>Ga0222719_10005184_pt1 | contig 11294 bp, 13 predicted proteins | sample C33_34DmetaG_FD_165039 | JGI IMG/M metagenome (GOLD analysis project Ga0222719, IMG submission 165039) | Estuarine water microbial communities from San Francisco Bay, California, United States - C33_34D | ecosystem: Environmental > Aquatic > Marine > Unclassified | place: USA: California...
GTGTCCCCGTCCTCGCATCTCTTCGGCCAGGCCAAGCACCTGCGCCTGTACACCGCCCGGCACGGTGAGGCTGTAGGGGCAGAACATCCCCACCCTCAGCACGCCACCCACCCCGGATCACTCGGCCAGTTCGGCTGGAAGAGGTGCCACTGCTCGGGTGCTCGGCGGAGCAGGGCCTCAAGCGCCGTCGAGAGGTCAGCCATGACCCGTTCGGTGTCACGCCGAAAGCCATCTCGCCGCAAGGTGTCGATCGGATCGATCACTACCCCGAGGTGACGGTCCCCCTCGACCTGATAGACGGCGGTAGGAAGCAGCGGAGCGCCGGTCCGCAAAGCGAGCACGGCAGGTCCAGCAGGAAGACGAGTCACCTCGCCGCAGAACTCCACCTCGTAGCCACCTCCGGTGACATCACGATCGCTGAGGAGGCAGACGACGCCGTTCCGATCCAAGGTCTCGCGGAGCCGGGCGACCGTGTCGGGACCAGCCGGATGCACGACGATGCCGAGGTCGGCGCGAAGGGAGGTGAACCAGTCGAGCACCTCGGGCGGTTCGAGGCGTTCCACCACGGACACCACCTCGACCCCCCGCGCCGCGAGCCAACGTCCCGCCCACTCCCAACCGCCGAGATGCGGGAGAGCGAGGATGGCGCCTCGACCCGCGGCGAGAGCATCCTCGACGTGGTGGTACCCCTCGACCGAGATGGATCGCAGGCTCTCCTCCTCGCTGACCGCGGGCAGGCGCAGAGTGTCGATCCAGTACCGCGTGTAGGAGGCCACCATGGCCCGGACCCGCCGATAGATCTCCGCTTCGGCTGCCTCCGGGGTGAGGCGGCGCTGATGCGACGCGAGGAGACCTCGCCTCGAAGGGGTGACGACGAGCCACGAGAGCCAGCCCGCGAGCGACGGTACGCGGCGTCGGACCGGGGCCGGCAACGCTCTTGAGATCGCCGCGAGAAACCGCAATCGGAGCACCGGTACCCGAGCGCTCATCGGAGAATCAGCGACGGCGCTCGTGCCCGGAACGACGCTGCACGACGGTGCGTCGCGCTCCAAGCCGCTCCGAGCGCGACTCACGTCGCTCTGCCCGGCGCTCACGGCGCAGGTCGATCCGAGCCTGGACCACCGGGGCGACCTCCGCCTGACGCCACACCTTGACGAACCGTTGAACGGCGGTGATCGAGATGAGCAACAGCATTCCCCAGAGGATGACCGTGAGCGATCCGCTGAGGCCGACTGCCTCAAGAAGAAGCCCGATGCAGAGCAACACAATGCGCTCGGCGCGTTCCATCAGTCCGCCCTTCGCATCGAGCCCGAGCGACTCAGCCTTCGCGCGCTGATAGGAGATCACCGAAGCGACGGAGGACACGGCGAAGGGTAGGAGTGCCGCGCGCGGCGAGTCGACGTCGGCGAGGTACCACGCGATTCCTCCGAGCAGCATGGCGTCGGTGATCCGGTCGACGGTGGAGTCGAAAAAGGCCCCGCGCTGACTCGAGGTGCCCGATGCCTTGGCGAGCGCGCCGTCAAACAGGTCGGGCAGGGCGGCGGCGATCACGAGTATCAGACCGATGACTAAGCGACCTGCAGCGACGGCGACCGCGGCAAGCGCCGCCACAACCAGACCGACGACGGTGAGATGGTCGGGTGAGAGTCCCGTGCGTCGCAGAGCGCGCCCGATCGGTCGCACGGCACGGTCCACCGGGCCACGGAAGGCTCCGTCGAGCATCAGTTCCACTCCCCTGCCGGCGCCGCATCCGCGTCGCGCTCCTCGAAATCTTCGACGTTGTCCTCAGCGAGGTGCTCGACAACACGCCCATCGACCGCGTCAACGAGCACCAAGCCTCGGCGCCGTGGCGGCTCTTCCGACGAGTAAGCCAGGACGCGCCACGTCGGCCGACTGAGAAGCCCACGCCAGACCTGCTGGGCAGAGGCGTGACCCACCGGGAACCCGAGCGCCTGCTGCGCACGCACCAGGGCCTGAGTCTCGTCGAGGCGCATTCGAGGACCGGCGAGCAGACCGTAGAGACCGAACAGAATGAGACCTGCACCGCCGATCGCGAGACCGTCGTTGACCAACGGGGAGTCAGCTGTCCTCGCGACCACCACCGCGACAATTCCGATCAGTACGGAGGTAACGGCCGGCACGCGTCGCCGGGAGTTATCGGGGAACCGGTAGGCGCCGGCGGCGAGGGATGGGTCGAGGTCGTCGGGCAACTCGTCGACGTGGTCATCGCCGCCGGGAGTCGAGCCCGCGGGCGGTGAGGGGTTCCCGCTCATGATTCCGAGACCTTAGGGCCTGTCTCGGCAGTGGGCCACGCTCTCCGCAGACGCTGCGCCGTCTCGTCGAGTGCGACCGGAAGCGTCCTCGTGTTGGCGATCGAGGTCATAAAGTTCGAGTCGCCCACCCAGCGCGGCACGACGTGGACGTGGAGGTGCTCAGCGATGGAGCCACCCGCCGCGCGCCCCATATTGATCCCGATGTTCACACCCTCTGGGCTGAACGCCGAGCGGACGGCGATCGTCGCATCGGTGACGATCGCCCAGAGTTCTTGAGTTTCCCCGGCCTCCAGGTCGCACAGGTCGCCGACCTGACGGTACGGCAGAACGAGCAGGTGTCCCGACGCGTACGGAAAAGCGTTCAGGATGGCGAAGCACCTCGTTCCGCGGTGGACGATGTGGGTCTCCTCGTCGGCCTCGTCCGATTCCAGGATGGCGGTGAACACCGACTGCCCGTCGCGGAGCGGCTCGGAAGCCCTCGGGACCCCCTGCACGTAGTCGGACCGCCACCCGTTCCAGAGCTGTTCGAACGCCATGTCAAGCCGTCATGGCAGCGCGGGAGGATTCAGCGACCTCGGAGCTGACGCGCCGCAAGAACTCATCGAGTGCGACGTCACGCTCCACCTCACCGCCACGCGGATTCACGCCGACGGTCCCGTTCGCAACGTCGTCGTCACCGACGACCAGAACGTAGGGGATCTTCTCCAACTTCGAGGAGCGGATCCGCTTTCCGAGCGCATCGTCGGCGCCGATCGCGTCAACGCGCAAACCCCGAGCCTCGATCGCGGCCCGCACCGACTCGGCATAGCCCTCGTGATCGCTCGACACGGGCAGTACCCGCACTTGGAGAGGCGCCAGCCAGGTGGGGAACGCACCGGCGTAGTGCTCGAGCAGCACACCGAAGAAGCGCTCTACCGACCCGAAGAGGGCCCGATGCAGCATGATCGGACGATGTCGGGCGTTATCGGCACCGACGTATTCGAGGTCGAAGCGCTCCGGATTGTTGAAGTCCGCCTGGATCGTCGACAGCTGCCAGGAGCGCCCGATCGCATCGCGGACGTCGATGTCGATCTTCGGCCCGTAGAAGGCCGCGTCGCCCTCCTTCACCCCGTAGTCGAGTCCATGCCGGTCGAGCGCGTCTCGCAGCGCCTCGGTGGCGCGCTCCCACACCTCGTCTGAACCCACGTACTTGTCGGGGTCCTTGGTGGACAGGTTGAAACGGAACTCGTCGAAGCCGAAGGCGCGAAGCACCGACAGCACGAAGTCGAGGAGGGAGGCGACCTCGTCAGCGAGTTGGTCCTCGGTGCAGAAGATGTGGCTGTCGTCCTGGGTGAACCCTCTGATGCGGAGCAGACCGTGGAGCGTGCCGGCTCGCTCGTAGCGATAGACGTTCCCGAGTTCGAAGAGCCGGAGCGGCAGTTCGCGATAGCTGCGCTGTCTCGAGCCGTACACGAGGCAGTGCATCGGACAGTTCATGGGCTTCAGGTAGTAGGTCCCGTTGTCCATCTCCATCGGCGGATACATGCCGTCGGCGTAGTAGTCGAGATGTCCGGAGGTCTCGAACAGTCGCCCATTCGTGACGTGAGGCGTGTAGACGAACTGGTAGCCGCCGTCGGCGTGGCGCTGACGGCTGTAGTCCTCCATGAGTCGACGAACGATCGCGCCCTTCGGATGCCAGACCGCGAGCCCGCCGCCGAGTTCGCTCGGAAAGCTGAGGAGATCGAGGTCGACCGCGAGGCGCCGGTGATCCCGTTTCGCCGCCTCCTCAAGGCGGTGAAGGTGCTCGGCCAGCGCCTTCTTGGAGTGCCAAGCCGTTCCGTAGACCCGCTGGAGCATCGGCCCGGCCTCGGTTCCACGCCAATACGCGCCTGAGATGCGCTGCAGACGGAAGTGGCCGAGACGGCCGGTGGACGGCACGTGCGGGCCGACGCACATGTCGACGAACTCGTCCGTGTTGCGGTACGCGCTGATCTGGTCGGCCGAGGAGACCTCGCCGGCATCGATCTGGTCGCCTCCGGCCGCCATCACCCGCCGGATGATCTCGCACTTGTACGGCTGGTCCGAGAACAGTTCGAGGGCCTCCTCCGCGGACATCTCCGACCGCGTGAACGGTTGATCTGCCGCGACGATCACCTGCATCTCCTCCTCGATATGGGCGAGGTCGTCCTCAGTGAACGTGCGTCCGTCAGGAAGATCGAAGTCGTAATAAAAGCCGTCCTCGATGGCCGGACCGACGGAGAAGGTGGCGCCGGGGAAAAGACGGGTCACGGCTTGCGCGAGCACGTGGGCGGTCGAGTGTCGCAGGACATGACGTCCGCGGTCGGAGTCGGCCGTGATGATCGACACCTCCGAACCGTCGTTCAGTTGCGCGGTGAGGTCGGTCTCCTGACCATCGACGACAGCGGCGATGGCGTCCTCGGCGAGACGACGACCGATCGAGCTGGCGAGATCCAAGGAGGTTGAGCCGGGCGGGAGCTCGCGAGCGCTTCCATCGGGCAGTCGAACGGTGATCGAGGACATGGCCCTCGGAGTCTACGGAGACCCGCGCAGGGTCGGCCGCTCCTCAGTCGAGTCGGAGGCCGAGCAACCGGCACGCCTCGGAGACATCCTCGCCCCTTGCTGCTGCCTCGTCGACAGCCGCGAGCGCCCCCGGGGTGTCGAGATCGTCGGCGAGGCGATCCCGGACCGCGACGAGGCAGTCTCCGACCGCTCCACCAGCGGTTTCCCGCCAGCTCGCCACTCGCGCCGCTGCGCGCGACATCAACCCGTCGTCCCATTCCCATTCCGACCGGTAGTGATGGCCGGTGATACCAGCGCGGATCACGACGGCCTCCCAATCCGCTCGCAGTCGATCGATGAAGACGAGATTCCCCAGGCTCTTCGACATCTTCTCGCCGTTCATGGAGATGAGCGCCGCGTGCATCCAATAACGCGCGAATTCGCGGCCGGTGGCTGCCTCGGACTGCAGGGTCTCGCACTCGTGGTGCGGGTAGATCAGGTCGGCTCCGCCGCCGTGAATGTCGATCGTCTCGCCGAGCTCCCTCAACACCAGGGCGCTGCACTCCACATGCCAACCGGGTCGGCCCGGCCCCCAAGGGGAATCCCACGCCGGCTCATCGGCCGCGGAGGGCTGCCAGAGCACGAAATCGAGCGGGTCGCGCTTGGCCGGATCCTCGATGTTGCCTCCGCGGCGGGCCGCCAAGTCGAGCATCGCCTCACGATCGAGACCACTCAGGGATCCGAGACTCGGAGATTCGGCGGCGGCGAAGTAGACGGCACCTCCCGAGGCGTACGCCCGTCCGGCATCGAGTACGGCGCCGATGAGACGGCGGATGTCGCTGATCGCCGATGATGCTCGAGGGGCCGAGTCCGGCGCGATCGCGTTGAGCGCCGCCATATCGGCATCGAAGCGTCGCTCCTCCGCCGCCGCGAGATCCAGGTAGTGAACGCCCAGGTCACGGGCCTTCGCGAAGAGCGGATCGTCGACGTCCGTGACGTTTCGCACCATCCGGACCCGATGACCGCGATCGATGAGGGTGCGTACGAGGACGTCGTAGGCGAGGAAGGTACTCGCGTGCCCGAGATGGGTCGCGTCGTAGGGGGTGATGCCGCAGACATACATACGGACCTGCTCGTCAAGGGTCGGCTCAACCAGGCGACCTGCTCGCGTGTCGTAGATGCGCAGCGCCGGGCCCGGATCTTCGGCGTCAGGCATCGTCGCGGATACCGGTGAGCTTCGGCGCCACGCGGGTCTTGTAGCGGACGTTCAACTGCAGCAACACCGCGGTGAAGGCCTCGATGGCCGTGGCGTTCGACAACTCCCCTGCGTCGAGAGGTCGACAACCGGGGATGCGCGCCACGATGGCACTCACCTCGCGAACGGCCGAGCGATCGTCTCCGCAGATCAGCACATCGGAGTCGATCGGCGATCCGAGATGTCCCAACTCCTTTGCCGGGAGGTGGTGAAAGGCGGCGACGATCCGGCAGCCGGGGACTGCTGCTTGCACGTGGGCGGCCACGCTTCCCCGAGGCGGAACGAGTGGCTGGAACTCGTGTCCGACACGAACGAGCGCGTTGGCCATCGAGACGACGACCTTCCCCTTGAGGTCGTCTTGGAACTCTTGAGCCATGGTTGCCGCGGAGTCCCAGGGCGTGGCGATGACGATCAGATCCGCCTTGGCGGCAGCCGCGTTGTCACCGAAGGTGAGCGACTCGGCGAGTTCGGGGTGGAGGTCGACGTAGTGATCGCGGGCCTCCATCGCCCGGTACTTCGACCGTGAGCCGATCATCACCGGAAATCCGACACTCGCGAGACGGGCCGCAAGGGCGCTCCCCGCCGGGCCACTCCCACCGATCACCCCGATCAGACCGGGTCCTTCGACCTCATCGCTCGCCATCGCAGGATCATCGCACATCGCCCGCCGCCGACCATCACGAGGGCTACGGTCAGCGCAATGGGAATCCTCGAGGGTAAGAAACTCGTCATCACCGGCGTTCTGACCGATGCCTCACTCGCCTTCGGCGTCGCGAAACTGGCGATCGCCGAGGGCGCCGAGGTGGTTCTCACCGGGGCGGGTCGGGCGGTCACGCTCACCCAGCGAACGGCCCGCAAACTCGATCCCATCCCACCCGTCTTCGAGTTCGACGTGACGGTCCCCGAGCATGTCGAGTCGGTGCGAGATCAGGTGCGCGACACGCTCGGGCGCGTCGACGGGGTGCTCCACGCGATCGGCTTCGCTCCGGCGTCGTGCCTGGGAGATGATTTTTTCGGGGCGCCCTGGGAGGACGTCGCGACCGCGATGCACATCTCCACCTACTCGCTCAAGACCTTGGCCGACGCGTTCGTTCCGCTGATGCCCAATGGGGGTTCAATCGTCGGCCTCGATTTCGACAACAGTCAGGCCTGGCCGGCCTACAACTGGATGGGGGTCGCCAAGTCGGCGCTTCAGAGCCTCTCGCGGTATCTGGCGAAGGAACTCGGTCCGAGTCAGATCCGTTGCAATCTGGTCGCGGCAGGGCCGATCCGGACGATGGCGGCGAAGTCGATTCCCGGGTTCGCCCTCTTCGAGGACACCTGGGACGGTCGGAGCCCGCTCGGTTGGGACGTTCACGATTCCGAGCCGGTGGCTCGTGCCTGCGTCGCCCTGCTGAGTGACTGGTTCCCGAAGACCACCGGCGAGGTGGTGCACGTCGACGGCGGCTATCACGCCGTCGGAGCCTGAGCTCAGCCGAGAGCGGCCACCATCTCCTCGGCGATTGAGTCGTCGAGCGCCTCCATGACCTCGAGGGCACCGAAGTTCTCGCGGACCTGCTCGACCCGACTCGCGCCGGTGATCACGCTCGACACCATCGGGTGACGAGTGCACCACGCGATCGCGAGTTGGGACATCGAGCATCCGAGACGGTCCGCTATCGGTCGGAGAGCCTCCACACGGGCGAGGGCATCGGCGTCGGTGAGGCGATCGCGCAACCACTCGTATCCCTCTAGCGCGGCGCGCGATCCATCGGGTACACCGTCGCGGTACTTACCGGTGAGGAGACCCGAGGCGAGCGGTGACCAGATGGTGTTGCCGTAGCCGGTCTCGGCGTGCAGCCTCGCGTACTCCTTCTCGACGCGACGTCGCTCGATCAGGTTGTACTGCGACTGCTCGGTGATCGGCGCGTGGAGGTGATGGAGTTCCGCGAGGTCGATGGCATGACGGATCTCATCAGCGGACCACTCACTCGTTCCCCAATAGAGGGCGCGGCCCGAGGACACGATGTCACTCATGGCCCGCACCGTCTCGAGCATCGGCGTGTCGGGATCGCTGCGATGGCAGTAGACGACGTCCACGAAGTCGAGTCCGAATCGCTCAAGCGATCCGTCGATCCCGTGCATGAGGTACTTGCGGTTCAGGGTGAACTTCATGTTCGGGTCATCGTGGATTCCCCAATAGAGCTTGGTGGTCACGACATAGGACCATCGAGGCCAACCGAGTTCGCGGAGCGCCCTCCCCATGATCTCCTCGCTCTTACCGCCGGCGTACGCCTCGGCGTTGTCGAAGAAGTTGCACCCGGCATCTCGTGCCGCCTGCATGCACTCCAGCGCAGGAGTGAGATCCATCTGGGTGTCGAAGGTGACCCAGGAGCCGAAGCCGAGGGCGCTTACCTTGAGGCCTGATCCACCGAGTCGGCGGTATTCCATCTTGGAGGAGGTCATGGCGCGAACCTAGCGGGGCATCCCCCGCACCGTGATGCCCGCGTCCGAGAGCGCGGCTCGGGCCTCCGCGATGGTGTGGGTGCCGAAATGGAAGATGCTCGCCGCGAGGACCGCATCGACGTCGCCGTTGGCGATTCCCTCCGCGAGATGCTCGAGCGTGCCGACACCTCCCGACGCGATCACCGGCACGTCCACGGCCGCGCTCACGGCGGCGTTGAGTCGGTGCTCGAATCCAAGACCTGTGCCATCGCGGTCCATGGACGTCAGGAGGATCTCCCCCGCACCGAGTTCGGTGGCGCGCACCGCCCACTCGACCACGTCGATGCCGGTCGGTGTCCGACCACCGTGCAGGTACACCTCCCAGGATTCGTCTCCAGACGCCCGGGCGTCCACGGCAACCACGACGCACTGATCGCCGAATTCCCCAGCGATTTCGGCGATCAATTCCGGACGCTCCACCGCCGCGGTGTTCACCCCGACCTTGTCGGCACCGGCTCGAAGCATCGCGCGCGCGTCGTCGAGGGAGCGGATCCCGCCGCCGACCGTGAACGGGATGAAGACCTGCTCGGCGACGCGGTACACCATGTCGACCACGGTGGCGCGCCGGTCACTCGACGCCGTGATGTCGAGAAACACGAGCTCATCAGCTCCCTCGCGGTCGTAACGCGCGGCCAACTCGACTGGGTCACCCGCGTCTCGAAGATCGACGAAGTTGACCCCCTTGACTACCCGACCGGCGTCGACGTCGAGGCACGGGATGATTCGCGCGACCTTCATGCCCCGCGCTCCAGGACGGCGATCGCCTCGGCGACCGTGAACCTGCCCTCGTAGAGGGCTCTTCCGACGATCACACCGCCGAGCCGAGGGATCGCCGCGAGAGCGGACAGATCGTCGAGCGTCGCCACTCCCCCGCTTGCGATCACCGGTCGGTCGGTGGCACGCGCTGCGACGCTCAGTCCGACGAGGTCGGGTCCTACCAGCGCGCCGTCCCGAGAGATGTCAGTCACCACAAAGGCCTCCGCGGAGGGGAAGGCGGCGAGCGCGGTGTGGAGGTCAAGATCCGACTCACGGGTCCAACCGTCGACCGCCACCTGGCCGTCCCGGTGGTCGAGCCCGACCGCCACGGAGACGGTCGCCGCCACTTCATCGACGAGCTCGGGGCTCCGCACGGCGGCTGAACCCATCACTACCCGCGCTACGCCGAGGTCAGCGAGTTGACGAGCATCGGTCACCGCTCGAACGCCACCGCCGGTCTGCACCCTGACCCCTCGGCTGGCGAGCCGATCCGCCACCCGTCCGATGGCCGCGCGGTTGACCGGACCGTCGCCCCGGGCGGCGTCGAGGTCGACGATATGCACCCACTCCGCCCCTTGGTCGGCGAAGTCCTCGGCTACGGCGACCGGGTCATCGCCGTAGCGGGTCTCAGCGGAGTAATCGCCGTGGAGAAGGCGGACAACGGCGCCACCGCGGAGATCGATGGCGGGGAGGAGCGCGTTCGCTGTCATCGAGTCTCCGCCCATCGCCGAAGCAACGCGAGCCCGGCGGTTCCTGACTTCTCCGGATGGAACTGCGTCGCGAGGATGTTGCGGCTCCTCACCGCGGCGACCACCGGACCGCCGTAGTCCACCTCGGCCGCGATCATCGCCCGGTCGGATGGCTGCGCGGCGAGGGAATGGACGAAGTACATCCAGTCACCATCGGTGAGCACCGTCTCACCAGCGGCAACCGAGAGCCGGTTCCACTGCATCTGGGGGCGTTTCACACTGTCGGGCAACGGCTCGACGCGCCCCGCCAACACTCCGAGACCCGGCTCGTCAGGAGACTCCGCGGATCCCTCAAACAGCATCTGCATCCCGACACAGATCCCAAGAAATGGCCGTCCGGCGTCGATGCTCGACAACACCGCGTTCAGGAGGCCCGAGTGCCGAAGGGCGCGCATACACGCACCGAAGTTGCCGACCCCGGGCAGAACAACGGCCGCGGCTGCCTCGACCTCGAACGGATCAGTCGTTAGGCGCGCGGGCACATCGACGCGGAGGAACGCCTTGTGCGCGGAATGCAGGTTGCCGATGCCGTAGTCGACGACGGCGATCGGAGCGGTCGAGTCGGAGCGTGGCGACACGTCGTCAGAGCGCGCCCTTGGTGGACGGAATTCCCGCCTCCCCGGTGCGGCTCACCGCGGCTCGGATCGACCGGCCGAGTCCCTTGAAGACCGCCTCAATGATGTGGTGCACGTTGCGACCCCGAACCAGTTCGACGTGAAGTGTCATCGCGGCAGCGGTCGCGAGGGACGACACGGCGTGCTCGGCCAGTTGAGGATCGAACGGCGGATCCCCGAGGGGCAAACACTCGGGGATCGCGACCTCCCAAAACACGAAGGGTCGCCCGGAGAGGTCGAGGGCGATATCGACCAGGGCCTCGTCGAGCGGGTACCGGCCACTTGAGAATCGGGTGACCCCGGCCTTGTCTCCAAGCGCCTCCCGCAGGGCCTCCCCGACCGTGATCGAGACGTCCTCGATGGTGTGATGAGTGTCGATAGCGAGATCGCCGACGGCGCGCACGGTCAGGTCGAGGCCGCCGTGGCGCCCCACCTGGTCGAGCATGTGATCGAAGAACGGAATTCCGGTTGAGATCTCCGTGATCCCCGAGCCGTCAAGATCGAGGGAGACCTCGATCGAGGTCTCCCCGGTCTCGCGTATCCGTGTCGCTCGTCTCGTCATCTCAGCACCTCCTCCAAGGCGGTCACGAACGCGTCGTTCTCAGAGGGAGACCCTACGGTCACTCGGAGCCGACCGGCGAGACCCGGCCACCCCGAGCAATCC
>Ga0222719_10005193_pt1 | contig 11282 bp, 7 predicted proteins | sample C33_34DmetaG_FD_165039 | JGI IMG/M metagenome (GOLD analysis project Ga0222719, IMG submission 165039) | Estuarine water microbial communities from San Francisco Bay, California, United States - C33_34D | ecosystem: Environmental > Aquatic > Marine > Unclassified | place: USA: California...
TAAAAATGGTGCAACTCAAGTAAGCAACGCAACTCTACGCACAGACAATGCTGGGAACTTTGGTATATTTACTGGTACAACTAGCGAAGGACTACGTTTGACTATAGACAGCATTGGCAACGTAGGCATTGGTACTAGTAGTCCTTCTGAAAAGCTTGAGATAAACAGTGGTACAGGAAATATTGGTGCAAAGATTGTAAGCACTGACGGTTTAGCAGTGATTGCTTTTAAAGATAACAGTACAACAGATGTTCAGTATTTAGGTGCTAATGGTGACAACTTAGTATTTCATGCAGGAACAACTCCATCAGAACGTATGAGAATAGACAGCAGTGGTAACGTTGGTATTGGCACTAGTAGTCCTATATCAGCTTTGGATTTGTCAGGTGGTGCTGATGGAACACCACAAACAATTACACTTGCTCAAGGTAATGCTTCATCTAAAGCATCAGAAATTGTAGGAACATACACTAGTACAAATGAACAAGGCATAAATTTTGTTACAAATAACTTTGGACAAAGCACTGCTATGTCACTAACAGCGAGTGGTAGTTTGTTGGTGGGAACTACTGATGAAATTATTTGGACTGACGCAAGTGGAGAGGGTATAGTATTATATAGAGGTGAAGCTTTTCAAGTAGCTAGAAATAGTGATTCTTGTGTCCAATTAAATAGACAAGGTACTGATGGTCAAATTCAAGCATTTGCAAAAAGTGGAACACAAGTTGGTAATATTTCAGTTACAGGTTCAGCTACAGCTTACAACACATCTTCAGACCACAGATTAAAAGAAAACGTAGACTATACCTTTGATGCAACAACTAGATTAAAGCAACTTAGACCTGCAAGGTTTAACTTCATAGCAGATGCAGATACAACAGTAGATGGCTTCTTAGCACATGAGGTTCAGTCAGTTGTACCTGAAGCTATTACTGGCACACACAATGAAGTAGATGATGATGGCAATCCTGTCTATCAAGGCATAGACCAAAGCAAGCTTGTACCTTTACTCGTGAAGACAATACAAGAACTAGAAGCTAGAATAGTAGCATTAGAAACAGCCTAACTTAAAGGAGAATAAAATGGCAGTAACTTGGACAATAGGAACAATGGAACGTGATTTAGTGCAGGGAGACAACACAGATATTGTGACTATCTTGCACTGGAGAGCATCTGACGAAGACTCAGATGGTAACACAGGGTCAGCTTATGGCACAGTCGGTGTAACTCTTGTAGGCACACCAACACCATATGCAGATATTACTGAAGAGCAAGCAATAGGCTGGGCTAAAGATGCACTTGGTGAAGACGAAGTAGCATCAATAGAAGCAGGGATAGCTAGTCAGATAGATGCAATGGCTAACCCAACAACAGCAAGTGGAGTAACTTGGTAATGTCTGAACAGAGCAATGTAATTACTATTGATGGCAAAGAGTATAATCAAGAGGATTTATCTCAAGACCAAACCTACTTTATCAATCAGATAAAAGACTTACAGGCTAAAGCTGCAAGTTTAAGGTTTCAACTAGACCAAGTAACTGTAGCACAAAATGCTTTTACTAACTCACTGATACAATCAGTTAAAGGCAGTGAAGAAGAGGAATCTGTAACAGATGAGAATGCAGATGAAAATGCAGCCTGAGTTAAAGGTACAAATGGAATTGGAGGCACATGAGAAAGAGTGTGCCATCCGATACCAAGCAGTCAATGACAAGCTAGAAACTCTAGACAAAAGAATGTGGCGAATAGAAGCTATGTCTATGGTGGGTACGCTTGGTGTGGTAGCTTTAGTGGTTGCGATTGTGATGAAGTAAGGATAAAGATATGGCAGAGACAATAAAAACTGACAAAGAGTTAACAGACGAAGTAGGTAAACTTGCGGCAGGACAACAAGGGAGTGTTCCTGAAGTAACTGCTGTAACACAAGAAATAACAGCTGACGATAAAACCTTAGATACAACGACAGGTAAGACGCTAGGTACTGACCCTACAGCCGAAACTGTACAAGCTCCTACTACTGATCTTGAGGTAACTGCACCAACAGCAAGTAGTAAAGATTTAGGTCAAGTAAAAACTACAACAAAAATAGGTGATGTAGGAAAAGCGGAAGCGGCTCAAATTACTCCAGAAGGTGACTATGTAGATATGTCAGGAGTTGAGGGGACTGTAAGTGCAGGCTCTCTCGCCACTGCTGCTACCCAAGAATTAGACGAAAGAGCTACTACAAAATATCAACTAGAACAGCTACTTTCTAGTGTAGCAGAAGGAACAGAAATGCCACCATGGGCATCTCCTGCTGTTAGAAAAGTGGGTGCGATCATGCAAGCTAGGGGTCTTGGTGCTTCTAGTATGGCTTCTGCTGCCATGACTCAAGCTGTAATGGAGTCAGGAATTGTTATTGCCCAACAAGATGCAAATAAATATGCCACTATACAACTACAAAATTTAAATAACCAACAGCAAACCGCTTTAGCAAATGCCGCTACTTATGCAGCAATGGATAAGGCTAATTTATCTGCCAGATTACAGGGAGCAGTAACAAACGCCCAAGCATTATTATCTGTAGATACTAAAAATTTAGAAGCACAACAGCAATCAAATACTATTTCATATAATGCCATGACGCAGAAGCTTTTTAAAGATGCGGCAGAAGATAATGCAAGAAAACAATTTAACGCTAAGAACGAATTACAGGTTGATGAGTTTTTTGCTGAGTTAGAAGCCCAAGTAGAAACTGCAAATAAGAATCGTATATCTGCTATGAATCAATTTAATGCAGGTGAAGCAAATGCACAGAATCAGTTTAATGCTACGATTGCAGACGCTAGAGATAAATTCAATGCTAACATGAGATTTGCAGTTGATCAGTCTAATGTAAACTGGAGAAGACAAGTTAACACAGCCAACACAGCCACTCAGAATGAAACTAATAGAATTAATGTACAAAATTTGTACAACGCAAATCAAAATGCCCTTAACAATCTGTGGCAAAAGTACCGAGACAACGCATCTTGGAACTTTCAAAAATCAGAGTCGTACTTGCAAAGACAACACGAAGTTGGTATAATGGCTATGGAGTTTGCGAACTCCAAAGAGCTATATACCCAACAACAAAAAGATAATTTTGCAAAGGCTGCTGGTAGCTGGATTGCGGAGTGGATGAACAATAGCGGAGGAAGTTAAATATTATGTTTGATTTATTAAAAACAGCGGCTCTTTGGGTGGCAGACTTTGTATTAGATGACGATGAAAGTCCATTAGATCCTAAGTATAGCGACTTTGCGTCAAAAAAATCATCAAAAAGTTCCTCGTTTCTTGATTTTGATTTTATAAAAAGTGGAGCTAAAGCATATGTAGCAGCATCCGATAAGAGTAAAGAAAAAGCTTATATGCAACCTGTTTCGTTACCAAGACCTCGTTCTATAGGACAACTAACAAGAGGTAATCCATCTAGAAATTATAGGGCCCCTGCTCCTGTGAGAGTTGGTTATTTCAATGCTGATATGAGATCAGCCATGAGAGCGTTATCAAATCCTACTAATAGACAGGTAGCACAACTTATACCTTACAATATGATTCAACCACGGGGTAAACCAAAAGCTACCATAGCAGTTGGTTCTACTGATCTAGGAAAAATAGGATAGAATAATATGATTGAAAAACAACAACAACCTATTGCTGAACCTATTGAGCAGGGATCTGTTGAAGCAAAAGATCCTTTTGCCGTTGCTCCCCCCGGTCATTCACTTACCGAAGATAATTCTAAATGGGCTTGGGGTAAACCACCTCAAATAGTTGATCCTGAAATAGCCCTTGAACAAGCAATCAATTCTTTAAAGAATGGTAAGACTCAACTTGAAATGGTAAAACTACTTATGGTGGGTGCATCTGTAGAAATGTTAGTAGAAGGTTATTTGTTTCAAGCTTTTCAAGAAGGTAGATTTACACCTGATGTAGGGCTACTCATTAAAGCTCCTTTATCTTTTTACATAGCCAGTATAGCCGAAGAAGGAAACATACCTTACAGATTTTTTGAAAACTCAGATGCTCTTGAACAAGGTACTATGGATGATGAGACATTCATGCAAATGATGAAGGATAACAATCCTAAGATGTTTGATTATATAAGAGAATCTGTAAATGAAGGAATTAGGTCTGGTAAAAACTTGAACAAGCCAGATGAAAGTTTTATGAGTTTATATGAAGAGGATCAAGAATAATGTTAATGGGTTTAATAGGAAGTTTTCTCAACTCTGACGCTGATATTATGAAAGAAAATAGGTTGTACAAACAAAAGCAACAAGAGAAGAAAGATTTGCTACAACAAGAGTTAGAAAAAGAAGAAAGAGCTTGGATACGAGAGTTGAAAAAAAATGAATTAAATGCTTATGACACCCGATTTAATAACGTTCAAAAAGGTATAATAGATCAAAAAATAACTCCCGTAGAAGGGTTGGGTTTATTAAATCAAGCAAATAGAGAAAGTATATTAAAAACTGGAAAACCTGCGTACCCCTTGAATAGCCTTATAAAAACAATAAAGAAACCTGAAGAAGGGTATCAGAGTATAGGTGAATTTAAATTTTACAGTTTATTTGGTAAGGGCAAGGAGCAAGGTTGGGATCAAGCTAGGTCAATGGTAGAAGATTTCAATCGAATCGGAAATGATCCTAATTTTGAAGAAAAATACAACAGATTGAATCCTGATCTTAAGGCTAAACTAAGGCAATATTATCAAAATTCTCATAACACTTATACAAGTGAATATGATAAAAAGACAAAAAGACAAACTGCTGATATAGGAGTTAGTCAATCATTTCCTAATCTAAATACAGATAATTATTTAGGCTTCAAAAAAGTTAGAAATATTTTAAATGCAGATTACTTTGATAATGCAAATAAAGAAGAATTAAATGACATTACATTTAATAATGTAATAAATGCTTATAAAGGGGACAAAGAAATTAACGTTGCATTTCCTATAGCAAATGGAAATGAATTAACTGGACAATACATAACAGGATTAGGTAATGAAGGAAAAGCTAATTTAGCTAGTCTATCTAAAAACTTAAATGTTAGAAACCCAATGAAAGCAGGTATTGCCTTTGAAAAATTTTTAGGTCCTATTCCTAACTACGGAACAGAAAAATTAATACCTGTATTTAAAGCATCACTAGACTATGCTAGTGTTAATGGTATTAATGGACTAGATCCTGACGCTAATAATTTATATAATATGGCCCCTAAAGATGCTGTAGATTTGTACAGAAAAATACATAAAAATAAAAATGTACAAAATCAAAGAGAGGTCGTGATGGCATTAGCACCTTACATGAATACGTCAGGGGAAGCTACTTCAGGGACAATATCAACAGGAGTAGGAGACGCACCGTCTCAGTACACAGCACAAACTTACGCTGAAAAAATGAATGGTGGCACGAAGCTTAAAGACATATTAACTCAACATAATGATAGTAAAACTGTTGTGGCTGGGATAGATGAGGTTGCATCTTTAGTAGCATCTAATAATCAAACTGGTGCTTATAATACTCTTGAAAGAGTTGTTATAGGTACATTCAGTTTAAAAGAGGGGTTTTTAGGAGACTTACTAACTACGGATACTAAAATACTATCACAAGGTTTAGATGCTACCTATGAGATGGAAGACGGAACAAAAAAGAAAGGTGTTACATCTGCTTTTGTAGAACAATACCAAAAAAGAATAGCAAATTCAAAAGATGAACAAACTGCCCGATTAGAAGCTTTAAGAATAACTCTTGCTTTTAAAATGGCTCGTGCTGCCGATCCTAGTGGAAGACTTTCCAACCAAGATATTGAATTACAACTACAAAAACTTGGAGGGGGTTTTACTACTCCTGCACAAGCTTTAACTAAGTTACGTGTTGTTAGAGACGAGTTTCAAGCACAAGTAGATGCTACTGAAGTCTATGCACAGTATGGAAGAAGCACAGGTTTTCTTACAAACAGTCAGATAAAACAATTTGATGCCGCTATTGCAGCACAGCACATTAGAAAAACAGCCCTTTCCTACAGAGGTGAAGGACAAATAATATCTGAAGACGATACATCTGAAATAGATGCTACTAACATGATTGCATCTCAGGGATTTAAACCGGGGGTATTTCACCAGAGAGGTAAAATGAGTGGCTACTTTATAAAAGATAACAGTGGTAAGTTTATACCAATTCAAAAAGATCAACTAGAATCATACAGACAATAAGGAATACAAATGGCTGAGTCAGATGTACTAGAAAAACCTGAAGTTAAAGAAGAAGAAGAAAACAACAAAAAACCTCCTGTTGTTGAAACTACTGTACCCACAGAAGATAAAACTTCTGAAAATAAAGAAGACAGTGGCGTTGTAGAGACTATAAAAAAAGGTGCAGTCGAAGTAGGAAAAGCAGTTGATACAGGTCTTACCAAACTTGGTGAGTCAGTTAGGTACATGGAAGACGTGCAGAACCTCACAGCAGTTGCTCCTATATTTGGATTTGAACTTGTAGCTACACAAACTCCCGGAGGTATAGCAAAAAAAGAAACCACAATTAGCCCTGAAGCACAAGCACAAATTTCTGAAAAAGAAAAGATTGAGTCCCTTAGCCTTGAAGAGTTTAAAGCTGGTGTAAGAGATGGTACAATCACAAACTATGCAGGGGAATACTTTCAGCCTGATTATGCTGACGGCACTGACATCGTTGATTTCTACAATTTTGAAATTGCAGGCAAGCAACAAGAAGTAACAACTCCTTCAGGTGAAAAAATAACGGGGACAACAGAATCTTCAGTACCATACAGTGTAGTTACCACAGAGGGCAAAAGAGAATTTGCTCCTACTACTAAAGATGTAGAAAAAATGTCTAAACAAGAACTTGTGTTTAGTGCAAAATCAAAGATTGCCGATTTGGTGCAGGGGCAAATAAGTAAACGTCCGGGTTTTCAAAACGTAGACCCAGTGGGTACGACCAGAGTTGAAAACATACTTATTCAGAGAATATCTACTAATGAATTTATTCCTGTACTTCAAGATAGATTAAAAGAAATTGGAAGAGGTACAATACTAGAAGGTTCAGTATTTTTAGGAGCTTACCTAGATCCTACAAGTGATGGTAATATTTTTACTGACGTATTACCTCTGATGAGTCAAGGGGCTTCGTTATCGGAAGCTTTTGCTATGACTGAAAAAGACAGGCAAAAAAAGATAAATGAAATTCGTACTGACATGAATAAGTTTGGTATAAGACAATTGTCTGATACTATAAACTCAATGGTAAGAGAAACACTCAAAGAGCAAATGGATAATAGGGAAATATCACCAGAACGCTTCAAACAACTGACAGAAAAAACCACACAAGATGGTACGACCTTGCCTTTAAGTTATGTTACTGAAGAGACTGCTCAAGATATGTTAGAAGTTGCATTTAAATCTCTGAGTAGTCCTGAACAATTTGCCTTAATAAATTTTGAAACATTTGGTGGTATGTTAAGTGCAGGAGCTATGGCATCTGCAACAGCAAAGACAGCAGGTAAGACTTTAATAAAAGATGTAAAAGACAAAATGGAAAAAACTCCAGCTTTAAAAAAGTTTGGAGTTGCTGGAGCTGCTTACCATTTAAAAACCACTGGGGCAATGAAAGAAATAAACTTGGGTGTTCTTAGAAGAGCATTACACCAAGAGAAGAGCGACAGATACTTTTCAAGACTTGATAATACCATAGAAGATAATAGAACTAAGTTATCTCAGATGGCACTGCGGGGCGAAACAGGAAGCACAGATTTTAATATACTCCGTAATCAAACAGAGAAACTTGTAACACGTAGATTTAAAGAAAAAGTAGTAAACGGTCTTGGGGTGTTTGCTGGATCTCCTATAATAAAAGCTAATATTAAAGAATCATTCCCTCTAGCTATTGCTCAGTATTATGGGGGTATGGCGTTTCAAGCAACAGGTATACCTTTTGTAGATTCAGAAGTTGATCAATTTGGTGGCGAAGCTCTCGGTGCATTGACTTATATTATGGGGGGTAGCTACCTTGTTAAAGGTGCAGGTTCTAGGATAGGAGCAGGAGCTAGGTTCGTACTTAGCAGACCTATAGATGGTGCAGTAGGTAAAGGACAAAGTTTTGGAAAATTCTTAGAAACTAATAAAGTAACAACAGGATTTTTAAATTTAATAAATAAAAAATTAGGGAGAACTTACGGCGGACCATTTGGTGCTAGTGAGAAACCGCCTATAGGTGTACGAGGTTTGTTTAGTAATCGTACTTTGGAAGAGTATGATATATCTCTAACAAATGAAAGGGGATATGGTTTAACAAAACAAGAAAGAAAGAATGTAAATTATGTTCTTGAACTTGCAAGTATTATGGACGATAAGCATTTAGTTAGAACTCTTGATACAATAACAAATCTATCCACTATGGAAGCTAAATTTGTAAACTCTTTTCCTGCAGAACTTCAAGATGAAGCTGCAGAATTATACAGAACAGGATTTAGTACACAAAGTAGAATTAGTGGACTAGAAGCTGCTGGGGCTTTGGCAACAAACAAACTTAACTTGAGAAAATTAGCTAATTCAAAAAACATAAATACAATTATGGATATTGAAGAAGAAAACAAAAAACTTGTACGACGAAATATGTTAGCTATCAAAGGGCTTAAAGATAAAATGTCCAGAAGTGGTGTTAACTTAGAAACGACTTCTGGTGCTATGGGTTTCTTGGATGCTATGGAGCAAGCTCAAATTAAATTTATGCAACGTATTGATAACAATCAGATACGTATGTTAAATAGCATTAGAAAAGCAAAAAGAATATACTTTGAAGATCCTACAATCAATATACCAGATGATATGCACGGTGAGATTTCTGATATTGAAAACCGTATAATAGAATCTCTAAGCCCTGAACAACAAAAAATGGTCGGAGAGGAAATTATTGAAATAGGAAAACAAGCTGAAGTTGTGTTTGAAAGAGCGGTAGATGTAAATCAATCTTTGATAACAAGAGCAGATAATTTAAAATCAATTCCTGCAGATAGTGCAAAGTATTTAGAAGGTGCGGGTCTTTTAATAGAAGAGTTTGCAACTTCAAAACTAATAGGCAAAAGAAAATTTGCAGCTAGAGGTTTCAAAGACATAAGTCAATTATCTGAAAGAAATAAAAAGTTTATTAATATGGCAAGTGCCGTCGATGCAATGGCAAAAATGAATAAAGAAATGTCAGATATTAATAGGTTGTTTTCTGCAGAAGGTCTATTCTTCTCTGGGTCTTTAGGTAGAAGAAGCAGAGCTATTATGTCTAAGATGGCTAAAAGAGCTATGGATAATATACCAGAGGATGTGCGAGCAGATCTAGAAAGTTTGGCTAGCTTAAAACAAATAAAAGGACCTGATGGTAAACTTGTTACAAACCCTGACTATATAAGTGATCAGCCTACAGCCTTTGATATAGCTTTGCACTATGCTAAAAAATACGAAGATAATAATGTCCCTATGGAACAAAGAAAGTTTACTCCTTTCTTAGCCACTCCGGGAGAACTAAACACAATGCACTCTGCATTTGTTGAACACGCTTATAAAATGGGTAATGAAAGTCTGGCCGCTCAGTATATATCTTATGGAGAAAAGTTAGATGATTTAGTTAAAAATCAGGCTAGAGAATATTATAATCAATACAGAGAAGCTAAACAAATATATCAAAATGAATGGTTTGATAGGATAAGAGTTGGAGTTCTCAAAGATTTACTGAAAGCAAAACGTGGTCCTCAAAGAGCAGCAACTAAAATTACAGAAGAACGTGTTGCAAAATATGCTGGTATAGAAGATATCACCTTAGATGATGAAGGACTAGGAATATTGACAAGTCAAACTGGATTTAGATTTGCGTGGGAAAACAAAGACCCTTTAACTGTTTTTAATCCTATTGTCAACAATTTAGATAAAGCTTTAAAGGGAGATATAGTAGCACAAGGGTCAGTTAAAAAAGCCTTTGAAGATCTAGCTTATAACTTTGGAGATAGAATAGCAGGTAAACCCGGATTCGATTTAACAACTCCTGAAGGTAATAGAAATTTTGAATTGGCATCAAAGATTGTGTCTACAGTTATGAGAGCTAAATTTGCTAGTAAAGTGACAGGTGACATTGATAGACTTAATTTAAATCCTAGATCAAAAGCTGTATTACAAAAGGAAACAGGTGGTTATGATTTTTCAGTATATCCTGATTTAGATATATTAAATGATAAGTTTAAATTTACTGTTAGAGAATTTGATAGAGATGGTAAAATAGTTGTTAGAGAAAAGAACGTACTAGACTTAGGTGATATTCTCACTGAACAAAAAGATATTGTTACTATGATGAATAAGTATCCGCCTTTACAACAAAAGTACCAGCAACTTCTAAAAGAGTTTGATGATCAAAAAGATATACTAACTAGAAAAGGTAAAACTGTAGATAAAATAGAGCAATTTATATTTAAGCAAGTTGAAGATGTAAGCAGCATGAAAGGAGATCCAGTTAGATTTTATGACGAGTACGTTACAAGAGGAACTCCTGCTAAATTACAAAAATTAAAAGATAAGTTAATGAAAGAATTAACAACAGATGCCGATGGACTGACAGGAGTAAGCCCTAGTGAAAGAAAAGTATTTGAAAAAAATATAAATGAAGGAATAGCTAATCTTATAGCTAGAGGATCTATGGAAAATGCTGGAATTAGAAATGTCGGAGGACTATCAGATACAAGAGATTTAAGTTCTATGAGTGTAGATGATTATATGGATCAAGGTGTTATGGACAAATATAAACATTTTAAACAAGATGAAACCATAGCTCAAAAAATAACATCAGGAGTTGGTGTTACAAAGCCTGCCATCAATGGGGGTTTTGTAACTACAAAATTTGTACAGAGTCCTGCTCAAATGTTAGATGATTTTAGAGATGCAGATAAAAATGCTATATTCAGAGAAGTCATGGACACAGATCACATGGAGTATTATGAGAACATGTTAGAGTACATGACTATGATACAAAAAGGAGATTTCTCTCAAGTTAAACTAGAAGGATTAACTAGGGGCATTTCAACAAACGAAGCTATAAGTCGTGCCTTCAACTTAGCAAGAGGTATGGTTAGCCCAACTTACGTGGCCGCAGAATTTGCTGTTCGTATTGCTGAACAGGCAGGCATTAACTTATTAGGATTGGTCGCACAAGATAAAGAAGCGGGACGTATATTAGTTGATATATTTAAAGTAGGAGTAAAAC
>Ga0222719_10005195_pt1 | contig 11281 bp, 3 predicted proteins | sample C33_34DmetaG_FD_165039 | JGI IMG/M metagenome (GOLD analysis project Ga0222719, IMG submission 165039) | Estuarine water microbial communities from San Francisco Bay, California, United States - C33_34D | ecosystem: Environmental > Aquatic > Marine > Unclassified | place: USA: California...
GTTTGACCAGTTGCATATGAACTTGATTCACCAGCATTTAATACTAGTTGCTGACCATTATACGTTCTTACTTCGTACGCTCTTACTCCTGACGAAAAACACTTAATACCGGATATATCTTGGTTACTAGATGTTCTAACAACAGTACTATCAACAGCGAGGTTACCAGATGTTGTAACAGTACCAGTAAGGCCATCACCTCCACCAACACTTGTTACAGTACCAGTATTACAGGTATATCCACAACCATTAGATAGCTGATTATTGTTTGTTGGTATAGTAGGCTTATTAGTTAAATTGTTATAACTAATGTCAATGTTTGCTGATCCGTTAAAACTCGTTCCAGCAATTGTACGAGCAGTTGTCAGTTTATCTGCGAATTCAATCCTTCTACTATTATAAGTTTGTGTATTAATACTCTGTCCAGCCCCTAAAATATATTTTCCGCCAAGGATACTTACATTATTTGTACCGTCTCCATTTCTAACAGCTAATAATATCCAGTTATAAGGAATATTAACATCACTTGTGTAGCGTACAACTCTGAAATTAGCAGGTTGAGATGAGTTGTTACTTCCAATTGGTAAGATATAATAGAGAGCTTCCCACTGGCCTAGTAAAATTCCATTACTAGTTGCTGTTTGATTTGAAGCTCCTCCTACACCAGTAATTGTTCCAGATGTAGGAATATTAATATCAAAATAACCAGTAGTAGCAAAGTTACTTCCCCTACCAGCCGCAATTACAATAAATCTAGAACTATTTTTAATATAAAAACTACTATTAACCGTAATAGTTCCACCACCAGTAACATTAAGACCAGCTCTTAAACTCTGAGCTAATACAACTCCATCAACTCCATCTAATTTTTCTGAATCAGCAGCACAACCTGTTGTATTAAGCTTAGTAGCTAAACAGTTATCAACATACGTCTTATTAGTAGCATCTGTACCAGCACTTACAGTATCAATACCTTGGATACGACCTGTGCCCCCTAATATAATATCACCGCCGCAAATATTTATATCTCCTGCAAAGCATACAGTAGCACAATTTTGAGCATAGCACATTACTGAAGAGTCGGTACCAGCCGTTCTTCTATAAAAGACAATATTATCATTACCTCCAGGCCTGCTTGGATTACCATCACCATTATATAACATACCACCACCATATGCGGATGATTGACCTACGTATACATTACCTGTACCTTGGCTCGAACCATATAAGCATATAGAGGCTTCGTAACTATCTCCAGCTAGCACTTTTAAATCCGAATTAGATGTTTTCGATGTAGTTCCTATTGTTACATCACTTGTGAAAGTTGCATTACCGTTTGAGTTAGAAAGTGTTAATCTTGTATCATCACCTGTTCTAAGTTGTAAGTCTTCATTATAAGAACCAAGCAGACCTCCATCAACCTTAACTCTATTATTAATGTATACACCAGAACCGAAGCAAGTATTAGGGTCTATGTAAAGAAAACCAGCAGAAGAGCCGAAAGCGTAGCCTCCACAAACAAATATTTGATTGCCAAATATTTGATTGCCGCCAATAGAACCGTTAACATCTAGTTTTTTAGTAGGATCAGTACACCCTATACCAACATTACCCCCATCCTCGATGTAGAATGCAGAAGTACCATCATCCTGGAAGTTAACTATATCATTGCTTCCAGTCTGGTTGACTAATAAAGCTGGGCCTGAACCATGGTTAGTTATATCCATAGCAGATGTTAACGATACTGTTGTTTCAATACATGTAAAGTCACCTAATACATTAAGATTACCGTTAACAGTAGCATCACCGGTGAATAATGCACTACCAGCAACAGTAAGTGTTTGACCAGGGGTTGTACAACCGATACCTAAATTACCCCCCGGGGTAAGGCACATTCTTGCAGCAGAGCCTTGAGTGTCGTAAAAACACCACCCATCGTAAGAACCTAAATACATTTTGTTACCGTTTCTTGTTAGACGCACATTACCGTTAACGAAGTTAACTCCATTACAAAGTGTAGGTAAATCAGTAAATGTTTTACAGCCAGCAATCGTCTGATTTCCGGAAGTTCTTACAACGGTACAATTAACGCAAACACAAGCACTCCCAGTACCGTTATTAACAGTAATACCATCACACCCAGCTACATTAGTAACAGTACCAGTATTACAGGTATATCCACAGCCATTAGTTAACTGACTATTGTTAGTAGGTATAGTAGGTTTGTTGAGAATTAATGCATCACCACTGGTAGCATTCCAATCTGGTTGGACGTTGACTTCAGCTCCACATGCAATACCATCTAGTTTAGTACCGTCTGCAGCTACATCACGACCATCAACGGTTCCTGTAACTGTAATATTACCTGTAACATTAAGATCATCCTGTACTTCTACGCTACCGCTACCAGAATGAAATCTTAACTGATAGTTCGCAGCAGTAGAAATTTTACCAGCTGTTGTAAGCCGTAATACATCAGGATCATTTGTTCCATGAATACTAACATAATCGGTATCTGCATTATCATCTGAAGGAACTAAGTGAAGTACACCTTCATTCGTTTCTGTTTCAGATGTTTCATGCATAATATAACCTGCATCGTTACTACTTGTCCCTGCAAGAAAATTAATATATGATTTATCTGTAGTCGTATCTGCAAATGTATCAGCAATATTTGCCGTGGCATCTTGCGTGAAGAGTTCTATTCTAGGTGAACTACCAGTTGATCCAAAATAACCGCTTTGAGCGTACAATGAACCATTAACATCTAATTTACCAGCTGGACTCGTTGTTCCTATACCAACGTTACCAGAGGAGTTTACTCGCAGTCTAACAGTCGAAGCAGTTTGTAAATCTATAAAATCGTTAGATGGAAAGTATAATCCAGTACCGCCATCTCCCCAATGTTGAACACTGTCACCAATATAATGAGTGCCTTCTGTGATACCGTTATCCATTCTAGCAGTACCAACAACTTCAAGAGGTTCAGATGGACTAGTTGTTCCTATACCAACATTACCACTACTATCCATTACAAAGTTATTTCCAAAATTGGCTTTGTAAGGAACGACTTGATTTGGGGTACTAGCATCAGAATTTATAGCAGCATCAGACCAAGACCACCCTTCTGCATCTGATGCTCCATTATGGGCGCTATACACACTTTCAACATATATCTTCGGCCAATAACCAGGACTATCTAAATGTATAACAACATTACCACTTTCAACTGCCAATCTAACTGTCGGTGCCCAACTACCGCTACTTGTTACAACCCTATTATAAAATGTATTATTATAAACATGCCAAGATATTTGAAGATCAGTGGTATTAGCACTACCATATTGAAAACCTCTAATTGTAACACTATGAGATTGTGTGGATGTATACGAGATAGAAGTCGCGATTTTAATTTGTGTAGGTGTAGCTGCAGAGGTTATTTCTAATACACCTGTAGAGTAATGAGATGCTGATCCCATTTTAGAAGATATAACGCCATCTACTTCGAGTTTAACATTTGGACTCGTTGTTCCTATACCAACGTTGCCAGAAGTGTCAATACGTACTTTTTCTGAACCGCTAGTATACAAGCCCATATATGATGCAGCACCATCAATACCCATTTGTCTAGTTGTGGTATAAGAATGCGCCCAAACACCATATTGTGCATTGATATGCTTGCCCTGAACCTTTAAGTCGTTTGCTGCAAAATCAATAATCTCACTGTTACTATCTACGATGTAACCCGATAGTTTTATGTTTCCTGCTACATCTAGCTTCTGTGTTGGACCCGCTAGTCCTACACCAAAGTTGCCATTAGCGAGAATTGTAGCTTTTTGACTCCCGTTTGTTGCGAAAGATAAAGGTAAATTTTCATACTGCCAGACAAAAGCGTGAATAGCATTTAAACCAACTCTTAAACCGTCACTACTGGTAATTCCTTGATCTGTAGTCTGTATCCTTAACCCTACATTGGAAGTACTTCTAATATAAGCCTCTGCGTTAACTTCTAAACCTCCTTGAATATCTAAAGTATTAGAAGGACTAGTTGTTCCTATACCAACGTTGCCGTTATTAAGTATCGACAATCTTTCGGTAGCAGCAGTCTGAATACCTACTCTTGTTGTAGTTGGCATCCAAATATCATAGCCAGAAGCACCTAAATTAATCCCGTAAGCTTGTTGGAGTAGAAGCGACCCATTATTTATATCAACATCTCCATTAACTGTTAGCTTATACGCTGGACTAGTTGTTCCTATACCAACGTTACCTGTTGACCAATTAATGACAGCTTGAGTATCACCAGCTGAATTTTTAATTCTTAAATATGAATTATCATAACCTAAATCATAAGCCGAAGTACCATCTGTTAATCTTAACTGGTCTGATGACCTCTGAATTGTAACTCTGCTATTTGCATGTGGACTCGTTGTTCCTATACCAACATTAGATCCTCTTATGTATGTTTGATACGAATCGCTACCTAAGTGAAGTGCGCCATCAGAGTAAATATGATCAGTCTGAATATTTAACGTTCTATTATCACCAGAAGTCTTTACTTCGATAACATTTCCGTTACTAGTGGTGTTCTCAAACCTAGCAGCAACATCAGTATTTCCAGTACTTACATGTAGTTTTCTTGCTGGACTCGTTGTTCCTATACCAACGTTTCCGTCAGAACCTTTGATGGTTAGCCTAGCGGTTTCGTTAGTTCCTAATACTAAATTTCTTGACGCAGAATTATGGTATAAATATAGCGCACTATTATCCATAGCCATTGCCGCAGTGTAACCTGCTCCTGTAATAGCAAATTGGCCAGAACCAGTACTTGACATACCAATAACACTAGCATCGCTAATATGCAATTTAGCGTCAGGATTAGTTGTTCCTATACCGACGTTACCCCCATCCTCGATGTAGAATGCTGACGTACCATCGTCTAAGAAGTTTACAATATCGTTAGAGCCTGTCTGGTTTACACACAGTGCAGGACCAGTACCGTGGTTAGTAATGTCCATTGCTGATGTAACTGATACTGTGGTGTCGACGCAAGTGAAGTCTCCTAATACAGATAAGCTTCCTTGCACTGTTAAGTCACTTGTGAAGAGACCATCACCAGCAACAGTAAGGGACTGATTAGGTGTAGTGCAACCTATACCAACGTTGCCAGAAGAATCTATAGTGACCCTATCGCTACCACCTGTTCGCAGACGCAGGTCGTTAGAGCTTCGGAAAATTCTCATGTTAGAGTCCACTAACTGAATCTCGTTATTAACGAGAATCGTGCCTTGAACGTCCAATTTCTGTGACGGACTAGTTGTCCCTATGCCAACGTTGCCTCCGTTAAAGTACGAATATCCAGAAGAATGAATTCTTGCACATTCATTAGTAGACCCATTAAAGATACTTACATAACCAGCACCAGTTGAGCTTCCGGTAGTTCTAGCTTTAAATCGTAAACAACTGTCTGATGCTGTGACAGCGAAGCCATCTTCAATACCACTACTTCTAACCTCTAACTTTGTACCTGGAGATGGTGTACTAATTCCTACTCTATCAGCAGAACCATCAACAAACAATAAATGTGTATCTGTATCACCTTCAACTCGAAAATCTCCACCATGTGCATCTTCGTTAACAACAATACTAGTATTACATACCTTAAGACGTTCACCACCACCAGTAAATACTCTAAAGCAATCTGCATCAAATTTAAGGTATGTATTAGAATCTCCTGTATGTATAATACTATCACCAACGCATATATTACCGCAGAAATTCTTTGTACCCGTTACAATCTGATTTGATCCCAGATCCATACCAGTACCAGTTGAGATAAACAACGAGTCTAAATCAGATCCACCTGAAAGAAGATTACCAGATACACTAATATCACCTGAAACATCTAAAGTACTAGTGGGTGTGGCAGTACCAACTCCAACATTACCAGCACTAACAAAAAGAGCATTAGTACCATACTCACCAATAGCAATTGTATCAGTTACTTCATCACTATTAACCTCAATAATAGGTAACCCAGCTGCATCATTAACGCTAAATATAGTACCGGTTAAAGCGTCACTAACACTAAACAAACGACCACTCTCACCATCAACAGAGAATCTATCAGCTGAAGCACTAGCATAACTCGTAATATTCAACCCAGCGCAACCATCATAACCTAAAGAAACTCCTGCTGTTAGGTTTGGTACTGTACTACCTCCCGCTGAACTGCTATCAAAGTATATACTTCCGCTCTGTGGTACTGTTAAGACGTTAGCCATTCTGTAGATATTTATTCTACAGATCTCGGATTCCAGTTATAATTGGAATCTAGATTTTGTTGCGTTATAGTTTTGTCGGACTTCTGCTGTTGTTAAAGTGCGGTTATATACTTTAAAAATTGGAATTTGACCGTCCAGAGTAGATGACCCCCAACCTTGTGATGAATTTGTATTGGTACTTACCCCTATATCCAAAGTATTTGTTCCAATATAATTTCCTGCTGTTGTCCATTGTCCATATGTTGCAGCATCAAAAGATACCGTCCCTTGAGATACTCCATTTACAAACAGTTCTAACTGTCCATCAACTGTATCTTTATTTAATACAACGTGATAATATTGATTTGCTGAGATAGTATTAGAGGAGACATGTCTATACACTTCTGCCGCGGTAATTACACTTGCATAAAATCGATTGTATTGAATGTATATTGATCCAATCGTTGGGTTAGAGTATCCGTTATTATGCCTATACCCTCCCACCATATCTTTGTCGTTTAGAGTGTTAGGATTAACTACAACTTCAATTGCACTTGAACTTAAATAACTATGAGCAACTGGTACTCCAGTCATGCCACCAGTAGTATTATTAAAAGTTATTTGTGCATTACTGTCAAATGACGCATTTGATAGATCAATTGTTGAATTACCAGTACGGTCTATTAGTCCTTGGGTGGCTGATCTGGTTCCGTTTACGAAAGGGGTAGCGTGAGGTTTCTGCTCTACTTGAACCTGTCTTACTTTATATTCCATTAACCCCCGACCGCCATATGCTGGATAAATAGCTATTCTGAACGAAGTGCCACTCCCGGTATACCATGCTGTCTGAAGGGTATAAATATAACGAACCCACCCACCGCCGAGGTCTACCGTTGAGGTTGTGCTTCCATTATTTTGCAAGGGTTTTTCATCAAAGGTGGTATCATCAGCTGTAGTACCTCTTGCGTAAAAAGTAATACTATAATCATTTTCTGGATTTATCCAAATGTCAATAGATATAGTAGTTCGTTTAGATGTGTCAATATTGTAGGTAGAAGACTCCACCAATCTATCCTGACCTCCGTTCGCTGTTTTGTTTACTTTTTTATGGAAATAGTTATATCCATTTTCTGAAAATACTCCTGCAATGTCTACGTCACTATTACTAGTAGATGTAGAACTCCACCCTGTAAGATCTCCTGTTGAGAAATCTGGATTGGTTACAAAGTTAGTCGTTGGCTCTCCTTTATACGACTTAACATCATCAGTATCATACAAAAATACTAATCCATCATCAACAATATCTGGGTTTGCACTTGCACTCATAGTCCGAATCTTCCTTTCGTTGCGTTATAGTTTTGAAGGACTTCTTTTGAGGTCAATACTCTATTATAAGCCTTAAAAGCTGCTCTAGCTCCATGATGTCGCCAGCCATAAAGAGTACCTATTGAGATGCCGCCTCCATCATATAGAGTTAGACCTGATACAGTTGATATACTCGTAGAAGCTATATGCTCTCCATTGAAATAAAATCCCATTACATCAGAATCTCTATCCCAATAGAGGCTTCTGTGTAGCCATTGACCTAAAGTTTGAAATTTAGATGGTAAGGTATATTCAAAACTAACATCATAACCAATCTCTCCACCTACATTATTACCTACTCCCATTTTAAATTGGGTATTATAAGAGCCATGGTTCCAGTCAAAACCTATGGCGTTAGAAGCATATGCGCTACTAGATACAACAGTTCCTGCTGCTGCTTCTGGATAAGTATTGTCATCTATTCTTACAATTTCCTCTATACTCCAACCACCTGAAGTAACAGAAAAGGTATCGTTTAAAGATGTAGAATGACCTACAGTAAACTCTAGTCTATCTGCATAGTCTACAGTTTCAACAGAATCAAAATAACCTTTTGAGTTATATGTACCTACATTAATTGTAGCATTATTCGAATTACCACTTCTATCATACCAAGTATTACCACTCCCAGAATATGACTTACGGTCAAAAGCATCTAAGCTTAAGACTAAACCGTCAGTTACTATTTTTGGTGAATGAGATAGTGCCATAGTTAGATATTTTTAAATTTAACCCATAGTTCAACTAAATTAACAGCAGATGAAGGTCCGGGGAATGTTGTACCTGAACTCCATGATTTAGAGCCTATAGCGTAATACCAGTTACTTTGAGGCGATAGTGTGCCATCTAAAAAGGTTGAGCTTTGAGCATCATATCTCTCTAAGCCGCCCCAGCCATTACTTGTATAATCAATATCTATTGCCGTATACCCAGTAACTCCTCCTGAACCGTCATCAGTAACTGGATTGTTTGTTTGTGACCATATGTTATTGGTTGTAGAGTTTAAGTTAGGCCACTTTAACATCATAGTGAGTTTATCATACCTTCTAAATTTTTCTAGCAAATATAGATTGGAGTATTTGGTCGCAGATGGATTATTAGGATTAGTTTGTTTAGCTTCAGCCCAACTATTAGCATCACTAAAAAAATCACCACTGCTAGAATCTTGTCTAAAGATTAAAAACCAGTCACCATCGACATAGTTTGAATCCATTAATTTATTCTTATTATATGACGTAGCCATTACAATATATTAACTTCTAGTGGTTCAACATCCTTACGAGTACCGTAGATGTTATAGTTATAACATCCCTCAGCACATACAACTACTCGCTTATTATCTTGCGATATTACATATGGTGTATGAGCACTTCCGACAGGTGTAAGTTGAGCTGTAACACTATCTTCATGTACCAACCAATCCCATTCTTCTGGTAATTCAATAGTACCGCAGCATGTAGTGCCTCTAACAGTAACACCATGTTCATTACCCTCAACAACTCCATACTTCAACTGACCACCAGTTACTGGGTTATCAATTAAGAAGGACTTACAAGTTGCAGTAAAGCTACCATTAACGGCTAATGTAGCACCTGGTGTATTACAGTTAATACCAACTCTATTAGTATTACCATCAACGTATAACATGTGTGTGCTAGTATCAGATTCAACTCGAAAATCGTTACCAAGACCACTTTCGTTAATAGTAACTCCGGAGGTTGTTAAGCAGATATGATTTTCACCACCTGTGCAAAGAGCCATAGTATCAGTAGCAAAATTAATCCTTGTATTAGCATCACCTGCATGCATGATACAACCACCTACACAAATATCACTAGTAAAGTTAATAACGCCTGATGCCGTATCTGCTGTATCACTCCTTATGAACTGTGAACTATCAATTCCATCAAGAAGAGCTGAATCTGCTGCACAACCAGCTATAGGTAAGAAATCTCCTACAGCACAACTTGCTGCTGAGCCTATACCAAGATCAGATCTAACTTCTGAGCAACTTCTACCTTCAATAGTATTTGCATCGGTAAACTTAGCGAAGTCGTTATCAACTGGTGTACCAGATGTATCTACAGTACCAGTACAAGTAAGACCGGAGCAAGTTGCTAAAGCAGCTACATCTACCCCATCAACAGTACCGGTAACTGCTATATTACCTGTTACACAAACACCAGAAGCTGTTGTGGCTAGTTTTGTAGTACCATAATGTGCCATGCTAGCACTACCGGTAGAGCCATCAGCTCTAAAATAAGTTGTAGTACCACCAGCTCCATTATCAGTAGATATAACTACATCTTTATCATTTGTTTGATTTATTATATGTAAATCTCCTGTGGTATTTTCTAAAAAGGAGTCTGTACCGTTATGGTAGATTTGGAGATCATCTCCAGCACCTAACCTAATATATTGGTTATCTCCTAAATCGATATGCGAACCGTAGAGAGCAGCACCCCCACCGCTATTAGCTAAAATAGTACCACCTACTTCAAGACGCTCTGTAGGTGTAGAGCAGTTAATACCAATAACACCATCTTGGTTCATAGTGAATGCTTCAACTTGGGTAGCTGAATTACAGTTATCACTAAATATAGAGAAAGAATTATTATTACCAGTTCTGGTACCCATGTAGCGGAAATCAAAACCATAATCCCCTAACTCAAGTGTATTTGCATTAGCAAATCTAACTACATTATAATCTTGATTAGCATTAGTTGATCCAACTCGCAAGGCTGTACTAAGTGTAGTAACATCGGTTGAGATATGAAGCTTACCTTTATTATTAGCGCTATTAATACCTACGGTATCAGTTGATCCATCTACAAAAAATGCATATGCATCATTATTACTTTCAACTCTTAAATCATTAGCAAGACCTCCATCATTAATAACAACTCCACCAGTGCTTAAATCAATTATATCCTCATTACCGGCTATTAAACTAATATTATTAGTAGCAAAACTTAAATACGTATCAGTATCTCCGGCATGAACAAGGCTATTAGCAAGGTAAATATAATTACCTGCACAAACATTATTACCTGCACAAATATCAGTATTAGCGCTTATACTACCTGATACAGTAAGCTCTTCACCTGGTGAGGTTGTACCGATACCAACACGGCCACCACTATCAATGACAAAATCATTCCCACCCATCCCTCTCGAAATCCTAAAGTCATTATCTTGCGAATAATTATGAAATGCATAAAAACAATGACTAAGGCCAGTATCAGTAAATTTAATCCAGCCTACATTACCGTGATCTATCTCTACCTGTGTGTTACCACCACCAGCAATTTTAGCGTTACCGTTAACATGTAATTTACATGTCGGACTAAACGTACCTATACCAACATTACCATCATCTGCAAATACAATATCATCACCGTTAGCATCAATAAAGTGAGCAATTGGTTGTACACCTGCTTGACATACAAACAATGCTGGACCAGTACCGGTGTTGGTAACAGAGAGTGCTGATGTAGTTGTTACAGTAGTTTCAATACAAGTAAAGTCTCTAGTAACAGAAAGGTTACCATAGATGGTTGAATCTCCAGTTACTAATGAATCACCATCAACATGAAGTTTTGTGGATGGACTAGTTGTTCCTATACCAACGTTACCAGAAGAAGTGATCCTCA
>Ga0222719_10005199_pt1 | contig 11275 bp, 13 predicted proteins | sample C33_34DmetaG_FD_165039 | JGI IMG/M metagenome (GOLD analysis project Ga0222719, IMG submission 165039) | Estuarine water microbial communities from San Francisco Bay, California, United States - C33_34D | ecosystem: Environmental > Aquatic > Marine > Unclassified | place: USA: California...
TCTCGTGCAGTGGTGGGTGGTAGCAACTGTTGGTCAGCCCCGTGGGCAGGTGCAGTGAAACCTGGTTCCACTTGGCCAGGCACATGGTGGGTGATATCTCCGCCAACTTCTGTTGTGCTTTGATGGCGTCATGCTTGTAATCACTTGTACTCACGATCTTGCACTCCCCTGTTGATGTGTTGTGGCATCACAAACTTGAAGAACCTGCTGTCTTCTTTGCTGTAGTTGGCTATGGGAATGTCCAATCGCTGTTTCAAACTCTCGCCATATGCCTTGAGATCCGCACCTATGTTATCTTCGTCGAGGTAATTCAGCAGTACCTCACGCATTCCATCCAGGTCACTGATGTTGATGTTTTTCGCTTGGGTTTCCAGGATTGTCTGGTAGCAACCCATCCTGGCCCCAAACATGGCGAAATTTCCGTTCTCTACATCAGCCCCCACGTTCATCCAGGTCATTAACACCTTGAGATTTTGCGGCCATATGTTTTTCATAAAATTAACGGCATCAATGGGTTGACCTTTGTTCATACTCATTTTTACCCCTTCACGGTAACCGGCAGTGAATGCTTGATATTTGTCGGCATTGATTACTGTGTCGCTGTAACAGTTGTGTAAGTTTTCGTGTGGCACTCCCCAACAGAAATCAAGTTTGTTTTCGTCATTCTCCGCGTTCTCGTGTGTCTTCATGGCGAGGCAGGTATCCTTTGGCCAGCCCACCAGTCCACCATTGCCATATACCAGGCCGTTGACATTGTTCCTTGCCCTCCAACGATGTACTGCCTTCTTGTCAGTTTTATCCCAATCAAGCATCTCTAATAAGAATCTCTCATCTATGACATTGTCCCCGTCCACGCTAATGAAGAAGTCTGTCTCGGCCATCTCCGCCGCGGCCTTGTGTGCCGAGTCAAACCCCACAACTCCATCAACACGCTTGGCCCATGGCACCTTGTTCTTGAGATCCGCCCAGTTTTCCTCCTTGTTGGGCTCCTTGAACGAGATATACACGAAGTCTAGATCGCTTACTCTTGTTCTGTCAGCCATGTCTTGCCACCCTCCACTATCTCTGTGGGCCAGTGTATGTCATCATCCTGGAACAGATATCCCTTTTCTGCGTGTCTAAGTACGCTGTAGTGTGTCTTTGGTTTTGATTTTGGTTTCACTACTATCTCACCATTTTTGATCATCAAGTTATCCTCACCATGCTGTTGTGCCCACCGCTTTTTCTCCAAATTCACTTGGTGCTTCTCACCCGCAACAGTGACGAAGAATTTCTTTTCCGTTCTATCTGGAATATTACCCAACGCTTCAAATAATCCTGGCATGTAAATCCTTATCGTGGTAGTGCCATATCCTGCTGACACGTGTTTCACCTATGTACACTGCGTCTCCGGATCTGTTTGGGTAAAGGTAGTCGTTCTGGTCCTTTGCCATCTGGGTATTGTTGACACCGGGCTTGTGGTGTATGAACTTGAACCAATCGTAGTCTATCAGATCTTCTGCTGTAGGATCCATTATCCTGTAAGCGAGCGCAAATACCACATCCGTGCTGGGATATTCGTCGTGACACGCAATCAACATCTGGGTCCTGACCTTTTCCCAATTTTTCACTATGTGTTCTGCTATCTGATAGAACTTTTGTGCTTTGGTGCTCCTACGGAAGTACATCAGACCGTTGTAGATGTTGGGCAGGTGATTCCTAGTAAACAGTTTCCTGTACGGTGTCTTCTTGACAACCTTGCCTCTGTAGTCAAAACAGTCAACGCTGAACACTAGATCGTGTTGCCACAGATGATACCACCACCAATCCGTGTTGATCGTCCACAGCATGTCCGCTTCTAATTTTATTGTGTGGGTGAAGGGCGTTAGACGGAACGCTTTGTACTCGTTGGCCCACTTGACATCGTGTAATGCACTGTCGTCCTCCTTCAACACTTTCACAAAATCCACGTGTTCGTTGGAAAATCTACTTGATTCATCTGTCACCACACACACCTTGTTGTCTCTGTTCCAACGCTTGATGCTCTTGGCCAAAGTTATTGACAGCTCAACATAATCGGTCTTGCCGTTGTTCTGTGCGAACCATAGGAATCCCCTAGACATTGGCAACATCCTTGTTGAGCACGTGCACATCCTGTCCCTCCACGTATGATATCTGGTCTTTGTGCTTCCAAGCCAGGCCCTTGTCCGTTACCTTGACCACTTCACAGTCAGGTGGCAGTGTGGCAAGTGCAAATGGCATCTTGGGGTATCCTATGAATCCGTTGATCTGTTGCAGGGCCATGGCGAACAGGTAGTCATTGCGTAGGTTTCTTGCATACACCCTGTACATTTCGTTGAAGTAACTATAATTTTTCTTGATGTATTTCACTGTGTTAAATATCTTCCTCACCTTTTGGTTCTTCTTGAACACCAGCACGGTTGCCCACACCATAGGTATCATGCTCCACTTCCTCAGATCGAACGAATTCCTACCTGACAGGTCGTATGCTTGGTTGGCAACTAAGAAATCATAGTCAGTGTTGAATAACTGCGCAAGATTATCCGAGAAACAGAAGTAGTCTATGTCCATGACCAGTGTAGTGTCATAGGGAGACAACTCATAGGCCATGTGCCTGTCGACATTGTTCCATGTTTTTCCGTTCAACTTGTTGCCAAGTTCTGGTTCTATGAATTTGTAGTTCACAAACCCTAAAGGTTTTAATTTCTTGTATGTTTCAAAGTTTGTTACCACTGTGATCTGTGACTTCAGATTCTTTTTTATCAGACCCACGCATCGTTCAAGAATCTTGTGATACCTAGTGTGTTCTGTATCGAAGCAAAATAATAATACTCCTTGGGTCATCAATCACCTTTTGCGTGCGAAAGTTTCATACGTCTGGTGATATGTGTTCAAGGTTTCCTGATTACGTGCAATCAGTTTGTTCAAAAAATCATCAGCATTGTTTATCTCTACAGGATTGTCATTGGTGTCCAGTATGAAGAAACTGCTATTAGTCTCTTTAAGCGTTCTTACCAGGCAAATGGTCTGAGGATCGGCCCGGAATAGATTACCGTTGTAGGCCAATACCTGTCGTGCCTGTGCCTTCTCCAGTGCGTTGCGTTTTGCAACCGCTATGTCGTAAGATAGATCTGATTGTTGTTTTAATTCACCAATGTCCATACCACAATTATACAATAATTATGGTTGGATTTCAACCTGGTAAAATTATTATACTACAGTGTTAGATTCTGTGGCCGAGGTCAATATGGCCGGTGCCGTTGCCAGTCCCTCATCTGTGTTTGGAGAGATTGTGAACAACGTGGTCACCATCTTGGGAGTGTCGTTGACCGCCGCCGCAACTGCCGGACTCTCAGTGTTGGGTACCGTGTACTGTGTGTCATCCGCTGGGTCAGTGGCCGTCATCTTGATGGTCATGACTGTGGCTGTGCCCACCGCGGCGTCCAACTTGGCCGCGATCGATACCGTGTTTGACGTGTAGTTTGTGTTGTCTGATGTCAGTGTTATCAGCGTGGTGTATCCTGTTCCTAGATCATGGAAACCGTTTGCCAGACCGTTCTCGGTCAAGGTCTCACCTGAACCCGATCTCGCTGTGCTTTGAGCCGCGATGTCAATGTTGCCCAGCGCCGTGCCCAGGTCCGCGAATGCCGTATCCTTGGCATCTGTTACTACCTGTGAGGTGCCCACTGTTACCCTGACCTTACCGCCCGCGTTGAAGAAGTGCCTCATGGTGTCCGCACTCGCGAATGTCACTGAAACTTCCTGCGTGGCCGACGTGTCCCAGCCCTCTGCGGCTGTGGTCACTGTCTGTAGTGCCGCTGAAGTGTCCAGTGCTGTGGCATTTGGTGATCCTGCCGCTACGGAAGCCGCTAATGTTGCAAGGTCAGCCTCTACAGCCGCCTTTATGGCAATGGTGTCTCCAGCTGAGACCAGTGATCTAGATGTTAATGTATCGTTGGTATGATTGGCTATGTTGTCCATCGCAGTGAATAGTGTGTTCCATTGAGATGCCGTTATAGTTGTAGCACCGCCTGTTACTGTGGCTATCTCGGTCTGTCCAAGACCATACTCTCCAGATCCTGTGCCCGCGAAATGGTTGTATCCGAATGGTGAACTTGAACTGTTCACAAACGTGTTGTATTGATCATCTAAAATTGTATCACCTGCTTGGTATGCCATAAAATTATTTCACTCCTATCACGCACTCTGTCAGTGCTGTTTCTTCGTTATATTTATGCTTAATCAGCCTACCTAGGGTGTTAAAAGCGGTACATTCGTCCAGATTGGCCACACGCGCCTCACCGTTTCCAGCGCTCACAACACGATCGCCCGCCTGTCCTGTGCCCTTCAATTTTACCAAAACACGGCCTTTCAGTGCTATCATGGGGTGTGAGTCATTGTTGCCCGCCTGTGCGTTCATCAGGAACGCTGGCGATTCTGATACGACACCAAACACATCATCTGATAACTCGTCGCGGCATTTGGTTATTTCAGCGTGTCCACCTAGCATTACCACATCTCCCACATGCAGTTCACAGTCGGACTCGTATCTCTCTGCCAGGTCCGCGTACTGTGCCGCTGTAGATGTGGCATGCACTATGTTTGCTCTGACGTCAACCAGGGTGGCGGCAGAAAGCTCGTCATCACCGCCTCCCGACTTGAAGGCCGTCCATGCACCTCCGGCGTTACCGTATATGGTGGTGCCGTCGTCCGCGAATGTCTCGTCCCATACCCAGAAGGTATCCTGCTCGGTGGCCACCGACGTGCTCTCCCTTTTGACTTTGATGCCTGAGTAGTTTGGCATTGACGCTATGTTAGATAGATTTCTATTGAGTTCTATTATGTTGTCTTCCACAGATAGAGTGGTGGTGTTGACTATGGTCTGCGTGCCTTCCACAAACAGGTTGCCCACCTTGAGGTTCTCTATTCTACCATCAGCTCCACTTATGCGCAGTGCCTCCTTGGTCGTGCCTCCGTCGTTGACTGTGAAAATTATATCTTTGTCCTGTGTGGTTTGCGCTATGGTGAAATTGTCACTTGAAAGTGACATTGTCACATCATTACTACCACCTATCCTTAAACCATTGTCACTTTGTATTGACAGCCTCTCCGATGTGGTGTCCTCCACGTCTGACCTCAGAAAGTTGGCCGCGGACACTCCACCTAGGGCGTCTGAATCTGTCGCAGTGCCTCTGAACTTGGCAGATGCCACCGCTGATGAAAGTTGTATGCCTTGGGTTACTGTTGCGAATCCCGCCGTGATCAGTGCCGCTGATGTGGTGTCAGTGGCGTTTGGTGTAAATGCTCTGTCAGAAACCACACCGACCACTGAATCATTGACTACCAGTTTCAAATACGATTGATTGACTCCTGTGTCATCAGGTGAAACCTCTGACACAACCTGTGTCACGCCCGATCCTGCCACAGTGGTTGGTCCGATCAGTGTCCACGCAGATCCTGTGTACACATAAAGTTGAGTATTCGTTGTGTCAAACCACATGTCACCCTGCACTGCGTTTGTTGGTTGGGTGGCAGAATTGGTTGGCGAACCTACCGGTTTCCACTTTGAACCAGTGTAAACTTTTATTTGGTTGTTTGTCTTGTCATACCACAACTGTCCTTGCTGTTTGTTAGGGGGTGCTGTGGTGTTGTTGAAATTCTCTAGGAGTTTGATAAGGTTCTCGTTCAGTTTCTCACCAAAACCTGCGTAGCCTTTTCCTATCAGTGTGAGGTCAGTGGTGGCAACGTCAATGGTGCCGTCTGCTAGGGTGACCAGTAGTGTTCCAAATGTGTTGTTTAGTTTATATGCCATTAATCATTGTTGGAAGCGTTATCCCTTACTTCTGTAAGAAAACTCACATCTCCCACTAATTTGATCAGTATCTCAGCGAGTTCTGGATTAAGCATTTGATCGATCTTTGCTTCTTCCTCCGCTGTCCATACTGACTCGTAGTTTGCGTTGATGTAGTCCGCCACTTCTTGTTTCGTTGGTGTTGCCATTAAATGTACTCCTTGTGCTTATTTATTATGTTTTTTGATCTGATCATCGTCAGAAATCCAAGTCAAATCTGAGGCATACTTGCCGTCTAAATCACGCAGGAAAGTCTTCACGTTGGACTCCGTTAGTATCATTTGGTGATATTTCTGGTACCTTTTGTGTAGAGCCTGCTCCTTGGTTGCAGTGTACACCAACTTTATGCCTCTGTCTTTCGCCAATGCCATTATGTTGTCTATGCACTCTTTCAATGCTTTGTGTACCAAACGCTGATCTGCCTGCTTGTTGGTCACTATCCATTCCATGAATCCAAACTGTGTGCCCTCACCTATGTACAGTCCGCCCGCGCAGACGGCCTCGCCATTATTTTCAACCATGATTCCCGCCGGTGGCAGGCATTCCTTGGGCACGATTCCGAACTCCCATTCGTTCCACCATTCCACAAGTGTGTCATAGTCCCGGTCCCTATCCCACAGCCTAACGTGCATTTTTTTGTATCACAATCATGTTTATGTTAAATGTTGATTCCAAGCAATAACTTACCGCTTTGGCCACTTCCTTGGGACTGAGTTTTGGCAATGTTGTCCATAGACCTTTGGTCATATTCGTATCTACAACATCAGGACACACATCATACACAGACATTTTCCTATATAAAAGATCTTGCTGAAGTTGTTTGATGTACCGTATCAGTTCTTCCTTGTCATTGCAGTACTGTTTATAATCCATATCATCAAAATCTTCATCCTTGCCCTCTGGTGTGCCAGACGTGCTGGTTATCACAGCAATCTTTTTCTTGTCATCGTGATATCTACCATAAATGTTCTTCAACAGATTCAACTGGCTCTTGCCTGCATACGCATTAATTACTACAAACCCACAATCCTGAACAGCATCCACGATTTTTTCCTGCTCTTTAGTCATGTCATATCCGTTGGACCTACTCATTCCGATCACATCATACCCTTTATTTCGATACAAGTCGGCTATCGCCTTACCGATACCACGGGTGTGTCCTATGATTGCTATGCTATTTGTTCTTCCTTGACTCATACACATCAACTAGGTTCTCCAACCCCTCGAAACACTCCGAGTAGTGCTGGTAATATTCCTCGAACCTTTCTTTAGTGTACTCGGATTCTTTCCAAAAGTCAATCAGAAGTGTGGTCCTCTCACCTGGATTGTCGTTGAATCCGTTGTGTAGTTGTAGTCCAGGCTGGAAAACGTAGGCATCGCCTGTTCGCCAGGTCATGAGTTCCTGTCGCTTGGTGTCTAGATTCATCACCCACATGCCACTCTGGTCTCCTCCCCCATCGTCTAGGCACATCTGGTATCTCCATCCGCCCTCTGTGTCGGTGTGATTACCAATCTTGGTGTTTGGACCAACGGTCATTATGGCCACATTGGTCTTGTATGGAAATTTCCTCAGTATCGAGTACAGCATGGGGTAGTCATTGAACGATTGTCCCTCGTGTTCTCCTGACTGTATACCCAGCGCACGCCATTCTCCGTGGACGTAGTCACCTGACCTGTCATCGAAGTCCTCTGGTAGCCCCCTCACGCTGTCAGAGAAGTCCTCTGGGTCTAGGAATGTCTTGTTGGGCTGTGATTCAAACTCATGGCGTATCTCTTGCCAGTGTTTGTCAAGTTGTCTGAAGCATTCGCCCTGTTGGCCGTGGTAGAAACTGTTATCAAGCATTCAGTATATTAACATTTTTATCATGAATCTGTCTATCATGATCTCGCCAATTGCTGAATATTCCCTCGCCGTGGTTGATAAGTTCTTCCTGTTCGCTAAGTTCGAAGTAGTCTGTGAATTCCGTATCGTTAATCATGATTCTTCTGTGCTCTGATCCAAACACATATACAATGTGTTCGTCATTGCCTAGCGCAACACCGTGTTCACTGTCCTCCACACGTGTCCATTTGCCCGCTTCCTTGACCATGTGCGTGCCTGCTACTTTGATTCCTTTGTAGTCGTAAAGGTTATCTATGAGGAACTTACCTGTGGCGAACACGAATCCTCCTACCGCTACTTCGTCTCTGATGTCTACCTGTTCAACAGGTTTCTGTGTACCATCTGCCATTGTGATCATTGTTCCTGCTATGAAACAACCACCACCTGATCCTGGAGTTCCTGAGCTTGATCCACCTGTTGCGTCACCAAATCCCGCCGCTGTCTCTATGAAATTGATTCCTGAGTTGAATAGTGCTTTCCACACTCCACCTACCTTGTAGTAGCCTGCTGTTATACGTTTCCATGTGCCCGAAACCTTCGTGTACATGTCGTTGATGTTCTTCCATGTGCCGGAAACTTTATAATTTGCTTGTACACCGATGTTGAATATTACGACTGCCTTGCCATCTGCTCCCGATCCGCTTCCAGATCCCCCAACCGCAACACCTGAAGTGTAGTACTGTGAGCTCGTTCCGCCGGGTGTAACACCTGATCCGTTTGATTCTGTGCCCGCGGCTGTGTAGTTTGATCCCGAACGTCCTCCAGTGCCTCCTGCATCTCCTGAACCACCGTTTCCACCGATGCCTCCATCGGTGCCTCCGCCACCGGCCCCACCTCCGCCACCGTCTCCGGTGTGATTGGCTCCGTTCTCTCCCAGTGTGCCTGGTGTATTTCCTGTGGGCGTGTTTGTGTTGATACCTGCCGTTCCGTTTGAAACTTTACCTGCTCCTGCACCACCGCCTCCGCCTCCTGCGACTGCGATGTCTGTTCCGTCAATCCTTACTAAAGTGGCTCCGCCGCCGCCTCCACCTGCTCCTGAATATGGAACCGGTCCTGCGTTTCCGCCTGTGCCCCCTGAATATCCTGTTATGCTCTTGCCGTTGGTTCCGCCCGGTGCACCGCCTCCAGAAGATCCACTTGCTCCACCGCCGCCCACGGCTACCTCTAAAGTCTTGCCAATGTCCGAGGATGAGATGGTAATCCCTGTCTCTGTAACGTAGTGTCCCGCCGCGCCTGTGCCTCCAGGACCGCCGGCGTCTGAACCGCCGCCGCCACCAGCACCTCCCCAGAGGTGAACATCAATAGATGTCGTACCGGCCGGTATAGTGGTCTGTTGAAGTGTTCCTGTGTAGTTGAATGTCTTGACGACTGTGGCCATGGGATTACGCCTCCCTTACGAACCAGAAGTCCCCGTCACTGCCATCGCCTGATGTTGGTGCTACTGTAGATACTGTTTTCTCTGAGCCACCCCATTGGTCACCAAACGTGGCCACCTGTCCTATTGTTGGCACAGCCACGCTCGCAGTGTCTGATGTTGTTATCGCTGATCCAACAGCACTCATTGTTAATGAATCTAGTGTTAACCCACCTGATGCAGATGATTTTAAAACTGTGGAATGATTGCTTCCACCATCGTCTGTGGCATCCACCGATCTTATTACTTGTGAGTAACTGCCGTTCTCTCCCGCGGCCCAATAGTTTTCCGAAACATCATAGAACATTCTGGCGTCATCTGTGTCTGATGTCTCAACGATAAGACCTGCGTCCACTTCGCTGTTGCCTGTGTTTACTTTAATGAATGCATCGTTGTAGGTCGATATGTTTGACGTTACCGCGTTGTATTCTCCTGTGATGTTGAGGTTACCGTTGATGGTGATATCTCCTGTGGAACCGTCCATGGTCATGATTGTTTTTGGAGTTCCGCCTGTATTCACAGAAAATAAAATATCCTTATCTTGAGAAGCCTGTGCCAGAGTCACATCATTGCTGGCGACTGAAATGCTGAATTCCTGTGCGTCTCCCACTATGAGTCCTGTGTCGTTGTCTATGGTCAGTGCTCCTGTCGTGGTGTCTGCCGCGTCTGCCCTTAGGAAGTTTCCGCCTGCTATCAGTGACGCTGATGTGTTCGATGTTGAGCTAACGTCTACGAAAGTGGCTTGCGTGTTGGTTCCTTCGAAAACAGCGCCCAGTGTTGAGTTCAATGTGAGACCCGCTTTGATCTCTGCGAATCCTGACTGTGCCACTGTGGGCGTGAAAGTCTCTTTTGAAAGTATTGCCACCCTGGTGTTGCCCACGTACATGGATGAAACAACCTTGTTGCCTCCAGAACTGGCCAGTGTCTCAATGCTCCAGCCTGACAGTGTCTGTCCTGATGTGTAGACCGGGCCTACAAGTTGCCATGCGGTGCCTGTGTAGGCGTAGACTTGGTCATCGTCAGTGTCCAACCAAAGGTCACCGGTTGACGGTGATGTTGGCTGTGCGGAACTGGCCTTCGCCCCGCCTGTGGGCTTGAAACTGGTTCCGTCGTAAACCTTGATCTGGTTTGTGTTGGTGTCAAACCACAACTCGCCCCTTAGAGGTGCGCTGGGTGCCGATGTTGAAGCGGCGTTCTCTAACAGTTTGACAAGGTTCTCGTTGAGACCTTCTCCAAATCCCGAATAAGACTTTCCAAACAACTGCAACGAAGTGGTGTTGTCCACCGTTCCGTCTGTGATGGTTGTTACTACTGTTCCGTCTGTTTTGTTGATTGTGTACGCCATTTGCTTATATTTAGCACCTTCCCACTACAATATTAATTGTGCCTATTTCCTCAGAATCATAATCTTCCAGCGCTTTACCTATCACCTCTCCCACCTGTGGATCATGCGTCTTTTTGGCCACACCATGGTGTTTAGTATGGGTTGACAGCATATCACCTTTTCTTATGTATCCTGAAACTTTGCATTTCACTTTACCCATCAATGCCACTGGCAAACCATTTGCTCTATCGTTCATCAGGTACGCCGGATTCTCACTGATAACTCCTGCTACCCTTATATCATTTCCTTCTTTTGAAATTGTGATCTCTTTCTCACCACCAAAGATAACCACGGTACCTGATTCGTATTCAGCGTCCGATTCGTATATCTCTGCCAAGTCAGCGTACTGAGCCGACGTGGCCTTGGCGTACACAATATTGTATCCTTTTAAATTTGTTCCTATGTCGTAGGTCACATCCGTGTCTGGCACTATGGCCTGTGATGTCACTGTGCCGTTCATTGTGAGAGTGCCCATTGTGTTTGCGCCTGTGCTGGTGACGTTGCCCGTGACGTTGCCCGTGACGTTGCCCGTGACGTTGCCTGTCAATGCCCCTGCGAACGCTGTTGCTGTAACTGTGCCCGAAACCTGTAATTTTGTTGTTGGTGTTGTCGTACCTATTCCCACCCTCGATGTTGAACCGTCTAAGGTCATCACTGTTGTGGTGGATCCACCGTCATTGACTTTAAATGTTATGTCAGTGTCCTGTACCACGTTTGATACTATTGCCCCTGTGGCGTCAACGG
>Ga0222719_10005201_pt1 | contig 11274 bp, 7 predicted proteins | sample C33_34DmetaG_FD_165039 | JGI IMG/M metagenome (GOLD analysis project Ga0222719, IMG submission 165039) | Estuarine water microbial communities from San Francisco Bay, California, United States - C33_34D | ecosystem: Environmental > Aquatic > Marine > Unclassified | place: USA: California...
TCCTCACCTACGTCGCTCTGTTCATCGGTGCCGTTGTCGGTCCCGGATTGGCCCTTTCGTTGTACGGTGGAAAACTCGACGCTGGGGAAGAAGCCAAACCGTGGTTTGGGCCGGTTCTCGCTCTGAACGCCGCCATCAAGGGCCGTTACCATTGGGACAACTCGGCCTTCGGAAAATCCGGCTTCGCAACAGCGCTCGAAAACCGCTTGTATTTCGACCATTACTACGACATGGCGATGCTCAAAATCGTCGCAGCCTTCTCCAACAAGGCGGCCGAAGCCGATTCCAGCGTGATTGACGGCACCGTCAAGACCGTTGAGCGAACCTCGCAACAGCTCTCGACGTCCATTCGCTCGTTGACCACCGGTTCCGCACGGGACTACATTCTCATGGCGGCGTTGGGCACCTTGGTGCTCTTTGGCTTGATTTGGGGGGTGGTCGCTTGACGACCGACTGGATTTCGTTGCCCCTCGTGGGCATGCCGCTCATCAGCAGCATCGTCCTGTTGGCTTACGTGGCTTACGTTTCGCCTGCGGCTCGTGAGAAAATTGGACCCACTGTCCGGATGGCCACGCTCGTTCTTTCCTTGTTGATGCTCGTGTTGACCACGGCCATGTTCTTTGGCGACAATTACATCGAAGGAACGCTGGATTGGGCGAGTTTGTCGTTCGGTTCGTTCAACTACGAATTCCAGTACGACTGGATTGAGTCCTTGGGCATTCACTGGTCGGTTGGTATGGATGCTCTTTCCTTCCCGATGGTGTGGTTGACGACCTTCTTGTTGCCCATCACCATCGTGGCCACTTGGCACGAGAAGAACGCCGCCGTGTATTTCCCGCTGGTTCTCATGATGGGCGGTGCGCTCATCGGCGTCTTCGTTGCGCTTGACCTCTTCATGTTCTACGTGTTTTGGGAACTGACGTTGATTCCGATGTTCTTCCTCATTCTCAAGTGGGGTGGCTACGACCGAAAATACGCCTCTCAGAAGTTCTTCATCTATACCTTCACGGCCTCGGTCATCATGCTCCTCGGTTTGGTGACCGTCTATTTCCTCCAGCCCGAGAACTTGGCGCACGCAGGCACGTGGACGGGACGCACCTTTGACATCCCGACCCTCACGGCCCACGCGCAATCCGCCAACGCCGGTGGCGAGTGGTTCCTCGGCGTTGGTCTGCAGAAGGTTCTCTTCGTGATGTTGATGATCGGTTTCCTCGTCAAGTTGCCCTCCGTCCCCTTCCACACCTGGCTGCCCGACGCTCACGTTCAGGCCCCCACCGGCGGCTCGATGCTCTTGGCCGGTGTGATGTTGAAGATGGGTGCGTACGGCATGTTCCGCTTGCCCTTGGCCTTGTTCCCCCACGCAGCCGAACACTTCCAATTCTGGCTGTTGGCCCTCGGCATGGTTTCCCTCGTGTGGGGAGCCGTGGTTTGTCTTGGTCAAACCAACCTCAAGAAAATGGTCGCTTATTCCTCGGTCTCTCACATGGGCGTGATTCTCATCGGCATCGCCACGATGCAACCGCTCGGTTGGGCTGCGGCCCTCTTCATGATGTTCGCCCACGGCATCATCAGCCCGATGCTCTTCGCCGTTTGCGGTGCGTTCAAGCACCACTACCACAGCATGGAAATCGGGGCCATGCGCGGCATGGCCAAACACTCACCTTGGCTTGCAACATCGATGATGTTCGGTTGGATGGCGTCCCTCGGCCTGCCGCTTTTGGCCGGCTTCGTGGCCGAGTTGATGATGTTCCTTGCTCTGTGGCATTTCATCGCCGCCGAAGGTTGGAGCGTGCTTTGGATGGTCGGTCCGGCTTTCGTGCTGGCCATCACCGCTGCGTATTACCTGTGGTCCATGCAACGCACCATCTTCGAAGGCGGTGAAGCCACCCAGCCCCCCGCAAGCCTCAACGGCCAACCCGTGCCGGACATCACCGATGCAGAAAAGTGGGCCATGGTCATCATGGCGGCCTTTACCATCCTGTTCGGTGTTATGCCTTGGATTGCGCTCGACATGATGAACGGATGGACGGTGGCGTTCTTTGAAACGCTCTTGATTCCCATCCTGACGGGAGGTGCCTGAAATGGAGAAAATTGAACCCTTTGGCGAAGGCTTTGTCTTGGCCTTGGCGCCCGAATTCGTCCTCGTCATCGGCCTGTTCACGCTCATGATCGTCCCCAACCTCGGGGATGCGAAATTCCGAATCCCGATGACCCAGGTTCGAATTCCTTGGTTCTTTGGCGGTAAGCGGGGTAAACTCGACAGCGACCCCCGTCTCCCCGGGCTCTTTGCAACGGTGTTCTTCTCCCTCGCTTTCCTCCTCACGGCGGTGTCCTTCGTCAACGGGATGAACCGCACTCAAATCGTCTCGGGCGACAACGTCATGTTGCAAGTCGACGAATTCAGCCGGATGTTTGAGCTCATCTTCTTCGGCGCTTTGGCTCTGGCGAGTGCAGCCTCGGTCAATCGCATTCCGGCCACGTCTCGAAACGACCGGAGTGCAAGCGGCTTGTACAACAACCGCCGCCAAGTGGACTTCTACGTTCTCTTGATGACCAGCGGTTTGGGCATGGCCGTCGTCGCTTTGGCGCAGGACCTCTTCTTGCTGTTCATCGGTTTGGAACTGGCGTCCTTCTCCACCTACGTGCTGGTCGCCTTCATGAAGGAAACGAAGGAAGGCACTGAAGCCGGTATGAAATACTTCATCGTTGGGTCGGTCGCTTCAGGTGTCGGACTTTACGGCCTTTCCCTGCTCTACCTTTGGTCCGGTTCGCTCCAGTTTTCCGAACTCGCAACGGCGTTTGCTGAAAACGGCATGGAGTCGCTCCCGCTCATCGCTCTTGGCATGCTCCTCGTCGGTTTCGGTTTCAAAGTCAGCGCCGCACCGTTCCACTTTGCCGCTCCCGACGCCTATGCAGGGGCGACGGCACCCGTTGCCGGTGTCCTCGCCACCGCCAGCAAGGCCATGGGGGTGCTCGGTTTGCTCCGCGTCTTGCTCATCGTTGCTTCTCCCGAAGCCACGGATGGAGCAGCGGTCTGGCTGGTCGCTCTTGCCGTCCTTTCGGTCGTCACCATGACCTGGGGCAACCTTGCGGCGCTCGGCTCAACCAACCCCAAGCGGATGTTGGCGTACTCCTCCGTCGCTCATGCCGGCTACATGATGGCTGCCATCGCCGCCATCGGGGCCCTCAACTGGGAAACCGACCACGTGGACTTGAGCAACGACGCCGCCTTGGTCGTCGTGACGGCGTTGATTTTCCACCTCACGGTGCTCGTCTGTTTCAAGCTCGGTGCGTTCCTCGTGCTCTCGCTGCTCGAATCCGAAAAGGGCGGCCACACCCTCGAATCCTTGGGCGGTTTGGCGAAGCGAGACCCCTTCCTCGCCGTCGCCATGTTCATCTTCATGATGTCCCTTGCAGGTGTTCCACCGCTTTCGGGCTTCGTCTCGAAACTGCTCGTGATCATGGGCATCGTCAAGGTGGCCCTGCTCGACGTCACCGTCAGCAACGACTTGGCGTTGGCGGACCTCCACTGGGTGTGGTACCTCGCCCTCGCCATGGTCATCAACTCGGCGATTTCGGTCTTCTACTACCTGCGTGTCGGGCTTGTGATGTACTTCCATGAACCCGAGGAAGGACGAGAAGGACCGTTGCCGGCTGGTGGACCCGTTCGGCTCGCCATTCTCGCCTGTTTGGTCACCACCGTCTTCTTCGGCGTCGGTGCAGGGCAACTCATCGCCCTCGCTGAATCCGCTGCCAACGCCTTGGTTGGCGCATGGTGAACATTGCAAGCCTTTCCCGGCGTTTGCTGGGTGATGACTTCAAGAAGGGTTGGCCGCTGGGGAGGTTAGGTGAGACTGGTTGGGTCGCAGATTTGAGGAAAAGGTAGACGCCGAAGAACTCGCGCGGCTCGAGAATCCTGAAGATGCAAGCGACGGTAAAATCCGTGTCAAAATGCCCAACAAGCGCGTCAACGAAATGTTCGCTCTCGCCCAGCAATTGCTCGGCGGCCGTCGCGTCACCGTTCTTTGCGAAGACGGCGAGACCCGTATGGCTCGCATTCCAGGGAAGATGCGACGCCGGCAATGGGTCCGAGAAGGGGATTTGATCATCGTTTGGCCTTGGGATTTCCAAGACTCGAAGGCCGATGTCAAGCATCGCTACACCAAGACCCAAGCCATGTACCTCTCTCGAAAAGGCGTTCTGCCCGACGACGTTGACATGTTCGGAATGGGAGCATCGATGGATGAAGACAGCGAACACGACGACCTCTTCGCTTTCGGCGAGGCTGATGACGAAGAGCCGATGGACGAGGAGACCGTCGAAGACGGCGAAGACCTCTTTGCCGACGACGACGATGACGATGACTTGTTTGCCGATGACGACGATGACGACGACGTGTTCGCCGATGAAGCACCCGAGGAACCTGCTGAGGATTCGGAGGAGGCTGAAGCTGAATCGGAAGATGTCCCTGAAGAATCTGCTGCGGTTGAGGAAGAGGCCTTTGACGATGACGATGACGACGATGACGAGGACATCGACGCCTTGTTTGCTTGATGCATGAGGTAGCGGCATGCGTGACGACTGGGATGAACTGTCCAGTCGGCCAACGAAGCGCAAGAAAGGGCGTCGGTCATCGTCAAAGCGACCGAGCATCGAAGAATTGGATGCCGAGCATCATCGGGAAGAAGAAAACGCCTTTCTTCGCGACCTCGGCGAAGCGGGAGGGCGCTTTCAATGGATGAAAGAAAAGCGCTACAAGAGCATGTTTCGAGACATCGAGTCCAAGATTCAAGGGGCCTTGGGTACGGGCGGCTACGACTGGGTTGACCGCCGTGTCTTTGACCAGGTTTTTGACCGCCTCACGCTGATGGCGCTCTACAAACTGATGAAATCCGGGGTCATCGATACGTTGGATTTTCCCGTGGCTCGCGGCAAAGAGGCCCACGTGTTCCACGGCACCGACATCAGCGGGCAACCGGTGGCCGTGAAAATTTTCCACACCTCAAATGCGGTCTTCAAGAACCTCATTCAGTACATCGAGGGCGACCCCAGATTCACCGGTCTCCGCCGAAAACACCGCGATTTGGTTGAGGTTTGGGTTCGCAAAGAGTACCGGAACATGAAGCGATTGGCTCGATGGGGTTTGGACGTCCCGAAAGCCTTGGGCGTCCACAAGAACGTCCTCGTGATGGAATATTTGGGCTCGGCGACCTCACCCTCTCCAAAGCTGCGCGAAGTCAACGTGGACGACGCCCAAGCGGTTTACGACCGTTTGTTGAAGTTCCTCGCCGTGGCATGGCAGAAAGCCGACCTCGTCCACGGCGACTTTTCACCGTACAACATTCTCTGGCACGACGGCCAGCCTTGGGTCATCGACGTTGGCCAGGGCGTTGTGGAAAGCCATCCAAAGGCTCAGGAGTTTCTGGTTCGTGACGTCACTCGGCTGGTTGAATGGGGCGAAAAAGAAGGGCTTTCGGTTACGCTCGCTGAAGCGATGTACGACGTGCTCAACATGAATCTTGACGACGTTGAACAGCGCTTTGAAGACGAAGCGTGATCATTCTTCTTCCCATTGAATGGTTTCGTCCTCGGCGAGTTCCATCATGTTCGCAACAGCTTCCTCGTCTTCGGGGTCAACTTGAGCCGCTCGCATTCGCCGGTCCCTTCGGTTGGAGACCTCGCTAAGGCCGGGAACCAAATCTTCGAAGCCGCCAAGGTTGGGCCGGGCTTCTTCGCGCTCCTCGTACACCTCCAAGGAGCGAGATTCCAGGCGCGCTTGTTTGCGGTCCCGTTCAAGAAATCCGATGACGCTGCCGTGTTCCGAGCCTCCAGCAAGCATTTCGATGGCTTGGCGGGCAGAGAGCAGGCCGCTTTCTTCCCCAACGAGCACAACCGTTGAGTTGTAAATGCTGATTTGGGTCTGGGTCAACTGTTCGATCAGTTTTCGAATTTTCCCTTGGCGCCCAATGATTCGGGCACGGATGCGGCGCTGTTGATTGGACCGCTTGCCGACGTATTCCCGGAGGTCAACGAGTTCGAAGTAATGGTCGTCATCGAGCAGACGAATGGCGGCATCGGGGGCCATCCCCCGGCCGATGGCTTTGACCACGTCGGGGAGTTTCATGGCCTTCACGGGGTCGTAGGTTCCCACCTCGCCCCACTCGACTTCGATGTCGCCGGTCGTGGAGTCGATGATGAATTTCTGGCACCCCGCAGCGTTGCGAATCGCTTTGCTCGTCTCTCCCTTGGCACCGATGATGACCGCAATGCGGTCCTTGGGTACACGAGCGAGCGACTGGCGCATGGTCGGCCGTGCGGCCCACCACTTTTCAATCCCTTGTCTTGCGTTGGAGCAGGGAAAGGCCGAAGCCGACGAGCAGCACGAGCAACAAGGACGGTGCAAAGGACGGAACAAGTCCGGGGTCGTCTAGGGAAGCCCCCGTAACCACGAGGTAGTTGTTGTTGTTTCCTTCATCGTACTCGTCGATGACGTTGGCAAAATCGATGACCAAACGGAGGTCAAATTGCCCCGCTCGGGGAACCGTGTACTGCCAGACGATGGTTTCCGAACTGTTGGACAGGGTTCCAGCAGGGAGGTTGCGGGTCTCCATCACCGTCCAATCCACGCTTGCGGTTCGGTCGGCTGGAGCGGTTTCCAAACGAACGATCACGCTGCCGCCGTAGTCCTGATTGGATTCCAAGACGCTTGTCACCGTGACGTTCCCCGTCTGTTCGCCGGGGCGAACGATGATGCGGTCCACGTTGGTCTCGCTGATGTTCCAATACAAGTCCAGCCCCGGAAGGATTTGGAACGACGAGGCGTCCGTGGTGAACGAGTTGCCGGCTTGGTCCACGAGAACGGCCCGGAGCATCAGGTGTTGCCGAGACTTGGTCGCCCAGCTTGACAGCCCCACTTGGCCTGAGAGTCCGTTCACGCCCATGTTCAACCAACGGCCCGAGAGGTCAGGGGTTTGACCCACGCCGTTGGAATCAAAACCGTACTGAAGGTAGGATGAACCGTTGTCGATGCCCGATTCGGTGTCCTCGGCATGGAAGACGATGCCCGCAGCCCCGATGCGGCTGGTCGTCAATTCGTCCACGGACCACGACAGGCCGACCGGCGCCGTCTCGTCAACGCGCAACTGCACGGTGGTGTTTGCACCGATGTTGCCCACCCTGTCAACCGCACGAAGCGTCAGGTCATGGACCCCCTCATCGAGGGTGAAGGTGACGCTATCGGCGGTGGTTGACGTCCAGGCGTTGGTTCCCAGTGCGTACTGCACGCTCGCCACCCCGGAGCCTTGGCCGTCGGTGGCCGCCGTGTTGAGGCCGCTGACCGTGACCGTGGTTGATTGCTGCCATGCCGATCCGTCGCCAACCGTCACGGTGCCGACGGTCGGTCCGGTGCGATCGATTCCAACAAACATCGTGGTCGTGGCGGAAAGTCCCGAACGATCGTACACCGTGAGTCGTGGCGACCACGTTCCCTCGCTCATGCTTCCGCTGCTCCAATCCCATCCGTAGGCGAGGCTGGTTGGCCCGTCTTTGGCCGGTGCGCCAGGGCCGGGAACGTTGGTGAGCGTGGCTTCCTTCAGGTCGTCATCGCTGGCGCCCCATCGGAAGGAAAGCGCCTCTCCGGTACCGATGTTGAACCAGGCTCGGTCAGCGAGGCTCGTCCCCGTTCCTGCGTCAGGGTTGAGAACGGTGAACGCGGTGATGACCGGGACTTGATTGACGATGTTGAACCAATCCGTCGTCGTGACGGCGAAACTTTCGCTGTCGCTGTCCCACCCCGAGGCTCGCAACTTGTAGGTGTCGTTGGTTTGGGCGGTGCTGTCGAAGGGGTAGATCCAGGGCGAAGACGACAAGTTGGCGACCTCGGTCCAAGTTGATTCGTCGGACGAGAGCTCGATGAGCAAGGAATCAAGCGTGCCGTTGCCGCTGATGGAAAACGACAGGGCCTTCGAACCTTTGACATCGTCGTCAAGGGTCGGTCCGTTCGAGAAGGCGATGCTCAATCCGGATGGACTGGAGGAAAAAACGACCGATTCGGAGGGGAATGCATTCTTTTCAGCATTGGGGGCAGGAGCCGAAAGCGGGACCAATGCACAGAGCATGATGGCGCAGAGCCAAACCGCCAGCGTGCCCCTGCCCATGTGCTCCCCACGCCCACGGACTGCCTTCAAGTCTCCCCTTTCTTCGGGAGGATACGGGGCATCCAGCCTGCTTCTTCGTGCGCAACCAAGCCTCCCAGCATGGGTCTCTTTGCGTCGTCTTTGGAGATGGGTTCAAGTGCTTTGCACGCTCTAAGGGGTTCATGGAGCGAAGGACCAACGCTGCGCTCATCCTTTGCTTGGTGCTTGTGAGCCTGATGCCTCTTCCCGCCCATGCGGCCAACAGCAACGGCGTTGAAGCCACGGCGGCCCAGATGTCGTTCTCTCCTTCCAATCCGGTGATGGGCGGTTCGGTGGATGTTTCGCTGATGCTCTCCAACTCCGGTGGGACCGATGCTCAGGTTGACGTCACCTTTTATCGAGACAACATCACGAACACCAACCGTTTGAAATTCGAGCAAGTCGAAATTCCTCCGGGCGAATTTGTCACCGTGACCGCCACATGGCCCAGCCTTCCGTACGGTACACAAACGGTGTGGGTGGAATGGCTTGCAAACGGAGATCTCACCGGGGCCAAAGTCTCGAAGTCGTTCTCCGTCGAAGGTTTGCCCAACTTGAAGGTGGCTTCCCTTGAAATCGGTGACGGTTCACCCGTCTTTTCGGGGGACGCCCTGCCCGTGGGTATTCTGGTGGAAAACTCGGGACCTGCAAACGCCAATGCGTCGACGTTGTTGCTCCACGTTCCCGGTGCAGCCGATGCCGAGTTGAACGTACCCGCCTTGACTTCGGGTGAATCGGCCTGGGTCAACAGCTCGGTCGTGGCCCCGAGCAGCGGCGTTCACCTGATCAACGTTAGCGTTGACGCCTACAACATCGTTCAAGAGGCGTCCGAAAGCGACAACAGGGGCAGCGCGGAACTCGTGGTCTCCACTCGCATGGATTTGAGTTTCAAGGACGACCTGACGGTCACCAGCCAACCGGGCGACCTTGAAGGCCCGTGGACCGTTGAAGGCGTGTTGGTGCGAACCAACGGCACCGGACCGGCCACGGTTCCCCTGTGGTTGCAAATCGCCAACCCCTCAGGGGGACTGATCACCAGCCCCCCGTTCACGGTGAACTTTTCCGGCATGGGGTACAGCGAACAAGCGTTCAGCGTTGAACTCGACTCCAACGCCTTGGGCTCGCTACCCGACGGCGATCACGTGGTGGTGGCGAAGGTCAACCCCTTCAACGAACCCGGGTTCGACCAAGAATTCACCGACAACGACGAGGCCTCCGGTATTCTCACCATTTCCCCTCTTCCCGACGTGTACGTTGACGCCATGGCTCTGCCCACCGTTCCGTCGGTCCAGTCCGGTGAAGACGTGGAATGGCGGGTGACCATGGAGAACACGGGCGACATCGGTGTTTCCGGGCGCTTCCATTACACGTTCGACGGCTTGGAAGGCCAGTCTCCGCTCATCACGCTTACCGCAGGTCAGGCGTTGACCTGGACGGTGGTGCTGTCAACGGCCCTGGGCGCTCACACCGCCGAATTTGAGGGCCAATGGGTGGCTTCACAGGGCAGTTACGACGCCAACAAACAGAACTCCTTCGCCAGCGGCACGGTGTTGGTGGAATCCAAGCTGAAACTCGAATGGGAATACGCATCGCTGGAAGTCACCGATGCCGAGGGCGACCCGGCGACCATGCCGTTGCGGGACGGCGAAGCCTACACCCTCACCATCGGGTTGACGAGCCAAGAAACCGGGCAAGCGAATTATACCTGCCAGGACAGCGCCAACACCGTTCTCGAGACGATGGCGGTGAACGTCGAAAACCGGAGTGACCGTGCTTCGCTCTCGTGCACCTTCAGCGCAACAGCCTCAACGACCACGGTCCGGATGATCCCCGAAGACGCCTCGATCAGTTCGGCCTTCCAGCGCTCCTTCGCCACGCTCGCCACAACAACCGGCGACGATACCGATGGTGCTTCTTCCGGACTTGGAACCATGGCGTTGTTCGGTCTTGGAGCCTTGGTGCTCATCGGCGTTCTCATCGCCGCCGTGTTCCTCACCCGAGAGCGGGAGGAAGAGGTGGAGCGGGACATCTACGAATACTGCCCGTCGTGCGACGGCGAACTTGAAGGCGACGAAGACCGCTGTCCGCACTGCGTGTTCAACCTCAAGAAAGCCCGCTCGCAATTTCACGATTGCAACGAGTGCGGCGAATCGATTCCAGACCTCATGGAAAATTGTGCCTATTGCGGTGCCTTCCAAGACGTCGCCTCCTTCTTTGAACGACGCGAACGACGTGAACGCCGTTCGGTGGTCAAGGAGACCGTGAGTCTTCCAGAGGAAGACAACGATGACGAGATCGTGACCGGTGACCAAAACTTTGCTGATGCCGTGAAAGAGTTTGGATTCGACGAAGAACATCTCGAAGAGGAATGGGACACCAACATCGAGGCGGCCGAGGCCGAGGTTGAAGCTGCGTACGACCGCCGCTACGCCGACGAACTCGCGATGGAGGACATGACCGAGGAGGAACTCGAGGCCTACAAGTCGCAGGTGACCACGACCTTGCGAACCATGAAAGACGAATCCACCGACCACGACGTTGAGGCCTTCCTTTTCGAGAAGGGCGAACTCAAATCCTTGGGTGAAGACACCGGTGAACTCAGCGCATCGGATGCAGATATTCGTGAACGTCTGTTCGAAATCACGGGTGAAGAGGGCGTTCTCCCGGGTGAGAAGGTCAGGGTCGGCATGAACTTGACCGATTCGTCCCTAGCGGGCAACGAAGTCAGCGAAGCCACCGCCAATTTCACCTTCGACGATGACGAACCGCTCTCCGCTTCAATGAAGAGCGATGCCGAACTCAAGGAGGAGGCGAAAGCGAAGAAACCTGCTCGTCGGCGTGCTCCGAAGCGAGAAGCGGTTGTAGAGCCCACCGTTGAAACCGATGAGTGTGGGGCTTGCGGTGCCGATCTGCCCGTTGACGCCAACGAGTGCGGTACGTGCGGCGCTCGCTTTGGCTGAGCGTCTGTCAGCGTTCATAGGGCTCGTCATCGCCGGAGCTCGGCCGTAACATCGCTTCATTCAGACGGTCGGTCCATGCAGCATACCCTCTTTCAATGCTCGGCACGCCGCATCGTCGCCTTGATAGAGTCCAACCGTGT
>Ga0222719_10005202_pt1 | contig 11272 bp, 8 predicted proteins | sample C33_34DmetaG_FD_165039 | JGI IMG/M metagenome (GOLD analysis project Ga0222719, IMG submission 165039) | Estuarine water microbial communities from San Francisco Bay, California, United States - C33_34D | ecosystem: Environmental > Aquatic > Marine > Unclassified | place: USA: California...
CATTTTGTATAAGTATATTTTGTTTAAGTATTTGGTTATTTAAAACGGAGATATGTTTAAGTAATAATTCGATAGGTTTTCTATTTTTATTATTAATGGATTGATTAATATAATCATTGGTAGAAATACCTTTAAAAATGGGATCTTTATAATCATTAATATTAATATTACTATATTTAGGTTTACATTTATGAAGTCTAAAATGGCGTTCAATATCTTTTTTATTTTTAGTATTAAATTTACATCTATAACATTCAAAAGTATCCATATTTAATTAATAGTATAAAATAATTTTTATATAAAAAAATGATGTAATAACTTTATTTAAAAAATTGTAGAAGATTATTAATATTTCGTTTATTTTTAAATGGATATACATTATTATTTTTAATTTTTAATATAGTTGGAACACCCTGTATATGTTTTAATAATTTTTCATCAATTTTATTTAATTCATTATTGTCAGAATTAAAATGTGCTACGATATAACTATCATCATCAAATTTTTCATAGAAATTATTAAATTCATCATAAAAATCTCTACAATAAGGACAAGAATGTCTATGAAATAATATACATAATTTTTTTTTATTTTTATTATGTATATATTCATCTAAATTATTATAATTAAATTCAATAATATTTTGATTTAATGTATTATTATCAACAATATTAGCAAATTCCATTAAATTTTCAATAGTAGGTTCATCATTAAATAATTCAATAACATTACCTTCAAATTTCAAAATTGTAGGAACACCACTAACATATTGTGAAAAATTTTGCTCTGTTATTACATTATCATCAATATTATATACACCAATATTATATTCATTATTATTAGATAAATTATTAGAAAATTCATTAAAAGTAGAAGATAATTTATTACAATGAGGACATTTTGGAGAATAAAATAATACAATTTTATATTTATAAAATATAGAATTAATAAAATCATAAATAGAATTATTATTTAAAATAGTTATATTAGAATTAAGTGAATAATCAGGATTTTTATTTGGTAAGTTTTGTAATAAATGGTATATTTGTTTTTCTATATTAGATTTTCCTCCCAATAAATATTTATGTATATATAATTCATCACCATCATTTCCACCTCCATTAAAAGAATTATTTTCTAAACTATTTATATGATTAAGTAAATTTGAATATTTTTGTTTATATTTTAAATATTTTTGTTTATACATTCTATAATATATATATATAAATAAAATAAAATATCCAGAACTAAATAACATAGTAAATTATATAAAAAATAATTTATATTAAATAGTAGATAAATGTAAAAAATGAAATTATTAGATTTAGATGACAATATAATAGAAATGATATTAAATTATTATGGAAATCGTTTAGAAGATATTACAAAGATTAGATTGATAAATAATTATATTATAAAAAATAAATTAATAACAAATATAGATTTTAGTAAATATTCAGTAAAAACTATTGATGATATAAAAGAATGTAAATATATTAGACAATTAAATTTAAGTTATACAAAAATAAAAAATTTAGTTCCATTAATATATTTGAGGAATTTATATAAATTAAATATTAGTGGATGTTATATTGTAAATAATTTTGGTTTTTTGTATAATTTAAATAATTTAGAAATATTAGATGTAAGTTATACATATATTAAAAAATTAACTTATTTTAGAGATTATAAAAAATTATTATCATTAAATATAACAAAATGTGAAATAAATAATTATAGTATATTATCTGAAATACCATCCATAGAATATTTAACCTTAAATAATACTAATTTTGAAAATTTAGATGATATAAAAGGTTTATATAATTTGAGAGAATTATATATATTTAATACATTAGTAGAAGATATAAATATAATTACAAAATTTAAATACTTACATATATTAGATTTGTCTTTTACATTAGTAAATAATATAAATATATTAAAAACCTTGGATTTAAAAGAATTATTAATAACAAATTGTTTGAATATAAATGATTTTAAAGTTCTAAAAGATATTAAAAATATAAGATATTTAAATTTATCAAGAACAAATATAAATAATTTAAGATACTTAATTGATTTAGAATTTTTAGTATGTTTAGATATAAGTAGGTGTAGTAATATAATTGATTTTTCAAGTTTATCTAAAATGAAAAACCTATATGAACTTAACCTAAAAAATACTAAAATAAATAATTTACATAGTATAAAAGATTTATCAAAATTACGCAAATTAACTATATCTCCAACTATTACTAATGACTATACCTGTATTACAAAATTAAAAAAATGTAAAATAAATGTAGAAAGTTAAAAAGTAGTGATTTATTAAATATTAATTTTTTTTTATATAATATATATTAAGATGTCTAATATATTTATTAGTGATATAGATATAGTAGATGTTAAATTAACTGATATATTACAATTATCAGAACAAGCACAACTATACTTCCAAAGTATATCACAAAATTATAATATAGATTTATTTAATATATATTTAGATATACTAAATGATAAATATGAAGTAAATTTACTAAAAAGTCCGTTGATAGATAAATTAAATAATAATGATTATTCCAATAAATATATTACTCCTATAATTAATTATGAAAAATATACTTTTGGTAATGCTGTTCCTTTTAATATTAATAATAATATTATTAATTATAATTGGGGCGAAAATAAAATTGGTGAAAATTTAAAACTAAAATTAAGTGATAATGGCGAATATTATACAGATAATAAATATAAATTTTTAGACTTTTTTAAATTATTAGAAGATAATACCATATTTACAACACCAATTTATAATAATACAACATTAAATACAATTAATATAAAAAATGATAATGTATATGTAATTCGTGATTGTAGAGAAAAAAATTGTATAAAAATGGTTGGAAGCACATATATTAAAGGTAAAAATATTATAGACGACTATAATTATAAAAATATAGATTTTGATGATAGAGTTGTTATAAAAGATAATAATATTGATATTGTTGGTTATAAATTACAAGACGGATATATAATAAATAATCTTGTTTATATTCCAAAATTAGAAGACCATGGATTTATTAATAACATAATTGAAGATAAAAATGATTCAAATAAAACTATTTATGAAGTATATACATTAGACGAAAATAAAATTCATAAATTTAATAAAAAACAAATAGATATATTAGATTATAACAAATATTATTATTTTGATACAGCAGAAGAACACAATAAATTAATTAAAAAATTAGTTCCCTCTCTTGAAAATATATTATATAGTATCAACTTTCAAAATAATATTTACTCATTAGATAAAATTATTGAAATAATTAACTTGTTTGATTATAACTTAAATGATATTTCAATATGTAATATAAATTTAATCAGCAACTTAATTAATAACAAAATTGAAGAATATACCTCCAACTTATATACAAATAAATTTAAATACAATTATTATCTTAACTATTATACAAATATTAACGAAATATCTATTATAAATAATTTAATTACCTTTTACTTAAATAATATTTCAACTTTAATACCTACCACTAAAAATATTATAAATAAAATAATTGAAGATAATAAAAATAACATTATAAATTTATTTGATGATATTATATTTAATACACAACTATTATGTAAAAATTATTTAAATAATACATTTATTTGCTATAATAGATTATTAGAAGCAGAAGTAATTATAAAATACGATTTAGATAATTATTTAAAAGAATTTAATGAAGAAAACAAAACAATCTTTATGAATAACATAAACAAAATATTTGAATTAATCCTCTTTAATAATTACTACAACTTCATAAAACAATACTATAATATGAATAATATTTATATTAACCTTTATAATAATCCACTATACAACTTATCCTATTGGATACATACTAATTCAATAGACCATGGAATAACATATTATCAAAAAGCATACAAAAATTATAATATTGAAATTGATAATAAAAATAATAAACAAAAATTAATAAACAACTTAAATACAGAATTAAATAAAACCAATATTAGCGATGATAGTGATGAAAACATAAATATTATAGTTAAAAAATATTTAAATATGGACGATATGGAAAGTGATAATAACAAAAATAATATATTACGAGATATAAAATATACATCAAAAAAAGATATAATTAATATTACATTAAACGATATTAATGATATATTAATAAATGGATATAACGGAACAGATAAAGATTTAAAAGAATTTTATAATAAAGTTGATAAAGGACATTTAATTAATTACATTCTAACATATAATAATTCAAATAATAGTTTATTCTATAATATTGTATTAAATAAAAATGATAGTAGAGATAGAACTATAAAAATATCAAAGAATTTTGTTAAAGATGATGAAATAGCAACATTAGATAATAAATACTATATTAGGAAAAATAACATTTGGGAATTGTTTGATGAATACAATTATGATTATTTATATAATACCAATATTGAAAAATTTGATTATAAAAAACAATTAGACTATTTGACAAATAAAACTATCATACAACAACCTAAATTCTATAATACTCTATATGATAAAACAAATATTTATAATATTAACCACACAGATAATAATAAATTAATTGACGAAGAATTAGAAGCTCAATTAAATTTATATAATAATATTAATGATGTAAAAAGTAATATAGTGTTTAATACTACTAACACCAACAATTTAGAAGATGTTATTAATAACCTAAATTATAATGATAATGGTTTTGGGACAATAAAAGACCTGTATAAACTAAAAGACGATAAATACGGAGACTATAAATCACTTGATAAATCAAAAAGTAAAATAGATGAATATCCACCAAAAGAGCGTAATTTAATAACTAACGGATTTCACTATTACTTCAAATACGAATTTGTAAAATTTATATCTAATGTATCTGAAAGTATAAAAGGAGGTGGAGTAAATAGAGCATTTTATAAATGTTATGACCTACTATTACCTTATAAAGAACTACTAAATAAAGATAAATTATATGGAGCATTTATAGCAGAAGCACCTGGAAGTTTTATATATTGTATTCAATACCTACGAAATGATATAAAATGGAAAGATTTTAGAATAATAACTTTAATAGATGATGAAAATACTATGTATCAACATAATTTTTATAAAGTATTTAAAAATCAATTAGTTTATAACAAAAATAATAACGGAGATGTAACAAAACGAAATAATTTATTAGAATTTAAAGAAAAAATGCTTAAAATTACAAATAACCATTTAGCAGATATAACAACTGCCGATGGAGGTTTTGCTATGAGCGATGAATGGTATGTAAATAATATCCAAGAAAATTTATCTACACAATTAGTATTCGGTGAAATTATTGCGGCATTAATGACCCAAGCAAAAGGCGGTGTATTTATACTAAAAATTTTTGATACATTTACAGATTTAATGGTTAAAATGATATATTTATTACAACTAATCTATGATAAAGTTGAAATTGTTAAACCTGTAAATAGTCGTATAGCAAATTCTGAAAAATATATTGTAAGTTCTGGTTTTAAATACGAACCTAATGATAAAATACGACTACAATTAGAAGATATATTACTAAATATTATTGAAAAATGGGATACTAATATTGGAGAAAATAATACATATAAACTATTTGAACTATTCCCTGATATAAAATTTGATAAAAAATATATTGAAAACATAAAATATATTAATAATTTTTTCGCTAAAAGAGCAATATTTATCCAAGAAAAAACTTATGAAAGTATTAAAGATAAAGAATTTAGAATACTAATTAATAATTATCACACATTAACTAGAAAAGGATATGTTGATAATATACAATACTTTGAAAGTCGTATAAATGATGCTAAAAAATATTGTATTCAAAATAATTTACCATTTATTTGTAAATATAATAATATATCTAAATGCCCTCATAATAACGATATTAAAAATGCTACTAACGATTATGATATTAAAAATATAATTAAAATGTATAGAACAAATGATAATGACCCATTAATATTAAATGAAATCTTTGAATTAGTTGATAATATTGATGATATTAACAATATTAATAATTTATTATACGAATTTAAAAATAATGATACAAAATTACACCCAAAAATTAAATATTATTTAGGTAATTTTATTTGTAAATATTGTAATGAACCTATTATTTGCAAACATTATAACTTATTACCTAATAACGAAGAAATTATTAATCATTTCGGTATAGATAGTGGCGATTCAATTAATTGCTACATTTGTGGAGACCATTTAAGCAATATTGACGATAGAGTTGAAAGTTTTACTAAATCTGGCGAACTAATTAAAAGAATTACAACAGAAGACATTGATTTCCTAAATAATGAAGGAAAAATATTTGATAAAGAAATTGACCGAAAATTACATATAGAACAATTCTTTAAAATTTATAAATATAAACAAAATGTTATTGATGAAAATATATCCCTCATGACTCTAATATTTAATCACCTAAACAAACGATATTTAACAGATGAATATAAAAGTGATGATATTTATATCATATATAATCTATTATATAACGACTTCCTTAAAGATTTTTATAATGATATAAATAAATCTATTATTGATAATATTATCACCTTTGACGATTATAAAAACATTTTTAGAGACCTATTCCTAATTACCAAAAATGATAATAATAATACCAAAAATATTAAAAATATCCTACAAAAAAAATTACAAATACCACCAATTTCTAACAAAGTTGAACTTATAAACTATATTAATAATTTTTATAATGATGTGTATTCTTACTATATTAATCACTACTTTATTATTATTATATTCTCTCTTGTTGTTTTCAAAACATTAATCCAAGATACATATTATAATGACCTGTTTGTTAAAAAATTAGATAAAGATATGGATATTATTAACGAAATTAATTTTAAAATACTTGACTCCAATACCGAATATAACCTATTCACACATAACAATATAATATTTAAAAATATAAATAATATCGTTAATAATGGTCTCAATAGTTCCCAATATAATAAATTGTTTAACATTTACTCGTATTTTAATACAAAAGATAAACTTAACTCAAAATCCATTTTCACAAATATATATAACTTAATTGAAGAATATATCTCACCAAAACTTACTAACTATATTAAAACACAACGAATTAATATAACCGAAAAACCTAAATTAACTACACTCTATAAACCTCTTACCGAATATAGCAAAAAAAATGTTAATATCACAACTCTAAATTTAACAAATTCATTAGAAATTATATATGATAATAATAATAATAATAATAATAATGATATAGTTGTATCTTATATTGATAAAATTAGAGCATTATTAATATACCATTACGAAGAAGATTACCTTGGTCTAAACAGAATATTTAATAATAAAAATATTGATATTAATACATTAATTAATAAAAATAAAATTATTGATAATATTTCTTTGATGAATTTATCAACAATTAACAACCATTATAACAATATTATCAAAAATATACAACTTAATAACCTAATACAAATTAATAAAAATATAGATATAAATGATACAATAGATTACTACAAATATATTGAAAATAACTTAAACATTTCATTTAATTTCAAAATTTCCTCTGATTTAGATATTATTAATCACTTCAAAAACAGAATTCCTAAACAAAAATTTGTCAATTATAACCCTTCCAATATGAATGTTCTTAAATATAATTCCATACTTAACTCTATTCAACTCGTTATATCTTTTATAAGCAATTATAATCTCGATACATCATTTTATAATAAATATATTAAATACAAATTTAAATATCATTTGTTATATAATAATATACTTAACTACTTATTACAAGATTATTACTTATTTGATAACTATAATGAAGAACTTACTGATAATAATATATTACTAAAATATTTATGTATCTATATTAAAGATAATATTACCAATAACTATAACTTTATTAATAATGGAAGTAATTATATACTTACATATATTTACCAATATATATTAAATGATATTATCTCAAATATTAATAACATTTCAGCAGATAAATTATCAAAATATTTAAAAGAAAAAAATATTAAAAATATTACTAAATTAACAAATAACCTAATTAATTACAAAAATAAAATATACTCAATTATACAACTAATTATTGATAAAGTTGATAATTATAATTTTACTGATACTATTGATAATATTATTAATATACAAGATGCTGATGATATAACATTTAACGGAATTGATGAAAATAATATCCAAATAATTAATAGTTTAACCACTAATATATCTTCTAATTTAGACGCTACTGACAACGAAATTGAATACGAACATTTTGACTTCTTAAATGAAAATGATGACGAATACGACCAAGAATACGATTACGAATAACTACAATTAACATATAATCATAATTAATATATAATCATAATTAATATATAATCACAAATTACATATAATTACAAAAAAAATAAATTTATAAATATTTATATTTTTTTATTTTTTATATATAATTTTATTATTTATTTTTTTATATAATTAACAAAAATATATTTTACTAAATGTTGAATACGACTTTAAAAATACCTTATTATTTTCTTCTAAAATATATAAAATTCCCACGCCTATATATTCCACTCCATCATGAACCATCATTTTAATATTTCCTTTGTAATTTTCTGGTTTTCTAAATCCAATAAATAAATCCTGAACCTCACATTGTGGATTTAAATTATTAATCTCTAATGTCTTAATATCCTCGTCAAATACATACTCTAAAAAATTATTATAAAATTTAATATCATGTAATTCATACTCATAATCCTTTGAAATTTTAAAATATGAAGGACACTTACTAATCACACTATCTATTTTATCATAAAACATTTTCATATCATCATCACTTAAAACCTGCTTATCCAATACCTCAATTTCAATATCATTATTATCACTATTATCTACACCAATTTCCTCAATTAATAACTTATTTTCCATTTCCTCCTCTGGAACATCATTACCAGCAATTAATTTAGCAACCTCATAATAAGTCTTTGACATATTTAATATTATTAATTATATATTTAATATCTTATTTAAACTTTATATAATAAAAATAAACTTAAACCAAATATAGTATCAATCATTATTGGAATCCACATTATATCCTTATTCTTAATACTATATATAAATGCTGATATATATAAAACCCCATGAATTAATCTAAAATTTTTCCACCATGTATTACCCCCTCCCTCTGGTGCTTCCAACCTCAATTCTAAAAAATATAATACCAAAAATGACACCCCAATTATACCAAACATTATTCCTAACAAATTTTTATAATTATCCTCCAACCTATACGACAATTATGACAACAAAAATCTTAACGGAATACATACACCCAAAAATAATAAATTCCTTGTATTTATATCCATATATACATTATAATATAAAAAATATATATTGTGCGGAACATATCCACACCTACCTGCCCCACGAACTTATCAATGGCCATAGGAACAATTGTCACCTAACAGACATTTCCCTTGTGGGAAGAACCAACACGGTGTTTTCCCCTTGCCACCTTTGGGAGCACCTTTGGGAGCACCTTTGGGAACACCTTTGGGAACACCCTTGGGAGCACCCTTGGGAGCACCCTTGCCACCTTTGGGAGCACCCTTGCCACCTTTGCCAGCAGGAGCACCCTTGCCACCTTTGCGAGCACCTTTGCCACCTTTGCGAGCACCCTTGCAGGAATCTGGCTGTCTTTGGTTCTCTTTGCAGGGATTAGTATTTGCGTTCAACTCCTTATGAGTTATTTTCGGGATATCAGAGTTCATGGTTTGTGGTATAATTAATAAAAAATAATAATCTATTTTTTTTTGTATATTGTATTAAAAATTAAGACATTTATTAATATATAGTAAAGATTGTTTAGAATTATGTAGTTGTTGTTGATATAAGTTATTATTATCAGTTGTGGTGTTATTTATTTGTTGTTGTAAATATATGATATGTTCTTTTAATTCTGTGATAATAGATTGGATAATATGTTTATTTAAACTTGATAGATATTGTTTAAATCGTTCAAGTTTAATAGGGTTGTAATGAATAATAGGTGTAAGTTCTATTTCGATTTGGTACATAATAAGTTATAAAAAAATATAAATTTAAATCAATTTTTTTAATAACTAAATATTTTTATTTGCGTTGATATGATGTATAATTTTATTCACGAGGTCTTTTATAACTTCTGGTTCTTTCAATTTCTCCAAGTTCTTTTTGATTATCTCTAATATGTCTTTTAATTCTTTCAAGTTCTAAACTCCATTTATAAGCTTCATTAAAATTATGCCAATAAGGACATGATTTAACATAACATTTTCCATTATAAATTGTATTTTTACAAACTTTTATATCTGTTCTTAAATTTATATTTACTAATTTAATAAGTTTCTTTGGGATGTCCCTACAAGATTTATCAATATATTTTGACAACTTAGATTTAAGTGATTTATTTTCACAATTTAAATCGGTATTTTCATTTTTTAATTTAAAATTAATTTTTTTTAAATCTTCTATACATTTATTATTTTCACTTTCATCTTTATTTACATTTTTACTTTCACTTTTATTTTCAACTATATTAATATAATTATTAGTTAATTTTAAAATATGTTCCATAAACATATTTTTTAAATCATCATTTTTTTCATTTAATTTTAAGGTTTGTTCGCATAACCAATTTAATTGTTCTCTATTAATACAATTTTCACTAACAAGTTGATTATCAGGATGTTCCATTTGAAGTAATATATTAAAAAATAATATAAATCAATTTTGATTTTCAATATAAAATTTATTATTTTATAAATCAATATGCAATTCACAATAATTACTATTATTAATACAATCTTTATTACATTTTTTAATAACTGATTTAGATTTTTGAATTTGATATATACATCCTTTTTCAATAATATATTTAGTTTTTAAAGAAACATTTTTATTAATTGGATTAAACCAATTTGTTATTGATTTATTATTATTTTTTTTATTTTTAATTTTCCTTAAAGCATCTTCAAATATTTTTTCAGGATGTTTCATAATTAAATCATAAATTTGCAAAATAGGTTTTTGTAACTGATTCGTGATATAGAATTCAACATCTATTTTTAAGTTATTTTCAATAACATATTCAGGAGTTTCAATACGATTTCCTTGTAAAATTG
>Ga0222719_10005207_pt1 | contig 11266 bp, 6 predicted proteins | sample C33_34DmetaG_FD_165039 | JGI IMG/M metagenome (GOLD analysis project Ga0222719, IMG submission 165039) | Estuarine water microbial communities from San Francisco Bay, California, United States - C33_34D | ecosystem: Environmental > Aquatic > Marine > Unclassified | place: USA: California...
GACCGCGACATCGTGATCGGCACCGGGTCGGCCAACACCACGCTGGGCTTCTCCAGCGGCACCGACACCGCCCGCAACAAGGTCTTCTACACCTTCCAGCGCCCCATCGTGGACGGCTCCAACGGCGGCATCACCACCACCGACCCTGCTGATGTGACTGTGAAGGTGGACGGTACGCAGGTCATCCCCACCGCTCTGGACGGGCAGTCGGGTGCGGTGACCCTGCCCTTCGCCCCCGAGGTCGGGGCTGTGGTCACGGTCCAATACTACTTCAACTCGTGGCAGGACACCTTCGACTACCTCGCCCACCGTGGGATCACCGATGTGACCCTGTGTGGTGTGACTCCTGACCGCAACGACTACATCGACGGTGCTGACTTCGTGCTCAAGGACGACAAGATCCTCTGGGGCACCGCAGTCACCATCGAGGCTGGCACCTTCACCGCTGGCGGAACCTCTTTCGATGACACGCAGGTCAGCGCGACCCTCGTGGATGTCCGCCAGTACCTCGCTGAGTGTGGTTCGGTCGTGGACACCAGCGTTGCGCCCCCGGTCGAGAGCCGCAAGGCGTTCACCCTCCCGCTCCAGCCGACCACGGGCAACGGTCGCGACACCCCGCTCTCCTCGGAGACGTACAGCGAGGTCGCCAACGGACGGGTCGATCTCCCGACCGACCGTCCCGACCTCGTGTGGGCATATTGGGGCTACTCCATCGAGGACGCTCTGGATCGTGGCCGCGTCACGGTCACCAAGGTCGAGTCCTCGACCAGCACCATCACGCTGGCAGAGGCCGTCCCGGTCGGAGCCACGGTCTACGCGACCTTCTACTACAACACCCTCGTTGACCAAGCGTACAGCGTGGAGTGCGTGACCGCTGGAGCCAGCGGCGTCGGCACCTACACCCTCAAGAACGAGGACGGAGACGCCCTTCTGACTCCTCGGTTCGGTAGCAAGGGCGCGGCCCTCGCTGCGGTGACCGTGGAGTTCCCGAGCGGCAGCGAGCGTACCCCGGACCTTCGGTTTGAGGCTCCGTTCGATGCAACCTCGTTCACCGGGGCTGTTGAGGAGGACGTGACCATCACGTTCGCTTCGCAGGACGCCACCCTCGCCAAGTACGCGGTGCCGGGTTCCGGCGACTACTACTCGGTCACGGGTCAGTCGGACACGCTGGACATCGCCATCGACGGCGGCACCATCAGCAGCGACCTCTCTGACCCCACGGGCAACGGTACGGGCTTCCGCGCCACCCTCGTCGGCGGCGAGGTCGAGTACGACGCAGACAGTGGCAAGACCACCTACGACATCGACACCACGAACAACGCCATCGACCTCCAGATCGACGGCGTGCTGGTGCAGGCGCAGGCCGAGGTCGCTCCCGGTGTGGAAGTCAGCGCCTACGCTGACGCCATCAACCGTGCAGCGTTCGGTGATTGGGACAACGGCGGTGTCGCCCTCGCCTTGCAGGCTGCGGGCAGCACTACCAGCATCACGCTCGACGCCACCGCGTCGGCCATTGACGACTACTACGTCGGGTGGACGATCCGGTTGGTGACCGCTACCGGCACGACGGCCATCGGGGATACGGCGGAGGTCATCGCCTACAACGGGACCACGAAGGTCGCGACCCTCGATGCGGGCTTCGCTGGCAACACCCCCGGAGCCGCCGAGCAGTATGTCCTGTACGACGAGGGCACTCTCCCGGTGATGAAGGGTGCGACCCGCTTCCTGTCCCCGGTGGACATCGCGGCTGGTGCCTTCGATGACATCAACTTCCGCATCGTGGGTTCCTCCACCCTCGACTGCACGGCGGCGAACGCTGCGACCATCGCTCCGTCTGGGGGCACCCCCTACACCGCCTCTACGCTGGCTGCTGCTGTGCAGTTGGCCATGCAGAACGCGGTGGACACGGCTTGGTTGGCACTCCCCGCCACTGCGGGGTTGGAGCCTCTGGTCAAGGTCGAGGCGGACTCCAGTGGGCGTCTCGCTGTCAGCGTGATCCCACAGTCGAACGCCCCCGCTTCTCTCGGTGCGTACTTGGAGTTCGTCGCTGATGCCGCTGCCGCAGAGGATTTCTGCATCCTCGCAGGACTCGACATCGCTGCTGCGGGCACCACGCAGGCCAAGTTGCACAACGACCAGATCGCCAGCATCTTCTCCATCACGGGCGCTACGACCGGCCAGAAGGTCTACGACCGTCTGATCCTGACCAACCGGCTCACCCCCGGTCAGGCGACGGACGGCCAGTTCGTCCTCGACCAGTGCCAGTTGAAGGTCATGGGTGGCACGGGCGCAACGCAGGCTGCGCTCACCGCCAACGAGGAAGCCGAGGCTGGCATCCGTGCGACCATCATGGAGCCGACCCTCTTTGGTGAGGTCGGACTGTCCGGTGGACAGGATGTGGCGGGTCAGCCTCTCGTGACCTTCTACGCCGACGCTGGCACGACCCCCCAGAACAACGTCTTCAAGACGACCTTTGAGGGCTCTCCGGTCACCGTCGAGTTCACCGACTCTGCGGGTGTTGCCATCCCGGCAGGCGGTTCGGCTGACGTGCCGCTGGGTCCGATCACGGATGCCAACAGCATCCTCGGACAGATCGACGCGGCGATGCCTTCCGGTGCTGTGCTCCAAGAGGGTGCAGGCATCCGGTTCCGTGGCTCGTCCTCGGCTTCGTCGGCCTCCATCGTCATCGGTGACGGCAGCGCGAACGATGTCCTCGGATTCGATGCGGGTGACGCGGCCTTCCGTTCCACTCTCCCCGTCGAGGTGCTGGTGAGCGGCCTGATGGCTGACTCCACCTTCGCCACCGATGCCCTCGCCAAGACGGTCGCAGACGACGCCAACGCCAAGTACCTGTTCGTGCAGAGCCTCGGCAACGCGGGAGCAGGCACTTCGTCCAGTGTCGCCTTTGAGGACAGCACCGCGCTTCGGCCCGGTGTCGGCCTCGGGGTCGTGGACGGCGACGGCAACGTGGGTGAGTCGGCCATCGACGGCTACTACGTCACCTCGTCCGACACCGTGTCCGGCTCCGGTACGGCGAACACCTCGGTGCTCAACAGCGGGACGGGTCAGGACGGCATCGTCGGCCAGACCTACCGGGACGCCATCACGGGACTCACCTTCACCATCCTGCCCCGTGCAGGTGGTGCGGCGTACCCGACTGGCGGCACCAGCACCTTGACCTTCACCGTTCGGGCGGTCGTGACCACGGACAGCAACCTGCCCGTGAACACGCTCCCCGGTGTGGAGGTCATCGTCGCCAACACCAGCGGAGTCACGGTGGGAGACACCGCGCTGGTGGAGACGCACGAGAAGGGTGGCAACCAGCCCTCGGTCGGCGATGTGTACTATGTCTCGTACCAGTACGCGAAGCAGGACTTCTCGACGCAGTTGTTCACCAAGCAGTCCTCGGTTGAGGCGGCTTACGGTACGGCGACCCCGCAGAACCCGGTCAGCCTCGCGTCCTACCTCGCCGTGCTCAACGGTGCGGTGCTCCTCGCCATCAAGCAGGTGCAGAAGGACACGGACACGGACGCCGATGGTGTGTTCGATGCGGCAACGACCGATGCCTTCATCACCGCCATTGACGAGATCGAGGGTGCGACCCCCGGTGGCCTGTTCCCCGACACCATCATCCCGCTCAAGGGTGACAGCCTGACCCTGTTCCAGTACCTCGCACGGCACTGTGACATCCAGTCGAGCATCCGGTACCGGGCCGAGCGCACCGCGATCTGTGGGTTCTCGGCAGGTACTCAGCCCAACGATGCTGGGATCACGGCACAGGCGGTGGCTCGTAGCCGGATGCGGCTCCTGTACCCCGACATCCTGACGCTCTCCCTGTCGCGGGCGGACGGCACCACGGACTCCTACCTTGTGGACGGCACCTACCTCGCCGCCGCTTGGGCCGGAAACCGCGCTGCCCCGACCATCGACGTGGCGACTCCGTGGACCCGTGGCCGGATCTTCGGCTTCGATGAACTGGCTCGTACCCTCGATGCGGTTCAGCAGAATCAGGTCGCAGTCAAGGGGCTTACGGTGTTCAACCAGCGGCAGGCCATCATCGAGTGCCGCCACGGCCTCACCACCGACATGACCAATGTGCTGACCAAGACCCCGACCGTGACCACCATCGCGGACGAGGTGCAGCGGCAGGCACGGGGCACGCTGGATCGGTTCATCGGGCGGAAGTTCCTCGCTGGAGTCACGGGCGAAATCGAGGGCCAGTTGGGCAACACGCTCAAGAAGTTGGTCGATGCTCAGATCATCGCCGCCTTCACGGGCATCTCGGCCAACGTGTCGCCCGATGATCCCACGGCGGCAGAGGTCGAGGCGTACTACCAGCCTGTGTTCCCACTTTTGTACATTATCGTGACCTTCAACCTGCGTAGCAGTTTGTAGGGCAGGCTCAAACGAGCAGCGTTTAGGTTGCTAATGACCCTCCGGTCGGGTAGAGTCCCGACCGGAGGGTTTCGTTTATGGACTGCTCAATCTGTGGTTTCACCGTCTCCAACGCACGGGGACTCGTCGCTCACTTCCGCCACCAGTCGGACACGCATCCCGACTACAAGGAGTGGTCGGAGGAGCAGAAGTGGAAGGACAAGACCGAGGGGGTGGACTTCGTTCGGTGTCGGGAGTGCGGGTTCCGCTCCAAGAGCCTCGCCCGACACTTGAAGTCGGCACATGGGTTCACCGCCGACGAGTACCGGGAGAAGCACGGGGCAGACGCTCCGACCCGGTGCAACAGCACGGAGGCGAAGCGCCGTGCTGGGATCAAGGCGGCTCACGCCCGTACCGACCGTAAGGGGCAGACCAAGACGGTTGCCTGTACGGGCTGCGGGGTGGACACCGAGATCGCCCTGTTCGCTTCTGCATCCACAGCGGTTTGCGGTGCCTGTCGGGATTCAGTGTGGGAGGGCAAGTCAGAGCCAGAGGACTTCGTGACCTGTCTCGACTGCGGACACCGTGCGGAGAACCTGACCAGCCATGTCACCAACGCCCACCCTGACTACCGGGATCGCCACCCGGATGCGGTGATGGTGGCGTTGCGCTCCGCTGTTCGGGACAAGGAAGCCTTGCGGGGTCGCACCTTGTCTTCCGAGGTGCGGGCGAAGATGTCCGCCAACGCGGGTCGGTGGAACAAGGGCTTGACGAAGGAGACGCATCCCAGCCTCCGTTCGGCTTCGGAGAAGATGCGTACCAAGGTGCCGTGGTCGAAGGGTCTGACTGCGATGACGGACGAACGGCTCCAGCAGACGGTGGCGAAGTTGAAACTCTATGTGGGGGAGAGCCGTCCGTGGTCGAATGGATTGAAGGCCGACCTCACTCTGGAGGACTTTCAGCCGTTCCTTGATGATGAAGGCTGCGTGGACCGTCGTGCCATTGTGGAGGCCACGGGTCTGTCATGGCGGACGATCTTCACCTACATGCAGTCGCTTGATCTGGAGACTTCGGACAAGTACATCCGAGAGCGGTCAGAAGACCAGATCATCAGGCTCGACCGGGAGGTGTTGGAGCAGTGGGCTTTGGGCAACGGGAAGATCAGCGTTGCTCGCGTGATGCGTGACACCGGGCACTCGTTCTCGGTGGTCAAGAGGGAGTGCGCCCGACACGGCTTGGAGACATTCACCCGCAACGGGGAGCAGACGCTTGTGCTGGACGCGATCTCGGAGGCGTTGGGGGGCAAGCCATACCAGATGGAGTGGGAGTCGATGCGGTTCACCAACCCCGCTACGGGTCGGCGTTTCAAGTTCGATGGCTACTTCCCCGATGTGGGGTTGGTGGTCGAGTATCACGGGCATCAGCACTACATCTTCCCGAATGCTTGGCACTACAAGCCCGAGCACAAGGAAGCGTGGCACGCGATGTTGGAGCGCGACCGGATCAAGAAGGAGATGGTCGAGGCGTCGAGTGATCTCACCTACTTGGAAGTCCGCTTCGATGACCCGTTGACCTCGGTGGATTTCTACCGGGGCTTGCTTCGTCGTTAGTCATCTGTTACTGTCGCTTTGCCCGCAAGGGTACCTTCTTGGTTCTCGTGGCTGAGAAGGGGGTAGGGGTTCAATGCCTTCCACCGGGCGAGCCTACTATTGACTTGAGGGGTGGGTTCCTCTCTTCCCCCCAATCCTTTGGTTTAGGGGGGGCCCGTCGAGCAAGGTTCTGGCTCGACACGGAGGCTTCAACGCTTCCGTAAAAGGCATGGTCGGTCGGGCGTTTCGTGCTCCCAAGATCGACCCGAGACCCTTCGGGGACTCCAAAGTAGCCGCAATCGCCATCGCGATCACGGAGTGCGCCTGTTCGGCACACTCCCCAAACCCCCAGTAAGGTATCGTCCACTGGGGGTTTGGTCTATCTGGGGGCTTGCTTCGTCGGTAGGGAGCCTCTCTATGACCCCACCACAGGTATCAAGACCCTGTTGGAGTGACCCCCTCATGGCACGACACCTCACCGCTGCTGACCGCAAGATTCTGATTCGCTTGGCCTCAACCATGCCCAAGGGGAGCCCTGAGCGCCGGTCCATCCTCGCCGGGTTGCAGAAGACCGCAGCGGACAGGGTGGGTCCGTACATCGAGTTCGACGGCAAGGTGTGGGTCTCGCAGTTTGGTGACACCATGCTTCCGTCTGGTTGGACCCGTGTAACCCTCGCAAACAAGAAGACGGGTGCTCCCGGCAAGAAGGAGTACGAGATCAAGTGGCGTGACAATGGCGAGTTGTCCCTCTACAAGAACCACCGCCACCAGCCTGTGTTCAAGTGGAAGGACTTGGGGTACTACCCCATCCCCTACACGGAGAAGAACTTCCGGGCTGACTACAAGGCGTACAAGGCCGATGTGGAGCCTCTGGCGAAGACCCTTGCGGCAGAAATCAAGGCGAAGGGCGGCGGCGCTGAGATGGCTCGTGGCTTCGCTGCACGGGTTACCGGGGATGTGAACTTCCACAGCCTCTCTCGTGCCTTGGGCGGCAGCGGTGGAGAGGATCTGTCCATGAGCGCACAGGACGTGGGCTCCAAACTCGGATGGGATGTCTACGGCGCAGCCTTCCTCGCTCTGGCACTCGCCAAGGCTTTCCGAGACAAGGGCATGGCAGAGGTCGTCTTCCGTGCCGTGAAGGATTCGGAGGAGCGGTCACAGAGTCAGGGTGGTCGGGAGATGATGCGGGAACGAGGGTTCCGGTAGCCTCTCTATGGACTCCCTGTGGGCAGGAGGGTCTATGTCCCGCAAGATCGCCAAGGCCAGCGTGGTTCCTGTTCGGCAGACCACACAATACAACTGCATGGCAGCGTCGATGGGGATGGCTCTACGGGCATGTGGAGTTGCCCCGGACGAATGTACTACGGACATCGTCAACAAGGTCATGGGCGCAAGTCCCATGAAGGGCGCTGCGTGGGAGCAGGCGTTGGCCTGTGCCCAGCACTACGGAGTCCGTGCCACTCTCACAACGCCCTCGACGGTGCGGCAGTTGAAGGCGTGGACCGATGCGGGCAAGCCCGTGATGATCGCGTGGAACCCAGAGGGTCGCGAGTGGGGTCACGCCAGCGTGGTGTTTGATGTAGACGACGACCTGAACGTGTACGTCGCTGACCCCAACATCCCCGACCCCGACGAGACTGTCCGGGTGGTGTCCAAGGGTGATTTCTACAAGAAGTGGTACGAGCAGTGGCCCAACTACCTCGTGCGGCGTCCCGCCCTCATGCTCGACCGTGAGATCACGGTTGATGGGCGACAGGTCATGGCTTCTCGGCAGAAGACCGCTTCACAATCGAGGGTCGCGGAAGAGTACGACCGACAGCGCGACCGTGCGCTGGAGCGTGGAACCTACCGTCGGAGAGCACCCCTGCGTCCGTATACACCTCCGAAGACGGACCCCTCCAGAAAGACCGAGAAGAGGGTTGAGGACTCCATTGAGGCGGGCGGTTTGAAGATTGGTCTCACGGGAAAGCAGTACGCCAACGGCTTGGTCGGTGTGACGCTCACCTACCCATTGGGTCTTGGGATTCACTACAAGCGGAACCCGGTCCATGAGGAGATTTCGCGTCTCGCACGGTCGGACAGGAGTTGGGTCGCACAAGGCACGATGATCGCTCGCCGCCGCTACTGGCTCAAGGACGCGCCTGACCAATACGGGGGGTGGCCAGAGGTCCGTAATCTCAACCAAGCCATGCGCGATGTGAAGCGGGTCCTGTCCAATATCAAGCCGGTCAAGGCGGCATCTCGGCGCGGCCCGCCGTCCCAGATGGGGTCTTCCGCCCTCTTGAAGCGGAAGGGCTACACCCCCGTCGATGTCATGTTCGGCGAGGCGTTGCCACACCGTCGCCCCATCGTCTCCAAGGGCGATGGGATCATGGACCGGCGCGGCGACGTGTATCTGTTCGCAGGCATCGCAGGTGACGGCTCACCGATTCTGGCGAAGGACGGACGGGAACTGGAACGGCTCTCGGATCAGGTCGTCAAGGACCGCCTGCATGTGGTCACGGCCTCTGCCAAGCGCGTAGCCTCGGCTTTCGCCCGCAAGGCCGCACAAGCACGGCTCGACAACTCGTTGAAGCGGGAGATCAACGCACGGATGCGTCGTCTCGGCCTCGACGGCAACGGACGCTTCCGCAAGCCTGACCGTGGCTTCGCCGCCGCCGTGGACGCCATGCAGGAGCACGGAGTCACGCTGGACGGTGTGGTCAGCGCCTTTGAGTTCACCGCACGACCCAGTGGCACCGTCCGCTCGGACATCGCTTTCATTGACGATTCCCAGCCCTTCGCACCGGGCATCGCAATCTCCAACTCCATCCTCTATCTTCAGTACACGGAAGTCAGTGACGACCGGTTTGAGGTAGTGGCCTACCTGTCGTAGAGGACGCCATGATTCCGTGGAGATCGACACCCAGTGGCGGCAAGATGCACGTCACACCCGACATCCGGGTCTATGTAGAACCTGTGACAGTGCAGGAGACGGTCAAGGACCGCGACATTCCTGACCTCTACGACGTTGTGAACCCAGAAGACCTCGCTGATGGCATCCCCGATCTGGTGGACAACTACCGGAAGGCCGAACGGGAGCACGCGAAGTGGGTTCAGCAGGGGTGGTGGCCTCGACCCGAGACAGTGCAGAAGTGGCAGGTGTTCGTCCACCACCGCCCCACAAGGAAGTATTTTGAGGGTGGTATCCCCTTCGACTCCGAGCGTGAGGCCGTCCGCATGGCGGAATCCGCCATCCCCAAGATTCAAGCACGTCGGCGTCCGCGCTGGCTCGTTCCAGACCCCGACCAAGAGGCTGATACAATGCGAACCGCACGCAAGAGCAAGGGCAAGAAGACCACCGAAGTCCGCGAGAAGAAGGATTCCAACAAGATCAAGGTCGAGGTCAAGCCCGGTGGAGGGCGCAACCCTCATGCTGAGGACGCCCTGAGTCGGAAGACGACTCGCGGCCACAAGCGGAAGGAGCGTGACCGCGACGTAGCCAAGGGGCACAGCCGCAAGCCGAAGCACAAGGGGCGGCAGCAGTACGCCTCGCCATCCCGCGTGGCGGCCATGTACCTACTTGGCAAGACCGAGAACCGGTAGGAGAAGCCATGGGCAAGCGATTGGTCACAGCACAGAAGCCATTCACGATGATCGTGGGAGCACTCCGTCAAGGGTCTGACCCGTCGCGTGGTCCGGCTGGGAACCCCGACGTGGCGATTTCTACGTTCACTCGCCAGTCGTTCCCCGAGGTTCCCGGTCGTGGTCCCTACTGCACCTACCCCGGCATCAAGGGCACTACGACACGCACGGGACTGCTCTCCAACCCGGCTGGCAGCCCTCAGAACGCCACGGGCACCATCACGGTGAACGCCGCTCCTGCGATCCTCGGAGTCACGACCATCCATCTGGGTGAGTACGTCCTGACCTCCGATGTGGAGTTCGTGGTGGACCCTGCGAGTGGAGGCAACACGGCGGCATCGCTCTCGACGGCGATCAACAACCTCGACGGGTACAGTGCTGTACCTGCTGGCGCTGTGATCACCGTCACAGGACCGGTGGGTGTCCTTGGCAACGAGGCTGACTTCCGTGCAGGCGGGGTCAGCCCCTACCTGTTCGTGTTCAGCCCTGACACTGGAGCGATGGCAGGAGCAGAACCGGAGATCGGACCTCCCTTCATCACGTAGTAGAGAGCCCCCATGAGCAAGCCTCAGACCCGAGCAGACCGTGAGTACATCATCGAGAACCTGCCCAAAGAGGTTCGTCGGGTACAGGTGGTCGAGCCCTCTGGGAAGCAGGCGTACAAGCGCCCCGATGATGTAGACCTCGACCTCGACCAGATCCAGATCGCGATGGACGGCACCCCCATCGTCATGCGCGGCAAGCCGGGACGGAAGCCCAAGAAGCCTTTGAAGCCCGTGACTCCACAGATCGCGGAAGTGGACGAGGCCCGTAACGACCACATCTCCCACAGCGCCCTGCTCCAAGAAGCCAAGCGGGATGCCGAGGGTGACGGTGTGCTCAACGCCGTCATGGCTGCGATGGCTGAGGAAGCCGCAGCCATCGAGTTTGAGCGCGACGAGGCTGCACGGCATGGGCAGGACACCACCGCCCACTCTGCGAAGCGTGCCCGAGTGCTCAAGGGCATGGCGGACACATGGTTGAAGCGGAAGCAGCAGATCGAGGGTGGGCTGATCGACATGGAGTCGCCCGCCTTCCAAGCCCTGTTCGGCTTGATCTTGCAGACATTCAAGGACTCCATGCTGGATGCAGGTGCCCGCCCCGAGTTCGTGGAGACCACCTTCGCCAAGTTGGTGGCCGCTCTCGGTGACGAGGGTTGGAAGCAGGATGCGCGAGCACGCATGAAGGACACCATCAAGTGAGTCTCGCGGACCTCGCCGCTGCCGTTGGACGCCGTTCTGCTGACAGCGGCACCGATGACTACGTTGATGTGATCACCTTCATTGAGGCCCCGTGGGGCCTCGGTCTGCGTCTGTTCCCGGTACAGCGGATTATCCTCAAGGCCCACTACGGGATGGCTCTGGATGACAACGCGCACGGGTTCCCGCTCGATACCCCGGTGCCCGAAAGCCATCCGCAGTACGACGCTGACCTCATGGACGGCGATGGCTTCTACAAGTACCGCATCGTGGTCACGGACTTCCGCCGCGAGAACGTCCAGCACATGACCGAGTCGGGGTATCTCCGCTACCTGTACGACGACGGACGCTGCAACATCCGTGAGGTCATCCCCGGCAAGCAGCGTCGAGAGATGGTCCTGTCCGTGGGTCGTCGGTCGGGCAAGACGCTGATCACATCCT
>Ga0222719_10005209_pt1 | contig 11264 bp, 6 predicted proteins | sample C33_34DmetaG_FD_165039 | JGI IMG/M metagenome (GOLD analysis project Ga0222719, IMG submission 165039) | Estuarine water microbial communities from San Francisco Bay, California, United States - C33_34D | ecosystem: Environmental > Aquatic > Marine > Unclassified | place: USA: California...
TGCAATGAGTTCGCAATTTGGTGTTGTACCTCCATATATGCAACAAAAAGAAACTAAGGAGTAAAGTATATGAGTGAAAAGAAACCAGTTTGGATTGCAGGTATTGCTAGAGGACATAATTCAGGTGTTTGTTTACTCAAAGATGGCAAGGTAGTTTTCTCTGTAGAAGAAGAAAGACTATCAAGGCAGAAGTACGACGGCGGACCTTTTGCGTCAATGATTAAAATTTTAGATTATACAGATAAAATTGATTATTTGGTTGTTGCACATACTCAAAGTTTACAAGAAACTGCTCCAAGAGTTGATTATACCGGAGACGATGTTTATACAGGCATGGCACGTAAATTAGGATTAATTAGTAGAAAAGATAATCCATACGGACATAGTCAAGTAATTGATATGAGTTTTGTACATCACAAGTTACATGCCGCGGCGGCATTTTATCGTTCTGGTTTTGAAAAGGCTGTTGCTGTAATTGTTGACGGTGCAGGAACATTTATTCCTTTACAATTTGGCGGTGAACAAATTACTGGATGGGAAACAGAAACTATTTTTACATGTGACTATCCTGGAAATTTTAAAACAATTTACAAACACATTGGAGTACAAAAACCAAGCGTTCATGTAAGCAATCCTACTTTTGATAGTAGTATGTATAACGAAGATGGTACACATCATTGTGTTATTACCGACGGTGCTGGTATTACTAAAGTTTATGAAGCGGTAACAGAATACTGCGGATTTAGTTCTATTGAAGCAGGCAAGACTATGGGACTATTTCCATATGGTAAAGAAAATTTAGATATTCCACCGTTATTTAGATACGGCGAAGCGAAGCATCCTACTGCAAATAGAAATTTAATTATTCCTAATTATCCTAATGGTGCTATTGTTAACGCACTTGCATATGACTTTCTTGAAACAAATGTAGAAGAAAGCAAATATACGGTAACAAATGATGGCGGACCTGACAGAACTAGATTACAAAATAGAAGAGATCTAGCGTATGCTTGTCAAATTCAAACACAAAACCAAGTTGCTGACCTAATTAGAAAAGCAGTACAAATGTCAGGTGAAAAAAATGTAGTAGTTAGTGGCGGCTATGGTTTAAATTGCGTTGCTAATTATCATTATCTTGAAGAACTAAAGGATGAAGGTATTAATTTATATGTAGAACCTATTTCTAATGATGCAGGCACAGCAATGGGTGCGGCAATGATGATTTCTAGAAGTATTAGTCAAGACATGACTATCGATCATAGTTCAAAACATTCATTATATCTAGGACCAAAACATGAATATAATGATGCGTCAATTCAAGAACACGTTGATAGATATGAAGCAACTATTGAAGATGCAGATTACAACAAAGTTGCAGATTTAATTGCTGATAGAAATATTGTTTCGATCTTTCAAGGATGTAGTGAAAACGGTCCTCGTGCATTAGGTAACAGAAGTATTTTATATGATCCAAGAGATCCTGACGGAAAAGATTTTGTTAATCAAGTTAAAAATAGAGAATATTTCCGTCCGTTTGCAGGTACAATTCTTGAAGAAGATGTGCATGATTGGTTTGACCTCCGCGGAATGGAAAGTTCGCCTAGTATGATGTATGCTGTAAATTGCCGTGAAGGTGTGCATGAAAAAATTCCATGCATTATTCACGTTGACGGAACATGCAGAATTCAAACGGTTAACAAAGAACAGAACGAACACTTTTACAACCTTATTAAAGCGTTTAAAGATAAAACAGAAATGCCTATCTTATTCAATACTAGTTTTAATCTAGGTGGCGATCCTCTTGTTGAATCACTCGATGACGCACTTAACACACTAAAAAACAGCAGGATTGAATACTTGTTTTTACCAGAGCATGGTAAACTTATTAAAGTTAGCAATGAATAAATACTTGCATGATAGATTGGTTAAGAGAATTTTTTAATAAAGGCCCTAAACGGACCATCAACCTTAAAGGGGGTGCAAACTTCTCTTATAGTGGTCCTTGGCAAAAACTAGCAAGTAATCCGTTAATTACAAGACTAGATCGTTGGCATTTGGGAGACTTTTCGTCAGCAGAATATACCATTGTTGCTGACTTTGATACCGTCAATAGAGAAATAGTTAAATGCACGGTTGTTGCTGGGAAAGAAATTGCCGATCTAACCGTTTTTGGTAGGTCAAATTTAGGTCAATCAATATTAGATATTTCCGTAAATGTAAACAATTCATATGTTGATGTAAACGTACAACCACAAACCGAGGACAGCACAGATATGAGCGGAGCGAAAGTATTCTTTAGTGCAACCTATTATAAAGCCGTTAATCCTCCTGTATAGTATTCCTGTTTTATGGTAAATATGTTTAACTAGGAGATTAAACATGGCAGAAATAATTACCAAAAATCCATTTTTTAGCAAATACGGTTTTAATGCACCGGGATTTTCGGTCGATGCGGAGGGCAATGTTACCGTTAAATCACTATCAAGTGATACTCTAATTACAGACATAGTTGATAATAGCAACGATACTTCATCAATAGTTCAATATAACGTCACAGACGATGTTGCTGGGTTTAATTTCGAGGGAGTTGGAAACTCTAATCCAGATGTTCCGATAACAAAGGGCAGAACATACAGATTTAATCTAGATTTATCCGTCTATACATTCAGTATAAGAAACAGCGACGGTAGTGACGTAAGTACTGGGATAGTTCATGTTTCTTCAGATAATGTAACCACTTCGGGTGTCGGAGCAAATGACAAATCCTCGGGATATGTTCAATGGACGGTTCCAATTAATGCCGCTGGACTTTACTACGCTAATGTTACGGGAATTATCAAAGGTGACTTTGATATCTCTGAACCTACTTCAACAGGTATTGGTAGTTTTGTATCTTTATTAGTTACCGGTGCATCTGAACTAAGAGATAATGTTGATATTAATTCAACTTTAAATGTTACAGGAGCAGTAAATTTTAATAATACAGCAAACAGCACATCTCCGTCAACAGGATCATTAATTGTTGATGGTGGTATAGGAGTTGCAAAAGATGTTTGGATTGGTGGAGATCTTGTAGCAAAATCTTTTAAAGCAGATGGTGTCGGAGTTCCAACATTAGAGTCACAATCTAATTTAGAATTTTCAGCAGGTAACGCTGTTGTTATTACAATTAATAATGTAGAGCGAGGAAGAATTACTGCTTCAGGGATTAATATTCCTGTTATTAATACTACAATTGAAAACACCCCAATTGGTTTAGATAAACCTAAAGAAGGTAAATTTACATCAGTAAGTTCTACAACACAAACAGCATCAACCGACGATGAATCTACATTAACTACTAAAAAGTATGTTGATAACGGAGACATTGCTTATTCAATAGCATTCGGAGCATAATATGGAAAAAGAATATATTGTTGGATTGAACAGAGGAGTTGACGCTACACAATTTAATCTAGAAATGATACAAAAAACAGGAAGTGGAAAAATTCCTAATCGCGAAATTAATGTAGCAAATCAAAGACCGGTATCTAAAAGAATAACTCATTACATGCTTACTGACGAAGAAGCAGAACAACTAAAATTAGACCCTAGAGTTTATTGTGTAGAAATTCCTCCTGAACAACGAGAAGATGTTGTCATACAGCCAGGAGCAATACAAGAGTCAAGTTTTACTAAAACAACATTAGACACAGGAACGTTTGTAAATTGGGGACTAAGAAGAATGATAGAAACATCGGATCCTTACACCGGAGACACGGTTACTGGACCATATACATATCATTTAGATGGTAATGGAGTAGATGTTGTTATTCAAGATAGTGGAATACAAGCAGATCATCCTGAGTTTACTGATGCCGCTGGTAATTCTCGTGTACAACAAATTGATTGGGCATCAGCAAGTGGTTTAAGTTTTTCTCAAAGTGCTAATCATTATAGAGACTATGACGGCCACGGAACCCATTGTGCAGGAATAGCCGCGGGCAAAACTTATGGTTGGGCAAAAGGTGCTAGAATATATGCACAAAAAATTTCAGGATTAGAAGGTAGCGGCGATGGTGGTACAGGAATTAGTACTACCTATGCATTTGATTCTATTAAAGAATGGCATAGAAGAAAAAACAATAAATTTACTCCTACTGGTGCAACATATATTCCTAGTACCGGAGTACTGACATTAACAATAGGAACACATCCTTTTTCAACAGGTGATAAAATTAGAATAGCCACTAGAAGTTTAGTGTTTACTTGTGCTAAAGATGAATATAAGACACTTCATTCGTATCCAAGAGGCGGAGGAGTGCCTAATGCAACTGGTACCGATCCTTTTTACAATAAAGAAATTGAAATTACAAATACAACATCGACAACAATTACCATGAACATTGGTATTTCGTCAGATACAACAACACATAGATTTGTAAGCGCCGAACCAGGTGCTGTATATACAAATAACTATAAATTTAGACCAACGGTTATTAATATGAGTTGGGGTTATGTAAGTTCTATGTCTAATATTACCGGAGGAAATTATAGAGGAACTCCGTGGACGGGTAGTTCAAAAAGAACAGATTTAGGAATGGTAGGCGATATTTTTAATAGACACGCAGTACGTATTGCCAGTGTTGATGTTGATATCCAAGAAATGGTAGATGAAGGTATAGTCATTTGCACATCAGCAGGAAATTATTCTCAAAAAATTGATGTGGTAGGAGGTGCTGATTATAATAATTATTGGACTTCTGCATTGTATGGAAATACATATTATCACAGAGGCGGATCACCTAGTGATGACGAAATTATTGTTGTAGGAAATATTGATTCAAATCTTAATTCAAATAGTGAACAAAAAGCATCTTCAAGTGAAACAGGTCCGGGTGTTGATGTATATGCACCAGGAACAAACATTATGAGTGCAACAAGTACTATAAACAAGTTTGCTGATGGCGATTATCCACAAGATAGTAATTTTAAAATTTGTAACATTTCAGGAACGTCGATGGCTAGTCCTCAAATTGTCGGAATTGTAGCACTATATTTGCAACTAAATCCAGAAGCAACACCTGCAGAAGCAAAAGCATGGGTAATTGATAATAGTGTAAGCAACGCATTGTATAGTCCAGGCGATGGTACCACTTACACCAATAATAGGTCTTTATTAGGTGGAAATAATAGATTTGCATACAATAAATTTAACTCTAGACACGGGTTGACGTTAACTGGAAAACCTGGTTAATTTATAGAGATCAATTATAAAGGTAAATAGTAATAGATAATAGGATTATTTAAAGCATGGCACGTAAAAGAATACAAGAATATAAGTTTACACCTGGAATTAGTTATATAGGAAATCTGTTTCCTAATGCATACAGCCTTATAACTAGAAACAGAACTTTTCTAATCGCGGAAATGCGAGCATTTTTACAAAATAAAGTTGCCGCAGGAGTTGGCGATTGGGCAGGTTATACTTATAATGCCGAAAAATGCGACCGAGATGTAGGATATGTGCTTGATGCTTGGGAAAAAGATTTAAGATACGGCGGCAATGAAAGAACATATAAAGTTGCAGAAAAATACTGGGATAGTGATACTCCTCAAGTTGACGGTTCTAGAACTCCTGAAATTGAAACCCACACATTTTTAAGAAACTTAATTACACAAAATATCCTATATAATCTTGTTCAAAATACTCCACAACAAGGCGCTATATCTCAGGTAGTTGATTCATCAATTACTTTAGAAACAGGATCTGACACAAGAATTACAACACTAGCAAACATTGTTATTGATGTTATTACAACAGGGTTAAGTGCATTACCGACATTGGTATATAATGGTTATTCAAGAATTAAAGTTCCTCAAAGAATTTTAGAAGAAGATTTATTATTGATGACCAATGTTACAACTGGAACTCAAATTTACAACTTTAATGATCCTAATAAACTTGCTTCAATTGAGTATACCTATCTAGATAGAGACAAACGAGATTTTACACATATCGATGAAGAAAGTGATCCAGATTTTGCAAACTATTTGCAAAATTCAGATTATGTAAGTGATATCGGATTGTATGCTGATACTAGCACAATGTCAGCAACAGACAATTTACAGATATTCATGGATACTCCAGAACAACAGGTTAGACCTTTTGACTTTGGTACTGATGCTATTGAACGTAATCGTGTTGCAAATCCTCTTTCGATGCTTGACGCTGACTTTGAGTATGGCTTACAGCCTACAAAGTGGCAGGCTATTGCGGCAATGAGGGGTTATCCATCGGTTTATGAAATTCCTGGAACAGAAATTAATGTTTCAAATATCGAAACTGATGCTTCTGCAGGCACCGGAGGTGTTGGTCAATCCAAAATTACGGTAACAACACTTGGACCACACGGGTTTGATATTGGTACTCCCATAACGGTTAGAGGTCTAGAACCAAGTATCGTTGGTGCTCAACGTGCGGAAGGTTCATTTATTATTGTTAATATTCCAAGCGACACAACTTTTGAATTCTATGCAAAAGCAAAAGTAGGAACAGCAAATCCACAAAGTTTATACACTCCGTATATTCAAATGAGAGAAGCAGGATTTTATACAGGAGCCAATATTTCAGACTCCCCTACATTCTCTGTTTTATCAAACGGTTCGTCGGGAACATTCACACTAGCACTTGCTGTTGCGAGCGGTGAAACCCGTTTACCATTTACAGGAACTGCACCTGAATTAGGTGCACCTTTAGATGATGTGGGTAGTGCATTTATTCCTGCAGGTTCACAGGTTACTGGTATTGTCGGTGACGGTAGTAATCCGTTCTCAACAATAAATGTTGAAGGTGACACTCCGTCAGGATCAACATCACTTAATGTTTCTAGTGCATCCGGTTTAGCAGTTGGTATGGCCATCGACGACAATGGTTCAGCAAACTTTATAACACAAATTAACGATAATGTATTGTCATTATCAGATCCAACACAACAAAGTTATGCAGGAGATAATGTAGATTACTTACAGCGTGAAGGATCAAACGTAGCACCACAAGGTGCAGATGCAACATTTGACGTTACTTTAAATAACGGTAATTACACGGTTGCACTTAATACCGCAGGAACCAATTATCAAATTGGTGACTATTTAATTATTAAAGGTTCGTCAGTTGGTGGTGAAGACACAACACATGATATTGAAATTCGTGTAACAGATGCAAATACCGCAGGTAATATTATTACTTTTGTTGATAGTGGTACAGGATTTGACGGTACCGCTAGTTTCTTCAATGTAGGTGGAACCACACAAGGCGGTAACGGTAGTGGTGGATCATTTATTGTTACTAAAGCCGCAGGAGGTTATTCAGCACAGGTATTCAGTCCCAATGTTGCAGTAGATTATAGATCCGGAGATAGAATTTTAATCCAAGGTAGTCAACTAGGTGGTGTTGACGGAACACATGATTGTATTATTACGGTAGGTAGTGTAGATAGTTTCGGAACTATATTAACCGTTTCAGGAAGTGGTGTTTCTACCAGTGCTAATATAACTTATACAGGATTAGCATATACAACATCAGGCAACGGCTTAAATGCTGGTATTGATGTACTAAAAGATGCAACAACATATACCGTAACAATACAGGACGGTGGTATTAACTTTGCCGCACTTGATACTATAACTATTTCAGGTAGCGACCTAGGAGGTTCTGATCCAACGAACAACTTAACTATCACGGTTGATACCGTCGATGTTAACGGATCAATCACTGCATTTACACCATCAGGAACTGGCTTAGATAGTCAGGACTATGAAGCAATTAGTGGAAGTAATCTTGTAGGTAACGGAGTATTATTTAATATAACAACTTCTGGTGGTGCATACACGGTTGCTGGAATTGTTGATGCAGGGCAAGATTTTGCTATTGGTGACGAAATTGTAATACCAGGAACTGATTTGGGTGGCCAATCACCATTAAACGATTTAACGGTTACCGTTGATGCTATTGATAGTATCGGTGGTGTTGCAACAGCATCCGCAGGTGGTGTTGCAAAAGACGGCAATGGTTCATTTATAAATGTAAGTGGACAAAACGAAGCACCAGTCGGCGGTGGCGGTAGTTTTGATATTAATAGAAATTTAGGTGTTTATACCGTGGGTCTAAGTACTCCTGGTGCAAACTATAAAGTAGGAAACAGAATTCTTTTCCAAGGTACAGCAATTGGTGGCGATAGTCCGGCACACGATCTAATAGTTACCGTTGATACCGTTGATGGTAGTGGAGGAATATCAACATTTACATCATCAGGTACAGCACAAACAGGCAGTCAACTAAGTGTTTATTCGGTTGTCACAATGACCGAAGCAACAACAGATGCATTACCTCAGGGCGGTACCGTTAACTTTGATGCACTAGCAACAATTGAAGTTACTTTCCCAAGTCCACATGGCGTGGTTCCTGGGTCAACTTTTATTGTTTCAATATCTACCGACGACGGAACTAACAACCATGCTCTTGCGGCAGGATCTTTTATTGCAACGGCTATTTCTAGTTTAGATAAACTGAGTTATCAGGCTAGAGCAGTTGGAACTATTGATATAGATAACGGAGACGACCCTATACAAGGTACAATTTATCCAAGACCAGATTCATTCTTTATACATAGACCATTTGATGGTGGTGTTCAATTAGGAACAGGAAGTCCGGTTCATGGTGCACAAGCAATACGTCAAAGTAAAAAATATATTAGATATCAGTCAGGTAAAGGTATTATGTACACAACTGGTGCATTGTTTGCACCAAGTTACGACTTGTTAAGTATTACAGCAGATGGTACAGCAGTTGGCAGTGAAATTACGGTAACAACAGATGATGTTGACCATGGTTTACAGGTTGGTGCTGGAATTAGAATTATCGGTATTGATACACCGGGATATAATGGAAATTATACGGTAGAGGAAATTGTATCGGAACGTGTGTTTATCATCAGAGCAAAATATATACTAGGTGCTACAACAGCAACACTATCAGACAATCCACAGGTACAAACACGTACATGGCACGGTGCTAGGGTATTAGCAGGAACATACGATGAGCAAAATGGTATTTTCTTTGAATACAATGGCAAATATTTATATTGTGTACAACGTAGTGCTACGTTCCAACTTTCAGGAACCATTGCTATTAACAAAGATCAAAATGAAGTTTCTGGTACAAACACAAGATTCCTTGATCAATTGAGTGTTGGTGATAGGGTGGTTATTAGAGGTATGACACACGTTGTATCCAAAGTTAATAGTCAATCTTCATTGAACGTTACTCCAGACTTCCGTGGTATAGGTGCGATCAGTGGTGCTAAAATGGCCAAGGTTAAGGACAAAAAAGCAAGACAAGATTTTTGGAATAGAGATAAATGTGACGGAACTGGTAAATCAGGATATAATTTAGATATTAGTTACATGCAGATGATTGGTATTCAGTACTCATGGTATGGTGCTGGTTTTATTGATTACATGTTCAGAGGCAGTGATGGTAACTTTATCATGGCACACAGAATGCGTAACTCAAACATTAACACAGAAGCGTATATGCGTACTGGTAACCAACCTGTGCGTTATGAAGTCATTAACGAAAGTGCTATCGGTAAATTAAAATCAAACATTGATGCAAATGTTACGGAAATTGAACTAGAAGATGCTAGTGATTTCCCAGACGAGGGTGGTGTAATATATGTTGATAACGAATTGATTTCATTTACAGGAATTGACGGTAATACATTATCAGACTGCACAAGACAAGCCAGCATGGTACAATATGCTTCAGGTGCTACTAGAACATATACAGCAGGACCGAAAACAACACACTCAGCAAAAACAGGGTTGGTCCTAGTAAGTAATACAACAACTCCAATTATTCAACACTGGGGTTCATCGTTTATTACAGACGGTGGTTTTGACTCAGATCGTGGATACTTATTCAGTTACGCTTCGACGGGTGTTAATATTTCCACAACCAAAGCAACTTCATTCTTGTTAAGATTGGCGCCAAGTGTATCAAACGCGATTGTTGGTGACCTAGGTGAAAGAGAACTACTGAATAGAGCACAATTATTATTGGATGGTTTGGAAATTACTTCAGATACAAGCACAGGCGGTATCGTTGTTCAGGGTATTCTAAATCCGCAAAACTATCCTACCAATCCAGACAACGTTGGTTGGACAGGATTGTCAGGACTAGCACAGGGCGGACAGCCAAGTTTCGCACAAGTTGCACCAGGAGGTGGTATCAACTGGAACTCAGGTGCTCAGTCAGTAACAGCAAGTGCTACATCACAAGCATCAATAGGTGTAAACGTAACACAATATAGATTTAATACGAACAATGCCATAAGAGTGACATTCAATGAACTACAAAGTAATTTTGGAACACAAGATCCTAACTACATTATAGGATTACCATTATCTGGGAATGGAAAACTTCGGGCAGGAACTACCCTTAGTAGTGTCTTTGGACCATTTTTTGATGGTGTTAATAATTATTATGGATTCCGTTTATCTCAAAACGCAACTTCTAACATTAATGTAGGTGAAACGGTTACCGTTAGCAAAACATTTAAGGCGGCACCAACTAACAACATTTATTTCCAAAAAGCAAGTTGGGAAGCAAGTGATGCAACAATTGGTACTGAAGTTGATGTTAGTGATACTAGATTTCCGGCAGGTACTGCTGTACAATCAGTTACATTGGAAAAATTTGGAACAACAGAATATTATGATGTTGAGTTTTCTCAGACTTCGGACAATAGCACAATTACAGCCGGCACAACAACCGTAATATTTAACTTTACTGAACCGCCGTATGCACAGCCAGGAGAAACTATTTTCTCATTCATTGCAAACCCAGGAGAAAGATCAACATTGGATCTAACGTTCATTAAAGAGTTAACTAACACTACACTAGGTGGTAGAGGTACATTCCCGAATGGACCAGACGTTCTTGCAATTAACGTGTTTAAAACATCAGGTACAGATACTACAGGTAACATCATTCTACGTTGGTCGGAAGCACAAGCATAATGGAAATTACAGCAGATCTAATTAGAGCAATGAACGAAACATCATGGGTTGATGGTATCGGCACTATTGTAGTGTTATTGATTGGATACGCGGCTTATTGCTGGATTAAAAAGAAAACTAAGTAGTTTTATCTTCTTCTTTTTTGATTAAATCTTTTTGTGAATCACCCGGAACAATACGATAATTGTCCTCAACGCTATCGG
>Ga0222719_10005210_pt1 | contig 11263 bp, 14 predicted proteins | sample C33_34DmetaG_FD_165039 | JGI IMG/M metagenome (GOLD analysis project Ga0222719, IMG submission 165039) | Estuarine water microbial communities from San Francisco Bay, California, United States - C33_34D | ecosystem: Environmental > Aquatic > Marine > Unclassified | place: USA: California...
GTACGTGAACGAGAAGTTCGAGGACCTAGCGGAGATCAGCAAGAAACTGATGTTCTGGAAGAAGTAATCACAATGACGGAGGGTGACCGATGCTTGGATGGATCAAAAAGTTGTACAAACGATATGAGCGATTCACAATGGAACAGTATGATATGTCACCCGTCGTCTATAAGATAGGTACCAAGCGGTACATCAAGAAGAAACAGTTCAGCAAAAGTCCCGTGCCTCGCACAAGATATCAGAAATAATCAGTACCAATACTTTTTGTTTAATTCTATATTATCGAATAATCTCTTCTGTGAGTTTTTGTAGGAACTGCCGTTCCACCAGTCCTGTCCCTCTATGTCCATGCGACACAGTTCACAGTCGCCGATGACCCAATTGGGATCATGATATATGGGAGTGCCCCGCCATGGTGTTATGCAGTGCGTGTGGTACCACACCGGCTTGCGGGTCATTATGTAGATCATCTTGCGCTTCTCAAGAGTGTACATAAAAGTACTTACTCCTGGAAGGCGCAAGAAATAGTGTGCTATTAGTTGAAGGTCTTCTGTGACCCAAAGAACCTAGCGATCCTGGTGTACAGTTTTGAAACCCATTCCGGTCTCGGCACTGCCCATGTCACTGCTATGGCACTGATTAACAGTCCCAGTTCCATCATTTCGTGTAATAAAAAACTCATGTTGTTTCTCCTAGTTGCGAATAGTTATTATTCGCAAGTAGTTATATCAACACTTCTAGCACTAGTCTTGATGTGGATCATAGATAGTGTGTGATAAATTTGGGTGTACTCAATATCCCTGTGGTTCCGCCCTGTCGAAAGTTTTGCTTTGTCTGGAATGCCGCGGGCATCTTCTTATGCCAATACTCCATGCTGTCTTTCCAGATCTTGTAGGATTTGAAATTGTCTTTTTGAGCGACCTCTATGATGTTGTCAAACAATTTGTGTGATCCGTCGTACTTGTTCTTTCCGTTGTTGCAAGGTTCGTTCTCGTCAACAGCGGGCCCGCGTCCACAAGCGGTGCAGAATTCGCTGTAGTATTGACCGTGTGGGTTGTCTATAAATTGGTCAAAGAACCCTTGATCCCTGTTTGGATATTTCTGCTTGATGTAGTTGGCCAGTATGTGACACTGTTTGATGTACAGTTCGGGCATCTCTGGGGCATAGTGAAACATCTCAAACTCGCTAATTGATCCTCTGTACAGTTCGAATGGTTTGTCAACGAATCTGTGATAAATCTTTCCATCGCTTAGGTAAAGATATGGCTTTTCTAGGGCAACAATCACTCCAGTACTGCTGTCGGAAATGTTGCAGAGATTCACCGTGTGCCACTCGAAGTCGCTGGGCTGGTAGAGCCCGTCGTCGGATGAAAAGTACTTGGAATCTGGTCCTTTCGTACCATAGTATCTGGCGTACACTTTACTGTCCACATCCACTGTGGTTATTTTGACATTTGGATTGATCTCCTTGTACTTCTTTGCCAATGGCAATTGCCAGTTGTAGTACTCGGCGGTTCGAACAGGATTCATCTTCCAGTGTAACAGCAATAACTCGTCTATGGGGATATTGTTTTTAGCGAAAGACCTCAACACGTGGTGAGAGTCTCTTCCACCACTGTACCATAAAGAAAGTTTCCTGTATTTCTGACGCAGTTGGAGGCACCTATGGAGCACCAGTTCATCCCATGATTGTTTGGGTTCGATCGACCAATCGTGTTGGTCATAAACATGATCATAGAAGTAAAACCTATATTCTCGGCCCGAGGCCGTGATCTCTTCCCAGGCCTCTAATTGGTTGTAGATGTGCTTGTCACCTACCACCCAGTGAGGTATGTTCCTTGGATCCATTGTTCCTTCCTGCACAGCAACGTTGTGAAACACCAATCCGCATCTATGATCGACACAGTAAAGCCCATGGATTCCAGTGTGCGCTGGTACCATTCCACTGATTCTATGAACATCACGTTCTCCAGTTGTGCTTGTTTCTGTTCTATCTCCTCTTCCGACACGCCCATTCTCTTTTTACCCGCGTGGTACATGCGTATCATCTCTGGGTCCTTGCTGGTCTTCTCACTCAACACTAGCGTGCCACCCACTTTGAGGTTGTCGCAGATGGATCGCAGGTATTTCTTCTTGTCCTTGATGAAGTGCAGAGTCCAGTTGCACAGCACCATGTCGTATTCCGCCGGTGGTAGTCGGTCGCTGACGTGATAGGTGGCCACGTGCTTGGGCGCGAGGTCTATCATGTGTTTGCTGTTGTCTACCCCATGCAGATCCGTGAAGCCGCGGCTGTGTAATTTCTCCAGTGTGTGCCCGGTGGCACATCCTACGTCGATGATGCGTGACTGTTTGTGCAGGTTCATGTCGCAGTAGCTGACGCACTTGTCGATGACTCCCTCGTAGTTGGGAATGTGTTTCCTTGCGTGTTCTACGAACACGGCGGCTATGTTCTCGTCGAACTGCCAGTCCTTATCACCAGTCGATCCACTTTTCATTCCACACCTTTGGGTTCTTTACCATCTCGTTGAATATGTTTGGGCGAGTCGCCCTGTTGTCCCTTGTGCCTTCCACCACGAAGAACCCGGGCCTGTCCTTTTCCCTGAACATGCCCATGTCCTCCGGCATGACCTTCTTGAAGTACTCATAACTGTCCGTGCTTGATGAGAATCCGTTCATCTTCATGAGCAGTTGCACGGCCTTGATACTGGTGTGCACGGAAGAGCAGTACACACTGGCGTTCTTGCCCGCGGTCTGTGTCATCGTGTCTTCTTGCCATTCCTGGTAGGGTATGTCATACTCCAACTTGTGCCACAGTTCGTCTGGTATGTGTTTGTTGTCTTCGTTCCACATGACCTTGGGATGCCTCCAGTTGAGTGCCATGTGATCGCAACGTTCACATAGGTTCTTTATGAACCATGCGTGATCTATTTGGCTGAATGACACTCCCCAGGAGAATATGATGTCATACTTCTCGTCATGGGTGTTGAAGTAGTCCTCGAGGCTGGATTGTATTATGTTCCAGTTCTCACCTGCATGATACTTCTGCATCAACTCCTTTCCTCTGTCGGCGAACTCGGGGATTATCTCCACACCGGTGTATTTGGTTGCGCCGTGGTTTAGGCACCAGTCGCCGGTCTGTGACATGAATGATCCAATGTCCAGTATGGACTTGCCCTTGACCAGTTCCGGTGGAAGCAGTCGTTGATGTTTGTGAAGTGTCTTCTGATCTGTCATACGGAAACCAAATTTCTGCGGTCGGTTCCTGCGCCAATCGGTTGCTAGGAATTCGTCATTGAAGTTCTTCATGTGGATATTTAATGCGTGTGTTTTGATGGTGTAATGTTTTCTAGTGGGCCAACCGGTGTCTAGTCTGCGGCGTCGTCTTCGGCCCTGCTAGTGATGATCCTGTCAGCCAGTCCATAGGCCACTGCCTCTACTGGGGTCATGAACTTGTCCCGTTCCATGTCCGCCTTGAGAGTTTCTATGTTTTTGCCAGTGGTCTTCTGATATATCTCTGTCAGTTCTTTCTTCCAACGTAGTAGCTCGTTCGCTCTTATCTCCACGTCAGTTGCCTGTCCTGACGCACCACCCAACGGTTGGTGGATCATGTGCCTTGAGTGTGGCAACATAAATCGTTTGCCTTTGGTGCCTGCACTGGCCAACAGTGAGCCCATGCTACATGCTTGGCCCACCACTATGGTCTGTATGTCGGACCTGACATACTGCATGGTGTCATAGATCGCCATGCCTGCCGTTACCAGTCCGCCTGGTGAATTGATATACAACGTGATATCCTTCGAGGCATCTTGTGATTCCAAGAATAATAGTTGGGCACACAACACCGAGGCGGTGTGTTCCTCTATCGGACCTTCCAACATGATGATTCTGTCCTTAAGGAGCCTACTGAAAATATCGTAGCTCCTCTCGCCTTTGGACGTTTGTTCTATCACTATTGGTGTAAGTGGCATGTGTCTATTGTACACTAGGAACAGGCAAAGGTCAACCGCTTTATCTGAAAATCTTGTCCAGCAGGGTGTAGTATTCGTCGCCGCTGATGCCGAAGTCTATGTGATCCAGGTACTTGACCTTGGACCTCTCTGTCCTGCCCTGTTTGATCCACGGGAACAACGGGGTAGGCATGACCAATTCCCAGGTGCCGTTGTGGTAGATCCCCGAACAGTTCTGCTCCACCCGTCCGTTGGTGTGTGTGAATCGCTGACGGTCCATCACCCAGAGATTGTGCTTGAAGATGTCCACTCCGTTGATGATCAACCCTGAGACGACTGCCCGCTGGGGATGGACGTGTGTGTGCGTTCTGGCGGACAACCTCATTTCCTGCCCGGCCGGCACGTTGATCTGTGCGGCCAGTGTGTGCGTGCCATCCGGCGGGGTGTCCTCCAGTAGTGTTTGATCGTTTACCTCGAGGGCGAGCTCGAACGAACCCAACTGTCCTTGCACCTCAAGTTGCACTTGCACGTGGTAGTCCTCTATGTGCATGGACTTCAGCACCTTGTCCATCTCGTATTCCACGTTGTTACGATTCAGCATTGTGCCTCCCTATGGTTGACAGCCATCGTGCGTAGTCATCCTTGGCTCCCTCGTACCACTTGATCATCCTGCGTGCCTCGTAGTTCTCGTCCATGGCAACCGGTATCTTCAGTTCCGCCACGCACTTGCCGATGGCCAGCCTCCTGAACACGCGTTCCTGCAGGGTCAGTTCGGGGTTGTGTTCGTACCACCACATGTTGCCGTCGTCCCTGTTCACGTGCCATCCATGGTCCGGGCCCAGGCTGTCCCACCTGTTGAGGTTGTCATGGGTGTACCACCTGGCGATGCCCGCGATCTTCTCCATGGTGCCGTCCGACATGTAGGGCTGGAAGTCACTGATCATCTTGATGGTCTGCTCGAAGTCCTCCCGGGTCTCCGTGGGGTAACTGGGCAATATGTTCACTGTCATGCTGATGCCGTGCTTCCGGAAGTGCTCCAGCTCAGTGAACAGGTCCGATATCTTCATCTTCTTGTCCATGTGCTCCAGCACCCTGTCGGACCCGCTCTCGCAACCAACGGACACACTGGTGGCGCCCGAGGCGGCCATCAGCGGGTAGTAGTCGCGATCGTGCGGTATCTGGTGCGCGGGCCTGGTTATGTACTGCCCGGTCCACTGCAGGTCACTGTAGTTCTTCCTGGTGCGCTCCTCCGCCAGCGTCTGGATGAATTCCATGAACGACTTCATCGAGCCGTTGGTCAGGCTGTCGGTCAGGTACAGGGTCTTGGCCCCGTAGGTCTCGTACAGGTGTATGCACTCCATGGCTATGTCACGCCCGGAGCGTTGCTGGTACTTGCCGAACATCACGGGCACGTCACAGAAGGTGCATCGCCTCACACAGCCCTTGGAGCCGGTCACCGGCAGTGTGAGGTTGTTGGTGTAGCTGTAGCCGGCCAGGTCCATGTCGGAGTAGTCCGGGTAGGGCATGCCGTCGAAGCCGTTGATCCTGTTGATGCGCTGTGGGTCGTCGTTGTCCAGTGTGCGCATGAACTGGACCAGTGCCTCCTCGCCGTCACCCAGTATGGCGGTGTCTATGGTGCCCTCGGACAACAGCGTCTGTGCCAGGTTCTCGGCCTTTGGCGCCCCCAGCGCCTCCGAGAAACGCAGTGGCGAGCTGGCCCCGAACCCACCTACTATGAGACGGGTGCCCGCGGGCGCCTGCTCACGAATCACGCGTGCCATGTAGTAGGCGGCCAGTGCACTGAGGAAGGTGAACACGCTGAGCCCCACCACGCGCGGCCTGTGTTGGTCCAGCAGTCGCTGGGTGTAGACCCGGATCCACTGTCCGAATTCCGTGCCCTCCAGTTGCTCCCAGGTCCGGGACTCGGTGTTCTGCATGGCCATGGTGTCCCTGAGGAACTGGTCCTCGTCGGGACGGCCACAGTGCTTGTGGTACTCGAGGTTGGCGTCACTGAGCGCGACCCGGTGCCCGTGCTGGTGCAACACGCTCTTGAGCAGTGGCAGTGACATGGGTGGATAGGTCAGTGGGCGCATGGGCACCGCTATCAGCAATAGGTCTGTGTTCATGTTGTCCAGTAATTATGGTGTGCACGGGCCCGCCGGCTGATTTACCGGATCCGTGCTAGGCGTGTGCGATCACGAACATGGCCATGAAAAAACCCAGGAAAACCCAGGTGTCCAGTGCCAACCGTTCTATGGTGTTATAACGGGCTTGCGACATATCACACCTGCACGGGCACTATGTACTCTCGGCCGTCCACCTCTATGGTGGTGCGTATGGCCCAGTCGTGTTTGCGTAGGTCCGGTTCGCGCTTGATCCTGCGTTGCTTGTTCTGGTTTGACTTGCGGTATGAGCCTGAGCTCAGGTATTCGTTCTCTTGATCTGTGTATGGTATCATTGGTCTGGTGTGTTCCTTTGTTTTTGCTACTATTTTATCATGTTGCGGGTCAAAACGCTACTGCTATATTGACATAGCACATATGCACCATGGCGTTGGGATCCGTTCCACTCTCGCATCCACGGATCCCACAGTTGCCATGCATCCGATACAGGATCATTATAGCACACTGCCAGCGGGCATGCTAGACCAAAAAAAAAATTGTGCGTAAAAATTTACCGTCTACGGTAGCGGATGTTGTGCCTGATCGTGTGCTATCAATTGATCCACCACGCGCTGTATCTCTGAACGGATGTGCTGGATCTCCTCATACACTATCGCACGCTGATGTGGTTCCACGTACTCCAGTTGGTGTAGCAGTTCCCAGAGGTTGATCTGTAGCCACTGCAACTGCTCTTTGAGATCGAACACAGCGAAGGTGTTGTCATGGAATGCTAGGGCACACACAGTCATGATCATCGATAGTAATGCAGTACGCAAGAGCATGCTGTTATTTAAGGGGCGGGGTCTATGAGCAGATCCGGTTCCACTTCACTAAAGGGCACCGCACACACTTGCACCAGATCGTAGCGAGACTCCAATGAGTCATGTAGTATGTCAGCAGACTCAGTATCCATCTGCACATAGGCACGATGCACAAGAGAGCCCTGTTGACACATAACGTAGTAGTACTGCTGTTTTGACATACAGGTTATTATACACTGAGAAGGCGCAGTCGCCAACCTGGGTATGTGGGACCAAATCTGGTCGCTGTGCAAATTTTCGAGATCCGAGGAACTGGCCCGTACGGTGCTTTTGGCCCAGACCTGGTATAGCGGGTGTCTGTACCGCTGTGCGTTTTTTCTTTACCCCGGGTATTTTATCATTGCCCTACCAGTTTTACCACCATGGGTGTAAATTTACTAGCCGACCGGCCTGATTCAAAACTTTTTTTCTTCGCGACCCAGACCACCCTCCTGACCACCCCCTGATCGGGTCAAGTGTAATCTGAGCCGGATCATTACACTGGCGCCCCCGTTGACTGTGTGCTGGCCCGTGCTATAATCAAAGCACATGACCAAGGAGTTGAACCATGCCAATACTATCACCACAAGCCTACCTAAACCTAAAAGCCCAAGTCGTGCGCCAGTCATACACCGTGCACCACAAGTACCACTCACCCGCCCACATCTCATTCCGTTCATATGACGAGGCAAAAGCCTACTGCATAAAACATTCACTCAACCACAAGTCAAGTTGGGTCCTCACCACAGTCAATCACTGTGCCTAATCCGTTATAACAGTACATAATACCTAAGCCTTCTATGCGGCGGTAATGATTGGTAAAGGTCTCCCGCGGCCGGTGCAGGCCCAGATCCGGACCTTGGTAAGCGATGGTAATGTGACCGGTGACCAAACCAAAAGCACCATGTCGTCGTGCCTGGCATGCGTGAGATATGGTAGGGATTGGTAAACCCAGAACGGCGTACATTACTCCTGTCACTGCAGGCCATTACCAACCCTTACCGGCCGCGTGAACCAAACCAAACGAGCCAAAGAATCTGGACAGTATAGCAGATATAACACTAGACATATTAGACACACAGTCAGGAGGCCCGGAGGGCCGATGCACCACCGACACCATCGAGCACGGCCGAGTCATTGGACACCGTAGGTCTGGTGGTCCCGACCCCAAGACCCGCCGCAATCGCGCCAGCAAAGGCGTACGACCCAGAATACACGATCGAAGGTAGCAAATTTGGTAAAGAATTCCTAAGGATGGCAGGCATAGTTCAAATGCTCCATGGCCGTAAACAGTCAAACGATACATAGTCGTATGCCCACGGAATCTGAATTCGACAAGTATAACAGACCCTTACACACACCCGAGATCAAGCCAGACGAACAGCCACGCCATCGACTCGCGTTCCTGGATCGTGTGCCCATATGTCCCACCTGCGTCAGGGTGCGTCACATAGTGCTCTACGGTCTGGCCCTATATGGCCTATACTCCATATTCTTCTAACACTATCAACGCCGTCCATAAGAGCATATTCGTTCAAGCAAGGTAAAGAGGGTTGTTCACGGCTAGGCCTAGTCAATAGAACAAGGTGTATCACTCTAAGGCTAAGGTGTCAAAAATTCTGCGACGCAAATCTTCTGCGAAGATTAGTTGGCATATCTCCGCTTTACCACACCAGTGAAATTTTTGCGGACGCATCGCCTTACAGGCGCGGGCCGACTCTGACCCTTACCAATTACCAATGCTAGGCCGCTTTCCTCTTGTTGGTCCTGTCCAGGTCCTTACTCTCCTTGCTCTTGTGTCTATGACAGCAGGCGCAAAGGGTCTGTATGTTCTCTTCTGTGTTGTTATAGTGATCTCCATCCCGGTGATCCAGGTCATTCATGTACGATCCCAGGATCGTCGTGGTGCAGACGAAACCCAGTCTGCCGTCCCTGTTCTCGCAATAATCCTTCTTGATCGGTGTCACGCCCGGAGCATAGGTGGTCAAACCTCGTCCGGCGCGATAGCATCTACTACACAAGGGTCTGAACTTATCTCTGCCTGTTTTGGATGTATCTGTTTTAACCGTGATCGAATGGCAACCTCTGTTGCAACATTCTGGTCTTGTATTCTGCTCACTCATTTGTACCTCTATCTGTTGTTTATTGATTTATAGCATATCGACAGGAATTGTCAATTGCTTATAGTACAATTATAGACTGAACCACCCACATCTCCAACCGGGTGTTCTGTGTGTTTTTATGGGTTTTTTCGGGGTCTGCCACCCTTGCTTATGCGACCTGTCCGCTGATATGACAGTTTGATTGCTTCTGATATCTTTCGCCTGTGCTCGTCGCTCTTTGGCTTGCCAGCATTGCCTTTTCCTGCCCTGCTATGATCCCTGCCTCGTGCCTGCATCTTCCTTGCTTCTGCTTCGCCATACTTGGCCACGGTCTTCTGCCACACACTATTTGGCTGATTGGTCTCTCGGTCCATGGCGTTCTCGCTGGGCGTTCCGAAGTACAAGTGATTGGGATTACTGCATTGGGAATTGTGACAGGCATGGCAAACATGGATCCTGTGTCCGCTGGGCACCGTTGTCCCTAGTAGGTGTGCCATCAGGCCCTTGAAATACATACTGCTACCGCCTCGCTCCAGACAGGGCTCATCCATCCGGAGGTGTTGCTGTCTGGCCACCCGGCTCTGCTTCATGTATTCTTCTATCAGTATCATATGGGTATTTATTACTAAACACGAAGAATTCGTGTCTACTAATTTAGAATGTTGGTGGGCCTCGAGGGAGTCGAACCCTCACGCCTTGCGGCACATGATCCTAAGTCATGCGTGTCTGCCAGTTCCACCAAAGGCCCATTGTGGTGCCCCCACCCTGTACTGACCAGGGAATTAGTCATTACCAATGACTTGATATGCCATTTATCTATAGGGGCGGGTGTTAGTGTTTTAGATGTGGGCAAGGGAGTTGAATTCCTGCCCACACCATTCTCAAGGGAGGTTGAGAATCCTGTGAAATCTGTTGCTATTATCGCCAATTTGATGGTCCCCCCGTCAGTAGTACGATCACGGTGAATATGGTGGCGAAAACCACGAACTCTATCATGTGATGTTCACCATCCAGTACACGGCCCACATCAGGATGCCTGCTCCATAATATAGGGCTAGGACCGAGGCCGCCACCCAGAAGGTGACGACTCCAGTGTAATATGTTATCGGGTTCATTAAGCCCCCGGCCTCATGCAGGTCTGTTCCGCCAGGTGTTGATACCTGTCCGGCGCCATCTTCCAGAGATCAGCGACCTTCAGCACCATCCTCAAGGATATCTCCCTGAGCTTGTGTTTGTTCCGGAATATGAACTGTATCAGCTCTTCCTCGGCCTCCGAGCCCATGGCGTACTTGTCCAGCATGCCAGCCCTGCATATCTGTCTGATACGGAGCATACGATCCCTCATTGAATCTATGGTCAGGTCCAGGTAGTGGCATCTGCTCTGTAGGGCCTGTAGGTGGTCCTGTAGTTTCTTGCTCTTGACATTGTCGAACTTGATGTTGGTTATGAATATCACACCTCCAAAGAACTCAAAACTGTTGGGCATGCCCTCCGCCATCAGTGTTCTGCTCTCCGTGTTCCAGTGTAGGGTTCTCCGCTTGCCAGTGTCCAGTGCGGCCTTCAATAAGTTCAAAGCCAGGTCGTCATACAGTATGGCATCACAGTCATCGAAGCAGACCACATGGCCTTTTCCGCTGTGCTCATATAACTTCTTGTAGAGTCCGATGGCACTCATGGCACCTTTCACTATCTCGAACTTCCGCTTCTGGTTGGCTATGTCGTCGAACATGGATCTCTTCTCCAGAGCCCGCTCCACGCCGTATGACTTGCCTATGCCGGGAGGTCCCGACACTATCATCGCCCTGACCTTGCTGGTGGATACTGCTTCTGCCATCTCGTCCAGGATACTGAATCTGGCCGCGATCCTCTCTATGGCCTGCTCGTCCGTCTCCTCGCCCTCTTTGGCTCGGGGCATCTCCGCCGTGGCCTTGTTCAGCGAATCCCTGTTGGTGATGTATTCACCTTCGGTTGTTATCGTGATATCTGTTAGGCCAGGTACATTGATCCTCGCCTTGTCCAATCCCTCGAAGCCATCCAGCTCTGAGCAATCTATGGTGACGAAGCCACCCTCCTTGTCGCCCGCGAACTTCTGGTAGTCCTTGATGATTGGGAACACACGGCCTGACATATCCTTGCCTCGATATGAGCCCTGTTCTACTCTTACATATTTGTTGATCATTAGTTTCCTCCCTTGTTAATGATTCTTGTATATTATAACACGCCTTTGAATTCCGTCAACTCCTGTTGGTAAA
>Ga0222719_10005212_pt1 | contig 11261 bp, 7 predicted proteins | sample C33_34DmetaG_FD_165039 | JGI IMG/M metagenome (GOLD analysis project Ga0222719, IMG submission 165039) | Estuarine water microbial communities from San Francisco Bay, California, United States - C33_34D | ecosystem: Environmental > Aquatic > Marine > Unclassified | place: USA: California...
AGCCGCAGGATGGCCAAATCACTCGCCACCCGTTTGAGCCCCTCTTGCTCGGCAAAGGAAAAATCTGGGTGCACCCTAACAGCCGCGATCTTGCGATAAGATTCGGCCTGCCCATCCTGCCAACCGGCCCGAAATTCCAGATCATCAACGTCGACGCGGGCTCCGGATTGCGCATCAAAAACACAATGCGCAGCTGTCAAAACATGCAACTCTCCGATCAATGTGGCCGTGCAGAACCCGCCGCCTGTCACATTGAGCCGCCCGACAGCGGGCCATTGCCTATCCATATCTGTTGCCGAGGCGGCAGTTAAACCCATCACCCCCGGTAAGAGTCCAATGACAAGACAAGCCCACTTCAAGAAATGTTGCATCCTACCCCTCTCGCATCTGCAGCTATTATTGGACAATCAATAACCGCCCGCGCTTGGCGCTCTTGGCGGGCGATCCATCATGCCCAAGTATAAGCCGAAATTACTCTATGCCGAAAACCAAGCGCCAAAGGAATCCCCAATTTTCGCCACGCCACCACATGAGTTACCGTAGAATTGGAACCTGACCGGCTGCCGGTTGACCTGACAAAGCGCGAGGTTTTGGGCCCCCGGTGGCCCAATCGAGCAATTCCACCGTATGCATAATCGGAATATCCGTGCCACTGCCGATTTGCATCATACAGCCAAGATTTCCCGCCGAAATGACGTCCGGCGTTTTCGCCTCAAGGGTCTCAATTTTCCGCGCTTTGAGTTGACCAGAAATCTCAGGCTGCATCAAATTATAAGTGCCCGCAGAGCCACAGCACAGATGGCTGTTTTCGGGCTCCAAGACCTTATAGCCCACGCGGCGCAGAAGGTCTTTCGGATAGGTCTTGATCTGTTGACCATGTTGCAAAGAGCAAGCCGCATGATAGGCAACTCTCAAGCCTTGATCTGGCAGTTTTGGCAGGTCAAGCTCCATCAAAACTTCGCTCACATCCCGCGCCAATTGCGCCACGCGCGCGGCCTTGCCCTCCAAAGGATCGCCTTCAAACATATGGCCGTAATCTTTCACGGTGGTGCCGCAACCAGAGGTGTTAATCACCACTGCATCCAATCCGCGCGCGGCGTCTTCGGCGGCAAAGGCTTCGATATTCACCGCCGCAGTGCGATGGCTTTCGTCGACCTTGCCCATATGATGGGTTAGGGCCCCGCAACAGCCTTGCTTGAGCACAACCACTTCCGCACCGTGCCGAGTCAAAAGCCGAATGGTTGCGTCATTGATATCCGTGTTCAATGCCCGCTGCGCACAGCCTGTCATAAGCGCCACACGCAATTTCAACTGGCCCTGCGCCGGAAAAATTTGCGCGTCATCATTGGAGCTGGGTGCGGGAATTTGCTTTGGCGCCATGTCGAGCATCGCTTTCAGCCGAGGATCGGGCACCAAGTGGCGAAAGGGTCGGGCGATTTTTGCACCCAACAGGGCCAGTCGAAAGCGGTTGGGATAGGGCAAAATTCGCGCCAGAACCCACCGCAAAACACGATCCGACCAGCTGCGCTTATAGGTTTGCTCAATATAGGCCCGCGCATGATCTACCAGATGCATATAATTCACACCCGAGGGGCATGTTGTCATACAGGCCAAACACGACAGGCAGCGATCTATATGTTTAACCGTCTTTTCATCCGGCGTCCGCTGATTTTCCAGCATATCCTTAATAAGATAAATTCGGCCGCGTGGGCTGTCCAACTCATCACCCAGCACTTGATAAGTGGGACAAGTCGCCGTGCAAAAGCCACAATGGATACAGCTGCGCAGAATATCATTGCTGCGTTTGATTTGCGGGTCCAACAGCTGCGTTTCGGTAAAATGTGTTTGCATCAGCTCATCCGTCCCGGGTTTAAGATGCCACGCGGATCAAATTTTTCGCGCAGGGTTTGAGAAACATGCTCAATTGCGCGTCCGAGCGGCTGGAAGTGACACAACTCTTGATCACGCAAAAGACCCGATTTCACCAAAGTCGCATGACCACTCAGCTGCGCCACATGTGTCTGCAAGGCCTGATGCAATGCTAGGCCGGCCTGTGCATTTGCAATCTGTGCCGCCTCCAGCCCAAGCCAGATCAATCCCCCGCCCCAATCCAATTGACAGTGAAATCCGGGTTCTTTCTGCAGGTCTTGCATCAGATCAATGACCCTCAAACTGTCTGTAGGACGCACTGAAATACGCCACACTGTGTCGAGGGCTGCCCAAGACCTTAGGTCTTTCACCTCAGCCCAAGGATCATCAACCACATCAACCGCACCAAATTTCGCAAGGCGTTGCGTCAATTCGGACGCGCGGTATTGAACCGAGGTCTCAAACCCCTCAACCCGGATCAAACAGTCAAAGCCGCCGTCTTCCGCCTGCACGGTTGCAGCGCCACTGACATCAAACGGCGTGCCCAGCGCCGCCGACATACAGCCGACCGCATCTGCCCAGGTGGTGACGTGAATTTTCAAAGTGGCCTGGGTCTCGCTGACAGGCAGAACCTTCAACGCCACCTCAGTGAGCACCCCAAGCGTGCCCCAAGAGCCGGACATCAATTTCACAAGATCATAGCCGGTGACATTCTTCATCACCCGGCCACCGTTGCTCAGCACTTGCCCCGTCCCATCCACAAAGGTCACGCCCAGCGCAAAATCACGCGCGGCGCCCACTTGAATGCGGCGCGGACCCGAGACATTGGCGGCGATCACCCCGCCAAGGGTTGGCTGACCCGATGTGCCCAAGATCGCGCGGTGATCCATCGGCTCAAAGGCAAGTCGCTGCTTTTCCGCCGCCAGAACGGCCTCAATGTCTTCAATAGCTGTCCCAGTTTTGGCCACCAGGGTCATGGCGCCGGGTTCATAAAGAGTGATCCCCTGCACGCGACGCGTACTCAGGGCTTGCGCCGGCGCAATACGGCCAATTTGGCGTGTCCCGCCGCCCATGATCTGCAAAGGACCCCTGGCCTCACGGAGCGCAGCGGCAAGGGCCGCCTCATCTTCAGGATAGAGTATTTCGCTCATGACGCCCGCCGCGATTGGGAAACCGACAGGGGGAAGACTTTGGAGGGGTTGAGAAGCCAGGCCGGATCAAACACATCTTTGACCGCCATTTGGATCTCCAGATCTTCTGCACTGTATTGGTCTTCCATCAAATCGCGTTTTTCAATGCCCACACCGTGCTCACCGGTCAAACAGCCGCCCACCTCAACACAAAGCCGCAACACATCCGCCCCCATCGCTTCACAGAGCTCAAGATCACCCTCTTTGTTGGCATCAAACATGATCAGCGGGTGCATGTTGCCATCGCCCGCATGAAACACATTGCCCACACGCAGGCCATAATGATCCGACAGCTCTTTGATCCGCCGCAGAACTTCTGGCAAGGCAGAAACAGGAATGGTTCCATCCAAACACATATAGTCTGCAACTTGGCCCACCGCGCCAAAGGCGGATTTTCGGCCCAACCAAATCGCAGCACTTTCCGCGGCAGATTGGCTTTGACGCAGTTCGACCGGATTGTGTTGTTGCGCAATCGCACTGATGCGATCCAGTTGATCTTGAATTTCGGCCTCTGATCCCTCGACCTCGACAATCAACAGCGCTTCACAGTCTGGATATCCCGCCTTGGCGAAATTCTCACAAATTTCAATAATTGGACGGTCCATGAATTCAATTGCGACAGGCAAAACACCGGCTTTGATAATGTCCGCCACACAGGCACCTGCCACTTCATTGCTGTCAAAAGCGATCATCACCGGACGCGCGCCCTCGGGTTTGGGCAAAATCCGCAAGGTGGCCTCTGTGACCACGCCCAGCTGGCCCTCTGACCCGCAGATCACCCCCAGAATATCGAGCCCAGAGGCATCAAGGTAGCCACCGCCGATCTCAACAATCTCACCATCCATCATCACCATGGTCACGCCCATCAGATTATTGGTGGTCACCCCATATTTCAAACAATGCGCCCCGCCGGAGTTCATCGCGATATTGCCGGCAATGGCGCAGGCCAATTGGCTGGAAGGATCGGGGGCATAAAAGAAATCTTCTTCCTCCACAGCGCCAGACACGCTGAGGTTGGTCCGGCCGCTTTGCACCCGGATCAGGCGGTTCTCGTAGTCTGTTTCTAAAACTTTATTCATCTTTGCCACGCCCAGGATGACGCAATCTGCCGTTGGCAGCGCACCGCCCGCCAAAGATGTGCCCGACCCCCGTGGCACGACCGGCACGCCTTCGCGGTGGCAAATCTTCAAAATGTCTGAGACTTCCTGCGTGGTTGCGGGCAAGACTGCGATCATCGGCGGGCAGCGATATGCGGTGAGCGCGTCACATTCATAGGCCCGCGTTTCAGAAGGGTCATCAATCACCGCATCATAGGGCAAAACAGCGCGCAACGCCGCCGCAATTTTCGCCTTTTTAGACAGGATTTCCGAATTTGGTTGTGGCATTTCCATGTTTAACCCTCCAATTGGTAAATAATTATAACCAATTTTGGGGGATCGCAAGGGCAAATCCTCTGCTACACTGAAGGCATGATATTTGATGTAATCCTCTCCCAACTCACCACTTTTGATCTTTTTGTCGTCGGATTTGGCCTTCTCGCCGCCTTTCTGATCGGCCATGTGATCGAAAACCCTCCCAAGTCACGCGCTTCAGTCACCGCCCTGATGTCCTATTATCGGCGCGCTTGGATGCTCAATTTCGTAGACCGCGATCCCCGTATTTTTGATTCTCAAACACTGGCCTCTCTGCGCCAAAGCACTGCCTTTTTTGGATCCACAGCTTTGATTTCCATTGGCGGGCTTTTGGCAATCATGGGCACGCCAGATCGCCTGCTTGAATTTACCCATGCCGTCACCCAATCGCAGGAGGCCACTGCGCTCAAATTGCAATTCAAATTGGCCTTTGCCGCTCTGTTTTTGGTGCATGCCTTTTTGAAATTTGTATGGTCCAGTCGCCTGTTTGGCTATTGCGCCGTCTTAATGGCAGCCGTGCCGAATGATCCAGATCATCCCCAAGCGATCCCGCGCGCTATTATGGCCGGTGAGATCAATATCCGCGCTGCCTTGAGCTTCAACCGCGGGTTGCGCGCCATGTATTTCGCGCTTGCATCTCTGGCCTGGCTGGCTGGCGCCCCGGTTATGCTGGCGGCCTTTGTGATTACGCTTTATATGCTCTGGAACCGTGAGTTTTCCTCACAGGCCAGCGCAGTTTTGAAAACCGGGATAATGGAGACCGACACATCATTTATCCCAGCGCCCTTCGCGCAACCAACCGATCAAAAGACCAAGAGCGGCAAAAATGAGGTAGACCCAAGCGGGTAAGAACTGCCCAATCTCGACGCCCTGCACCACATAGGCCTCGCGCGAGACAAGCCCGATCCACCCGCGCCCATGGGCCGGCCGGCCACTGCGCACATTGCGAAATTTTGGCAGACCCTCAGATACAGCCAAAGCTCCCCCATTGGTTTTGGCCAAAATGGGCGCCATCACCCGATCGGTGGCGATGGTCTGTACAAACTCCCGCGGTGCTGCCGGCCCCAGCGCAGCCACGATCTGCAAATCCCCTGAGCTCAAACGATAAAGCCCGAGATCCTCACTGACTATTTCAGCCCTATACCGACCGGGCGCCATAGGTTGCAAAGCTACGGTAAACCGCTCGCCGTTTGGCGTTACCACCTCAAGCGGCGCAAGCGGGCCTTCGGTCAAGCTGCGACGCGTGACCTGTAGCCCACTCTCGCTTGGCTCTGCCAATAGCGCCTCCTCCTCCAGATCAGGCTCTTTCATCGACCAATGCGCCACGCGGCGCAGCAATTCCGCCTGGGGTCCACCCCCTTCATAGCCACGATCCCAAAGCCAAGCATGATCCGAGGTCAAAAGCGCAACCCGCCCCTTGCCCACACGGTCCACAACCAGCAAAGGGGAGTCCCCGCGCCCTGTCATCAGCACCTGACCCGAGGTTGCCTCGACCTCAATCTGCCGCAACCATCGGCCCCATCCGGTGTCTGGTGCCAAACTCTCCAAGCTTTCACTGACCGGATGTTTCAGGCCAAACTCTGTCACCTGCGGCAAGATCGGTTCTTCAAAGACCCGTGAGGTCGGCCGGCCCGGCAGAATTGCCCCAAGAGGCGAGCGATAAAGACTATTGACCCCCGCATAATCCGGTCCAGCCGCCACCAAAACCGCCCCGCCTTGGCGGACGTAATTGGCGATTGACTCGAAATACTCTGCTGGTAGCAATCCTCGGCGCTTATAACGATCAAAGACAATCAGATCGAACTCGCCAATTTTTTCGAGAAACAATTCGCGGGTGGGAAAGGCAATCAAAGACAATTCCGTCACCGGCACGCCATCTTGCTTTTCCGGTGGGCGCAAAATTGTGAAATGCACCAAATCGACATTGCTGTCTGACTTTAAAAGATTGCGCCATGTGCGCTCGCCCGGATGCGGCACCCCCGAGACCAGCAAAACGCGAAGCCGGTCACGCAGGGCATTGATCTGCACAACCGCAGCATTGTTGCGATCGGTCAACTCACCGCTCATATCAGGTGTCGAAAACTGCAAAATATTCATGCCGCCATGACCCAGAGACACATCGACCTCAACCTCACGGTTCACTGGAATTTGATACCGCTGCTCTGGCCCCCCATCCACCGACAGTATGATATCTGCCAAAGCCGCTTGTGGCGCGGCCCCTTGATCCTCGACCAAAAGTGTTAGAGTGATCGGCTCGCCCAAAATCGCAAAACCCGGTGCATTTTTGACCAACAGTCGACGATCCCAATCGCGCGATCGTCCCGTAAGCAACAGATGTAGAGGCGCAGGCAAGTTTGGGGCAAACTCCGTATCGTGAATCTGCCCGTCTGAGATCACAATCGCACCGGCAATACGATCCCGCGCGGTTTCAGACAGGGCCTGCACCAAAGCGGTCATAACTTCCGAACCACCCGGCCCAGCTGCATCCGCCACCTCCACCAGCCGCATCTCGGTTCCCGGCCGATCCGCAAGCTGTGCCGTGACATGAGCCAAGGCCGCCTCTGTTTGCGCCTCCCGGTCCGACAGCCTCTGACTGGACGAGCGGTCGACAACCACGAGGACAATATCCGCTTCCGCTTGGCGTTCTTCGGTTTTCAGTGAGGGATTGAGCAGAGCCAAAAAGACACAGATCACAGCAAAGCCGCGATAGGGCCAGCCCGCGAGCCGCCGAAACGCCGCCAGGGCCAAAGCCCCCAGCACAGCCAGCGCCAAAGCCACCATAAGCCAGAGCGGCAGAAGCGGATCAAAAAGCAATGCATCAAGCCTCATTCGCCCAACCTCTTGAGAAGTTCAGGGACATGCACCTGATCGGATTTATAGTTGCCGGTCAAAACATGCATGATCAGGTTGACTCCAAACCGCAGGGCAATCTCCCGCTGCCGCTCTCCAGCCATGCCGCGCCCCACGGGCAGGAGAGGCTCCCCGGCCTCATCCACGGCCCAAGCCGCCGCCCAATCATTGCCGCCAATCACGACCGGGGTGACCCCGTCATTGAGATTGCGAAAGGGCATGCCTTCCACCTGCACGCCGGAATTTTGTGGGGCTTCCACCCAAATTCCCCCACGCGGATACCGGCCTGGGAAATCTTGCAGCAGATAAAAACTGCGCGTCAGCACATGATCCGGCGCGATCGGCGCCAAGGGCGGCAGGTTCAGCCCAGAGGCCAGTTGTTGCAATACACGGCCTTCCTTGGTCGTCTGGCCAACCCGCGCAATGTCACCATCCCTTGTGTCGAATAGGATCATCCCGCCGCCTTTGAGGTAGCGATTCAATTTGCTCAGCTCCTCAGAGGACAAAGCCTGTTGCCCCAAGGTGATCGGCCAGTAGAGAAAGGGGAAGAACGACAATTCATCACGGGCCAAAGACAGCCCCATTGGCGGGGCGGGTTCAATAGAGGTGCGTTGAAAAAGCGCCTGTGACAGCCCAAGCAAACCGGCGCGGGAAATCTCATCCTGCCGCGCATCCTGGGTTTCAACATAGGCCAAAACCACTGCGCGACTGGCGGCTATGGCGCGGTCCTGCGACATTTGCGCCAATGCGTTCTCAGGGGAAATGCTTGTCAGGAGGGCTCCTGTAACAGCCGCCAAGACGCCACCCCGCAGCCGGCCCGAAAGCCAAAGCGAGGCCACAACATCTGCGGTCAGCAAACACAAAGCCAGCGCCAAAAACCAAGCGCCCAGACGATGCGAGCGCACTTGATCTTGCCCTAACAGCCGCACCTCACCCGGCCAGCGCGCAGGGGTTAATTGGCTATCTTCAGAAAGGATATTGCGCGCCCAACGGCGGTCTTGCCCTTGGTAGAGGCCCGCGGGAGTCTGCGCGGAAATCGCTGCCTGTGCCAATTCAGCGCCCGCAATCCCGGCACGATCACCCACCCGCCTCAACTCCCCGGCACCATCCATCTGCTGTACCAATTGCCATGTACTGCCGGCTAAAGACTCCGGTTCGAAATTCGCAGCACTTCCGATGACAGACAGACGCTCTAACATGGATACAAAGAGCCCTGAAATCGGCAGGTTTGACCATTCTGTATTGGCGGTCACATGAAACAGAACGACCTGCCCTTGCCCAAGCTGTCTGCGGGTCACCAAGGGGGTGCCATCGCTCAGGCGCGCGATCACATGGGATGCCAAATCCGGTCCAGGTTCCGCCAAAACCTGTGCGGTAACGGTGACCTCATCGGGAACCGGCAAGCCATAAAATGGCGTATCAATCTCAAAGCTCTGCAAAGTTTTCGGCGCGCCCCAAGACATAGCCCCACCGACCGTGCGCCCACCCGCCCGCAGCTTCACCGGCAAAAGCGGATCACGCGTTTGCGCCTCAAATTGTGCCGCTGCCAAACGCGGCCCCGCAAAGCGCAGCAAGGTGCCCCCCTCCGCCACCCAATCGGCCAGGGCCTCTTTTGAGGCAACCTTGGCGACATCGGCTAGAATAATCGCATCCGGGTTGGCCAAGAGCACATCATCCAATGTCCCATCAATCAAATCCGCAACGGGCGATAGCGCCTGGGTCAGATAGTGATCTGGTGCAAAAAGGATCAGGCCTTCGCGGTCAGAGGTCTCCCCCGTGAGAATAGCAATTTCTGGGCGTTGAATGCGATCATCTGTTAATCGCACCGCCGCTGCTGATTTATGCCCGACCACCACAAGCCGCGAAATTCGGTTGCGCATCTCCAGTGGCAAATCCACTGTGGTGGTTGCACGCAAATCCTGCGCAGAAAAGCCCATCTCAGCACTTTGCAATCGGCGCTCCACGCCGGAGGGGTCCAACCCCAAGATATCAACCACAACCCCCTGTGCCTGTCCGGCTGTCATCCGCACTGCCGAAATCTCAATCCCCTGTGCCGCAGCCCGCACCGGCAAGAGACCTACGGGGCTGCTGCGGCTCATGGCGACCTCGACGGATCCGTGGCGCAGTAAATCGCGGACCAATCGGTCTCGGCCAGGCCAATCGAGCGGTGAGGCCAACCAATGCGTGTCAAAATCCCCCAAAGAGTCAAACTGGCCTTGCCAGTTGCGCTTCGGCAACCAGGCGTTCGGCTCAGCGGCCTTAATAGCGCGGGCGGCTTCGGAGGCTGCAGAAAACACCAGATCTTTTTGTGGCGCCGTGAGCTGCAAAAATGCCACGGGGCGCCCTTGGTTCCCCGACTGTTGCACCACCTCCAGAGCCGCAAGTTGCTGCGCCTCCCAATCGCTGGCATCTGCCCAGCTGCCCTCCAGGACCACAAGCAGCTTTGACAAATTTTGCCCCTTAGGCGCCGGGTTCACAATCGGACCGGCCAGACCAATAATCAAACAGGCCATCACCAAGGCCCGCAACAGCAAAAGCCACCACGGGGTCCTGTCCGCTTGCACGGTCTCATCGTTCAACCCCAAAAGCAGGGCCACGCCAGGAAAAACCCGTCGGATCGGAGCGGGTGGCACAGCCCGCAGCAAGATCCACAACAGCGGCAAAGCAAAAAGCCCCACAAGCAACCAAGGCGCGGTAAAACCAATCATGGAAAAGAACGTCATCGGCGGTATTCCAAAGCGTGATAAAGATCCAATAGGGCGCCGGTTGCGGGTTGATCTGTACTGTGCATGAAAAATTGCCAGCCCAAACTCTGCGCCAAATTTGCCACCTGCGCCTTGCGCTCTTTCAAAGCCTCAAAATAAGGCTGCCGAAGATCATCCGCCTTTTGACTTTCATGGCGCAAACTGCCGGCCATGCTTTCAAAAAGGGTGCGGCCTTGAAAAGGAAAGTGAAGCTCCTGAGGATCCAAGACCATCAGCAATACACCTCTCACGTGCTGACCTGCGGCCCGTGTCACCATGTCGCGCAGCGCGGCAAAGTCCCCGAAAAAATCAGAAGCAAACACCGCCAAACTGTTCGCCGTCAGACCCTCAATTTGTGGTGCACCAAAATCATGCGACGCTTGGCGCGCCAAAGCCTGTGCCAAAGCAGAAATCTGCGCCCGGCCCGTTTGCGGCGGCAATCCGCCATCGCTGGTGCCTATGCGCTCACCGGCCTGGTTGAGGAGAATAGCAAGCGCCAGAGCGATCATCGCCGCCCGATGCTGCTTACTCTCTCCCTGACTGGAAAATTGCATCGCAGCGGAATTATCAATCCAAAACTGCACCGCTTGCGCCGCCTGCCATTCATTTTCGCGCACAAATTGCTCATCTGCGCGCGCAGACCGCCGCCAGTCAATCGCGCGCAAAGCATCGCCTGCCAGTGCCGGGCGGAACTGCCAAAAGACATCCCCCGGCCCGGCGCGCCGCCGCCCGTGCCCGCCCAGTGAAAAACTCTGAGCAAGCTGTTGCGCCTCTGCCAAAAGCTGTGGCCAGTCAGACGCCAGCTCAAAGGCCGCATTTAAGGGCGGGTTTGAATTCAAGACGCCGCCTTTTTGTCTAAGATCATCTGCGTGACATCGCCAATCAGCTCAAGCTGAGTGATGCCGCGTGTCCGCGCGCCAAATGCCAATGCCATACGGTGGTTGAGCACCGCAGGCGCCAGATCCGCGACGTCCTGAGCCGAGGGTGCATAGGCCCCACGCAACAAAGCGCGCGCGCGCACGGCCAGCATCAAGGCCTGCGCCGCACGTGGCCCCGGGCCCCAGCGCATATTCTCGCGAACCCGCTCCGGCGCTGTTGGGTCTTCCGGCCGGAACGCCCGCACCAGATCCAAAATAAGCTCCACAATCGCCTCGCCCACAGGCATGCGGCGAATCAAAGCCTGCGCCGCCAGCAGC
>Ga0222719_10005213_pt1 | contig 11259 bp, 7 predicted proteins | sample C33_34DmetaG_FD_165039 | JGI IMG/M metagenome (GOLD analysis project Ga0222719, IMG submission 165039) | Estuarine water microbial communities from San Francisco Bay, California, United States - C33_34D | ecosystem: Environmental > Aquatic > Marine > Unclassified | place: USA: California...
AAGTCCTACAGTAGGTCTTGTTGGCGAAGGTAAGTATAATGAAGCAATTGTTCCTCTTCCTGATGGTAAGTCAATTCCTGTCAGTATGGGTCGAGGAATGGGTCAACAAAATAATGTTACGGTAAATGTTTCAATTGATGGCAATGGCAATACTAATCAAAATAGTGAAGGAGACCAGCAAGGAATGGATCTAGGAAGAGTTATTGCGAGTGCCGTACAGCAAGAATTGTTAAATCAGAAAAGACAGGGCGGCATTCTTAATCCGAACGGAGTATCCTAATGGCAGTCTATAAGATAAAAATTCCTGTAGGAGGATATGATGGAACAAATCCTACTTCTGCTAGTGAAATCTCTGTAGACAGGAACTCTACAAGACAAGTAAAGCAGAGAATTCTTACTGCTCAATTTGGAGATGGATATTCTCAAAGAGTAAAAAATGGAATAAATCCTACTGATGAAACTTTTAATGTAAAATTCTCAAATCGCTCGAGAGCAGAAATAAATAAGCTTGCAGCATTCTTAAACAGACAGTCAGGCAAGCACTTTGAGCTAGTAATTACAGAATACGATGATACAGATGCAACTATTAAAGTATTATCAGAAGAGTATAATATTAATTATACAAATACCGAAATACATACACTTACAACAACTTTAAAGAGAGTTTATGAGCCGTGACAGATTTAGTAGATACCGTACAAAAGCAAGAAATATTAGATGGAGATGGGAATTTAGATTCTCTTGTAGAGTTATTTGATATAACTCTTCCAGGATATGACTCTGGTGATCTTGCAGGAACTTTTTATCTTTTTAATGGTACCGATTTAGAGCAAGCAGGAAATAAGATAGAGTTTGCACAAAATGACTATGAAGCAATTCCAATTCAGATAACTGGAATAGAAATTGCATCTTCTGGAGCAATTGCAAGACCTACTTTAACTGTTGCAAATATTCCTGTACTTACAAAAACTCGAGATAGCAGTGAAACTGTTTTGCAAAGTATACGAAACGACGCAACCTTAAATCTTCCCTTTGAAAGAAACGATGATTTAATTGGAACCCGCGTAGTTTATAGACAAGCTTTTTTATCTGATTGTAATACAGACGAAGCTAGTCCTGACGAACTACCTTCGCAAACTTACTATATAGATAGGATTTCTTCTGAAAATAATCTTTTTGTAACTTTTGAATTAGCTTCCCCAATGGATTTAGAGAAAGTAAGAATTCCTGCCCGAAACGTCATTGGACAATATTGCCCTTGGCAGTATCAAGGAAGAGAATTAGGTTTTGGAGGAGGCTGTAGTTGGAGATACAAAGAGAGTGAGCAGCATAGGTTTTTTCGAAAAGACGACACAGAAATAACAGGCACTATAAATGCTTGGAGCGCAACTTATAATAATCCTGATGGGTATTCCGCGGGAGATATAGTAAAAACAACCGATGCTACTACAAGTAGAGTTCAGATATGGGAAGCACTCTTCGATAACTACGGAAAAAATCCTAAAACAAACAGACAATATTGGAAGCGAATTGATTTATGTGGAAAAACTATGAATTCTTGTAAAATTCGTTTTCAAGGAAATGCCTCAGATGATACTTTAAATACAGAAGTACCTTTACCTTTTGGAGGCTTCCCAGGGTCGAAGAAGTTTAAATAAGTGATTGATAAAATACAGGCGCATTTTGAAAAAGAATACCCTCGAGAAGGTTGTGGTATAATCGGAATTGTAAAAGGAAAAAAAGAGTGGTTTCCCTGTTCAAATATTGCAAAGGGTACTGAAAGTTTTATTTTCTCTTCCAGAGAATACTTAGATATAAAGAAAAAAACTGATATATTTGCAATTGTACATAGTCATCCCGATGTATCAAATGAACCTTCTCAACATGATATTGATTGCTGTAATGCTCTAGGAATACCTTACTATATTTTTAGTTATCCAGAAATGGAATTAAATATTATAGAACCTAAAAAAGCAGCATACCCCTTAATAGGTAGAGAGTATGAATTTGGCGTAAAAGACTGTTTTGAAGCACTTCGAGATTGGCTCTCAAAAGAAGGAATAAATATTCCTGCAAGAGAACCTTTCGAAGATAACTGGTGGCAGAAAAGTAATTTAGACTATTTTACAGAAGAAAATATATTAAATTGGAATCATAAAAAAGTAAATAATTTAGAAAAAAATGATGTACTTATTTTTAAAGTACGAGGAAAGGTAGCAAACCATTGTGGAGTTTACCTGGGAAATGATGTATTCTTTCATCATGCAGAAAACAGACTGTCTTGCAGAGAAAACTTATATCCTTTCTGGGCAGAGCATTTAGTAGGAATTTATAGATATGCTGCGTAAAATATATTTAGAAGGTGAAATTGCAGATAAATTTGGGCACGAGTTTGAAATGAATGTTTCTTCCTTTAGAGAAGCATTACAGTGCTTAGAATTAAATTTTTCAGAATTTCGACAGTATTTAATAGAGTGCCATGAAAAAGGGATCGGCTTTATTTGTTCTGTAGATGACCAACCACTGAATCAAGATGAAAAATTACTATTACAATACCCTAAAGGCTCATTTACGATACAAGCTGTACCTGCGGGATCAAAAGGAGGAATAGGTAAAATAATTGCAGCAATTGCCATAGCAGCATTAATTATAGCAAATCCGGGCAATGTATTTATACTCGAGGGCGCCCTAACAACTTGGGGGACCATTGCAGCAAGTCTTGCAATTAATCTAGCCCTAACAGGTATTCAAGAACTGATGGCACCTGACCCTTCTGTAGATACACAACAAGATGAAAGTTACCTATTTCAGGGGTCGTCTCAAAATATAATAGAAGGAGACCCTGTACCAATACTCTATGGACAGCTCAGAATTCCTGGACGTCCTATCTCTTTTGAAATAAAAAATGCAGAAAGACAGTTTATAGATTATATTCAAACTGGTCAAAATTCAGTGGTTCCTCCGATGGATGGCGGAGACGGCGGAGGCGGAGGCTATGGCGCTCCTGATACACTTCCTGATTTTGATTGGGGTAAGATTAACCGTCCTGATCTACCTACTTGGAGTCCATAATGGCCGGAGGATCATCAAAACAATATATAGGACTTGTAGACTTACTTTGTGAGGGGCCTATTCGTGGACTTGTAAACGGTAAAAATTCTGTTTATATTAACGATGTACCATTCGAAAACTCCGGTCTAGTTGGTACGTATAACGAAGAGCAAACAAGTGTTTTTAAACAGCCCACTTTAAGCTATACTGCAGATGATACATCTATAGATGTCTCCGGAGTTACTTTAACCGACAAAGACATTGGAAAATTTGCCCATATTGAAGTAGAATCTATTACAGGGTGTAATCTTGTTCGTTCGCCTATTAGTTTTTCTGGAGTAAATGAAACTTATTTATCTCTTTCGGGCACAGGAATCGACTCCGATTTTAGCACTCTTACGGATAATTTATCTTATGTAAAAGTAAAAAACAGTGACGGAGTATCCTTTTACGCAGATGCTAAATATGCTTCTGGAACAAGTGTTACTCTTTATGTTTCTTCTCGAAGTATAAGTAATCAACTAATTACGAGTACAGGCTGGACAATTACTTTAATTAAAGCAGTAGAAATAACAGGACGTACAGACTCTGATACTTTTACAATAGACAGTGCTTTTCATACGAGCAATTTAACAGATGTTAATTTTTTCTTTTCAGATGCCCCTGCAAGAGAAAGCACTACTACTGGTATAGTAAATAATATTTCTAAATTTGATGGATCAACTCTTCAATTTAGAAAGGGTACACTAAATCAAGCTCCAATCCAGCAGGTGAATAGCTTATCTGGTGGAGTTACTATAACGGGAAATGGAAACTCAAGAAATTTACAGCAATCTACCGATGCAAATAGTACTTATGGCTTAACTTTATATAATACAACTGGTTATCCAGAAAATCAATCTTTTCCAGCAGATGTAGGAAACGCGGCTTTAGTAATTTCTAGTGGCTCCCCTGCGGGAGGCATGGGATTTGGGCTAAATGCTGCTCAAGTAAAGCAGGTAAGTGAATTAAATATCCGAATAAATTATTCTGCACTTATAACTCATAATAATGAAAATGGTGATAAATCCTCTGCAAGTGCAATTTATGTTTTCTTACTAGAGCTTAAAAAACCTGGAGAATCAAATTTTAATGATCGTATAACTTTATTCTCTAATCATGGAGGTGAAGTAGTTCATACTGATCAAACCACTGCTCCGGTTTCTTTCGATCACATAATTGGATTGGATAGATTTAAACCTTTTGATGATTTTAAAATTACTATAGTTAGATTGACTCGGGATGCAGGTCTTCCTGTTCGTGCAGATGGAGGTACTGGGGGAGAGACTGATAGAGGTAAGTTTACTCTGCAAGCAGCCTCTTCTATTGCAGGAGCAAATCTTAGCGCAACAATAAAAGATAAATTTAGCTATCCTTATACTGCCCATGCTGCGGTTTCTTTTTCTTCAAAAACCTATGACAGTCTTCCAAGTCGAAGCTACCTTCTTCAAGGGTTAAAAGTACAAATTCCTACTTCTTATACTCCTCGAGAGTATACAGACGATGGTGTAGCAGTTTACGAAGATTATTGGAACGGCGAGTTTAAAACCACACAACTCGATAGTAATACTAGTGTTCCTTTATTGTATTACACAGATAATCCTGCTTGGGTATTTTATGATATCGTAACGAATAATCGTTATGGAGCAGGAGAGTGGATAGATGCAGATTTTATAAATAAGTTTGCACTATACAGAATTGCAAAATATTGTGATGAGCTTGTAGATGACGGGAATGGTGGCACAGAGCCTAGATTTAGAGCAAATTTATATTTAGCAAAGTCTACAGAAGTATACAAAGTTCTTAAGGATATGGCGACTATTTTTACCGGAATGCTTTATTGGCTGGACGGTAAACTTACTGCTGTGCAAGACGTTCCTTCCGAACCTATCTATAACTTCTCGAAAGCGAATGTTGTAGATGGAGTTTTTAATTATGAAAGTACGGGCAGAAAAACTCGAGTCAATCAAGTAGTAGTTACTTGGAATGATCCTATTGCAAACTATGAGCCTGTACCTCTTATTGTGGAAGATAGAGAGGCAATTGTTAAAGCAGGTCGCATAATTTCTCAAAACTCTGTGGCAATGGGAGCGACTTCAGAAGGTCAGGCACTACGATATGGTAGATGGAAGTTATGGACTGCTCAGAACCAGAAGGAAGTTGTAAGCTTTAAAACCGGTCTGCAGGGCGCTTTTATTCGTCCAGGGGATATTATTAATGTACAAGATAGAGATAGATATGGTGTAGACTATAGTGGTCTAACGAGTAGTACTACTTCTGCGACTGCTTCTTCAGTAACTCTTGATAGAAAACTTACAAGTGTTGCAAATGCTTCGAAGCATAAGTTTAGCACAATTGTAGATAGTTATGCGGCTTTTTATACAGGCTTAAACCCTGTAACTATAGATGGAGAAACATACAATAAGGGCGATAGAATTCTTGGACAAGTATATTTGTATGACCCTGACACAAATACATACGGATTAGATGACATTATTACTGAGGAAGATGCAAGTAATGCTTTTCAAAATTCTACAGGTACTCCTCTGCAAACAGAGTGGAAAGCCTATACTTATGTAATTACAAAAGCTGTAACTCTTGATAATACTGGAGATGTTTCTGTAGTTACAATCGATACCTCAGATACTTCTCTTCCTGCAATTGAACGAACAAACTATGCCGGAGATGCTCCGGCATTAGGAAGTTTATGGGTTCTTCAGGCTTTGGATGCAAATGACCAAAATATACCCGGTTCGAAGAAAGAGTATAGAGTCTTGGGCATTCAGCACGAGGATGATAAAAATACCTACTCAATAACAGCAGTAGAGTACTTTGTACAAAAATATGATGCAGTTGATAAAGACTATGAACTTGGAACTACTCCTTCAAATGTATTTCCTACTGTTGAAGATCCTGACGAAGAAGTTCCTGCGCCCCAAAATATTTACATAGCAATAGATAGTGATTCTTCAAAGCCCGGGGAGGAAATAATAGTAAGTTGGGAAACTCCTCAGGAAACCTTCTTAGATTTACTAGACACTGTACAGAATAGAAATTACTCCTTCATTGATAAATATGAGTTATATCATAATATTCCTCACATAGAATCCCCAATTGTAACAAGTCGTTTATCTTACAGATTTGAAAATCTAGAGGACGGCCTATATACATTTAGAGTACGTGCAGTTTCCCGTAAGCAGAATTATTCTGACTTTGTGTCTACACAGTACGATGTAAGTGATCAATATGGAACCAACGTTGAAAGAGTGGTGGGAGGATTGCCAAAAGGAATATACGCAAATTCTCAGATAGAATACTCTTATAACGCTGATGATACCTCCCCCGAAGCTGTAAGATTTATAGAAGACAGTGCAAATGGTTTTTCAAAAGCTCATGCTTTAACAGATAGTCTTTCTGCAAGCTCTTTGTATGATGTGAGTGTAGCCGGATTAGGGTCTAGCGAACTTCGTAGAGAGCAAGAGTGGTATTTTCTACTTTTAGACGGAGGAGCTTCAAAAGTATATTGGGATACTGATAGTCTTGCTAATCTGTCTTTTTATAGAAAAATAAGCGGAAGTCAATGGAGAGGTTCTTCACAGACATGGGGATCTATTGGTTCGGTCTCTGTAACTGCAGACTCTACTAAACTTACTGGCAGCGGTTTTAATAGTAATCTTAAGCCTCGTGATATTATTGTTTTCGAATACGCAGGAGATATAGCTGCAGTAGCAATAAACTCTGTAGATACTTCTGGGTCTACTTATGAACTATCAATAGATCCCGCAGGTGCAACTCTCGGTGGTTATTTAATAAGTACAGGGGAAAAAATTAAAGTTGAAAATGCAATATTTACAGGAACCGGCACAGATTTAAATGGAAAAGAATACTATGTAACTGTAAGCGGTAGAACTGCTGAGCTATATACAGATGAAGCAAGAACAGAAGCTGTAAGCATTGGAAAAACTTGGAGTGAAGGAGGATTCTTCAGAAGAGTAGGCGCTCCTGCAGCAAAAGTTGTTGCAGTAGTTTCTGATACACAAGCAATTCTTGATAGAAGTTTTTCTACAAGTTATTCTACTACAGGATACAGACATACTTATCGTCCTGACTATAAAGATGACGCTGTTTTCGGAAGAGTGCGCTGGCATAGTTATGATGAGCAAACTGAATTAAATTCATATCGTGTAGAATCTTTTATTACTTTGGAACCAAATCTTCGCGCAGGTAAAGCTGTAGTTGTAACTCCAAGTGTAGAAACAATTCGATATGAGAGTGAAGCGGATGGTACGACGACTCAATCCACTAGTTTTACTTCTTTGACTGCGACAGTATCTGCAGTAGGTTTTTCAAATCCTGAGTTTAGATTAGTTTCTTTTACCTTTCCAGGAGATGTGGATGTTGATTCCACAGTTTTAGATCAAACTATAGTTGATAACTTTGTAGGTCCTGACGATACAGGAGGATTTACAAAAGAGTTTACAATTAATAGCGATAGTAGCGTAGCATACTCCAGTACAATAAATAATATTGACTATGCCGGAACTCCTATACTAATTAAAGCAGAAGTACGAGAAAAGACTAATGTAGGTATTAATTCTTTCGGCACTGGCGATATAATACGAATAAAAGACGGGGCAGCAGGAACTCAGGGTAGAACTGTAGAATTAAATGCCGAAGATTATACTATTGTATACGATGATGACGGTGCAAATCCAAGTTTTGAAGGTGCAGATAGTAATATTACACTTACTGCAACTTCTCGTAATTTTGAAGCAAATCCATTATTTAGAATCACAGTAGATAGCGACTCACCTTCTAGTACTTTTTCTGAGTGGTATGATGGAACATCAGGAACTAATAATACGATATATAGTACTTATATTACTCCTCCTAGCTCTAAACCCAGCTATACAAGTAAGCTAATAGAGGTTCAAGTAGCAGAAAGGCCAGAAGGTTGGAGTTCATCTACTCAGCAGGGCGAAGATTCCGACGGAAATGCTATAAATCCAGTAGTAGGAGCTTCTGATAGTATTTCTATACTCTATCTTCAAACAGGCGAAGGCGGTTACGCAGTTGCGAACTCTAATTCTGCTCATTCTTATACGACTGATGCAGACGGAGAGTTTACAACGAGTACAATTCCTAACTCTGGTACGACGCTCGAAGTTCTAATAGGAGGAAAGAGGGCAACATACGTTGGAGGCACTGGAGTTTCTTCGGGAGGTTTCTCAGGCACTTTAGGGGAAGGCGATTGGTATGTTGTAAGCGCAGTTTCAAGTACAAGTGAGTTTTCCGCAGGAAACATTACAGAAAGCAATGATATTTTAACTATTGCTCCCGTAGCTGTAGATAACACTATCGGCTATGGAGAAAATAGTGAAACAATTACTTGGACAATTAGAGTAGGTACTCGTTCTGGAAGTGCTGTAGATTTAACAACTACACAAAGCCTTACTAAGTCTATAGAAGGCAGCTCGGTTACTATTACAAGTACAAGCACTACTAACGGAGTTACTACTGTTAATTTTTCTGACGGAACTTCAATTACCATTACCGACGGAGACGATGGAACTTCAGAAGGTGTATTAGTCGTATATGCAGATGATGCTAATGGTACAAATAAGTCCACTACGAGAGGGTCTGGCCAAAACTATGTACTATACTATGAGTGGACTGGCTCGGCTCCGAGCCTAAGTGATGTAACTGGAACTTGGGTTCTTTTTGTAGGTGACGATGGAGAGACTCAAGGCGTTATACCTGTATATTCTACTGTAGCTAGTCCTACTGGTACTTCTCAACTTTCTTTAACATATTCTAGTCAAGAATATGTTACATTTTTTGAGTATACAGGAACAAAACCAACTTCTGTTACTAGTGCAATGGTTAGTCAGACTTATGTTCCTTTTGTAGGAGAAGATGGAACATCAGTTACCATTACAAGCACTAGTACTAGTAATGGAGTTACTACTGTTACTTTCTCTGATAATACTACTATAACTATTAGTGATGGAGATGAAGGTACTTCAGAAGGCGTACTAGTTGTATATGCAGACGATGCAAGTGGTACGAATAAGTCTGCAACTAGAGGGAGCGGTCAAAACTATGTACTATACTATGAATGGTCAGGAACAAAACCAAGTGTAAGTAGCGTAACTGGAACTTGGGTTCTTTTTGTAGGTGACGATGGAGAGACTCAAGGCGTTATACCTGTATATTCTACTGTAGCTAGTCCTACTGGTACTTCTCAACTTTCTTTAACATATTCTAGTCAAGAATATGTTACATTTTTTGAGTATACAGGAACAAAACCAACTTCTGTTACTAGTGCAATGGTTAGTCAGACTTATGTTCCTTTTGTAGGAGAAGATGGAACATCAGTTACCATTACAAGCACTAGTACTAGTAATGGAGTTACTACTGTTAATTTTTCTGACGGCAGTTCTATAACTATTAATGATGGAGACGATGGACAGACTCAAGGCGTAAAAGTATTTTATGCAGACGATGCAAGTGGTACAAATCAGTCTACTACTCAAGGAACTAGAACCTTTGTAAAGTATGTAGAGTATACAGGAACTGCTCCAAGCTCTGGAGGCACCTCTGGGTTTGTACAGTTTATCGGAGACGATGGAGAAACAAAAGGTGTTATTCCAGTATATTCATCAGTAGCTAATCCTACTGGTACTTCTCAACTAAGTCTTAGCCCCGGCACTAAAGAGTATGTAACATTCTTTGAGTATACCGGAAATACTCCTACTAGTGTTTTATCTTCTATGGTAAGTGCTACATATGTGAAATTTGTAGGAGATGATGGAGTTGGAGACCCAGGAGCAGATGGTCGAAGAATTGCAACAGGATATGTATATTCTACTCAGAGTGCTACAGGGCCTGCAGCAGGTGTGGCTGCACGATATAGCTTTAGTGGTACTCCTGGATTTACAGCTATAAATGGTAATTGGAGTGAAAATCCTCCTACTTTCAATAGTACAAATAATACTATATATTATTCAAAATATACTGCGGTAGAAGAAGTTGTTAATGATGTTCCTCAAGGAGACTCTGACGAAGGTTCCGGGCTAAGTTTTGGAACTATACGAACAGGAACAAGTTTTACGGGTCTTGTTACTTTTCATAGTGCAGGAGGGCCTAATGGGGATGGAGCATTCTCTACTGATGGGGGTTCAACTTTTACTACTATTGACGGGGGTAAGATTTCAACAAACACTATTACAGCCACTCAACTACAAATTTCTAATAGTGCAGGAGCTAGTACTGCAGGTATTAATATGAACTATAATAGTGGACAGCCTAAAATAGAAATTAGTGATGGCACCAACATTAGAGTTGTTTTAGGCTACTTGAATTAAACACCACCAAAAAAATAACACTTGACATAAAATGTCCCCTTTGTTATAATTTCATCATGGAGAGATTTAAATGAGCGCAGGTACTTACAACTTATTCATTGACCAAGGATCCGATTATGCGATTCAGCTTACCGTAAAGGAAGATGGATCTGCTAAAGATTTAACGGGCTACTCTGCTCGTGCACAGCTGCGCTCAACAAAATCAGCAACCGATGTAACGGCTACTTTTACCTGTACAGTTACAGATGCATCAGGAGGTGTTATAAAGATGGCTCTTATAAATAGTGTTACAAAAGACATTTCTCCTGGTGTATATTATTATGATTTAGAGCTACACACAGCAAGTGATGCTTATGTAACTCGAATACTAGAAGGCCAAGCCACTGTCTCTCAAGAGGTTACGCGATAATGGCTACTAGTATTTCAATAGCTCCTTATGTTACATCCGTTGATGTATCTCAAGAGGCAACGAGAGTAGTTGAAGTTTCTGCAACTATTCCTACTCTTTCTGTAGGTTCTGGAGGTGGTAATGCATCTTCAATAACTGTAACACCTTACAACACAATTTCATCAACAAACCTGCAAGACGCTTTAGAAGAGCTTGCAGATCAAAGTTTTCGTAGTAATACTGCCCCAACTACAAACGTAGAAGAGGGTGATACTTGGTACGATACATTAAACGATATTTTTTATGTCTATCGCACTTTAAATGGTACCTTGGATTGGCACCCTTTACTTGCAACTGCCGATGAAGGTAGATTAGACGGAGGAGCCTTTTAAAGGCTACTGGAGACTCTTAAAT
>Ga0222719_10005216_pt1 | contig 11250 bp, 21 predicted proteins | sample C33_34DmetaG_FD_165039 | JGI IMG/M metagenome (GOLD analysis project Ga0222719, IMG submission 165039) | Estuarine water microbial communities from San Francisco Bay, California, United States - C33_34D | ecosystem: Environmental > Aquatic > Marine > Unclassified | place: USA: California...
AAAAGTACGTTCCAAACATTAGTTATTCTCCGGATCACCGAACGGGTTCTCTTCAGTGAAGTCGAGGAAGTCAGTAGAGACAGTGCTAAATGCATCATTCTGCTCGTTCTCTGCAATCTTATTTAGTTCAGTCACTGCACTCACATTAAAGCTAGAATCGTTTAGTCCTAACAGTCCACGAGATATGTCGCCTGAAATCGTGACGTTTGTTCCTGTAACAAACTCATGATATAGGCCATCACTTGCGCCAACATGGATCACGTGAAGTTTCTGATCTGAGTCAGACCACTTAGAAACCTCTCCGGATATAGTGATTCCGCCACCAAGACTCTGCGTTGCAGTCTCACCGATCTTAATGACGTTACTGGTGCCATCAAGTGTGAGAATATAAGTGTAAGCATGATCTCTTTCGACTGCATCGATCTCACTGATACCGGTATCAAGATCTTCATCGTTGTACTCAAACAACTGACAACGCATCTTATACGTCGGCAAGTTGCTGAGCTGATAGAACGGTTGCTCATGCTCTACATGGTTGATCTGAAACAACTTACGAGTCATCGGTAAATAGATCAGGTCACCTTCTCTTGGTCTATCACCAGTAATCTCATTATCATATGCACCAACTGCATCTGACCAACGTCGACGTGATACCACAAATGTGGCTTCATCGCGAATCTCTACGCCAAAGCGTGTAAACAGATCACCTTCTCCGTCAAATCCTTCAGTGTTCTCGATGTACATCTCGATCTTATAAGATGAGTTAAAACGAGATGGAACATCATCACCAAAGATCGTGTTCTCGTTAACGATATCTCTTGGCAAGTAATAGATATCCTGACCATAGATCTTTAAAGACTCTATAATGATATCTTCGTACAGCTTTTGCTCTGAACGAACACTCTGGGAGAAGTACTGATTTCTCATCTTAACCTACAAAGAAGTCTGGCGGAAGTTCGTGCTCCATACGGATCGACTCTCTGAGTTTCTCGATCTCATTTGAAGCGTCATCGAAGATCTGTCTTCCGTTCAGCGTTACTCCTCCAGGCAATTGCATGCCCTCAAACTTGATTAGGTTCTGACCCCACTGTTGTTTGATCAGTGCGGTTGCGTATTCTTTGAGCCACTTGTCATTATAGACAGAAGTGTGTGTCTCTGGATCGATTGTCTGATATACTTCAGCAACAAGATAATCACCTTCTTTGATGTCACCATCTGCAAAGTCACCGTAGATATAGAGACGGTTTTGCCGACGTGCAAACTGAACCTGAGGATGGCCGTTCAGCTTCATCTCTAAGAGAGAAAGATACTGCTGCATCTGCTCGTAGTAGTACAAATCGCCGATGAAAGAAGCCAGGTTGTGCATGTCGTTCAGCATCAACTGGTACTTGATGTCAAAGAAGTTACGCGAGTTGGCGAAGGTAGAAGTTAGAGGGAACAACTTCGCAACTTGAATGATGTCTGAAGAAAGCGTGATGTACTCGTTACTGATATCACTTGCAGTAACTTGATGCTTTAGATAGGTTTTCAGAGTCGCGTCTGAATGATACTCTTGATAGTATTCTAGTGCTTCGTCGATTCGATCTTCAACCTGATCTTCGTCGACATTAATCTCGATGACAGGCTCACCGAGCTTACGCTTGCAATAGTCAATCAGAGTTGCTCTGCTTGTCACAGCCATAGAGTTCTCCGGGTTTATAACTTCTATGACTATTTATATGTTTTTTTAACTAGAAGTTCCGTATAAAGTTTTAACAGGAGAACCAGCTGAGTCGTATATGATAAGCTCTACAGAAGAAGAAAAGTTAGAAGATGTAATGTTGCCGCCAGAGAGCGTACCGAGAGTTAACGTGTCGCTACTAGGATTGTACGTTAAAGACGTATCAGTGCGAATATTTTCATCTCCTGTTGCAGCGTCAACAAAAGTGATATAGTGCGATGCATCTGTTGAGTTTGTCGCTACAAGAGTTACTGTAGTTGAATTAGTAGCATTAGTGGCATTGGTGGCGTTAGTAGCATTAGTGGCATTAGTAGCGTTAGTAGCAATACCAGAAAACACACCGCCAACAATAGACGCATCACTGAGGTGGAGCTCAGTGAACTTTAAGCTTGCAGTACCTAGTGAGTAAGCCGAATCGTATGAAGGCGTAAGATTACCACCGACAATCAAAGGATTGCCAGTTAAGTCGAGAGTATCGCCGTTGGCGATCTCTCGCATCTTCTGAGCCTGAATGACTAGTGGTATTCTGTTTGCCATTTTTTACTTTTATTTATTCAGGCATATCCTGATTAGCTTCTTCGTTACGTTGAGCAGCAGTCTTCACAACACCTAATTCAAAGGCTTGTGTAACTTGAGCTTCCTTACCCACAGCAAGAGCAATACTGTTCTCATTGCAATGCGCGACTAGTGCAGCAACGATCTCGTCTATTGCAATTCGTGCTCTATTCTTAAGTGCGTTATCTGCCCAATCCTGGACTGATAACGCAGCATATTCAAGAGCTTTGTTCTCTGTGTCTGTAAGTGATACTGTAATGTTTGGCATCTAATTTCCTTTTCTTTGAGTTAGCCAACAAGCTGAAAAGTTGCGCCTTGGTAGCCATCACCATAGTAGCCACTACCACCACCAACAGTTATTGAGATATAGTCTCCAGCGACACATTGAATTAACCAATTACCTGAAGCGTGTTTGTAGTCATTTTGGTCGCCATAGTTATATGCAGTTGCGCCAGCGGCACTACCGTTTTTTGTAGCGACGACATAAAAGTTGAGATTACCAGCAAGTAGATACCCCATTCCAAAGGCGCTAACCCTGTAAACACCAGTTACTGGGCAGGTGAACCTACCATTAGCTGTGTTGTAATGGCCGCCAATGTTCACATCCACATAGTTGTAAGCTAATTCATATGAACCTGACGCGCTGTTTCCAGTAGATAAAAAGCGAACACTTGCCATTGGCTGACTTGGCATAGTTATACGACTATTTGCATCAATAGTCAGAGCACCAGCAGATGCTGATGAATTAATGCTTATCTGTGGTGGCAAATTAGTCGTAGGTATTGCACCTGATAACGCTCGTGATGGTAATCTTTGGATTGGCATATTAGGCCTCTATTTCCATAATTGTCCAATATGAAGGTGTGTTGCCAACACTATTACTTTGACTATAATTCATCCAAAACCTTGGTTGCGCCCCAGCACCTCTTGCTTGTATTCTAAATGTATAGGTTTGCAATGTGCAATTTGTAAGTAAATGATTTAATGATCTATTTGTAGATGCCCATCCTGTCGTTGATGATGATTGCTGGGCATCCCAAGCTAATTGTATATCACTCCCACTAGTATCGTCAACAATTCTATATAAGTTATGCTCACTTGCTTCCCAAAGATCAACCCATTGAACAATTTGCCAAATTGAATTACCCGCTCTTTTAGGAGTAAATGTAACAGACCACATATCAGTCCAGCTTGTAGTATTACCGGTAACGTACGAGGAAAATGTAAAGTGCTGAGTTTGTACCGTTGATCCAGAAGGAGCTTTTCGTAATGGTTGTGGCATTAGTTATATCCTATAAACAAGACGTGAGCTGAATCGGCCGATTGGATTGAATCACCTAACGTAAGTGTTGTACCTGAAAGCGTATAGTTATAACCAGGAGTTTGATATAAACCGTTCACAAACAATAACATACCATCTTGACTTGTGGGCGTATAGTTCAATGAATGTGTGATACCAGTGCTCAATGCTTGGCGTCTTACTGTCTTTGACTCCGTTGCCAACTTAGCCCTAGTCACTGAACCATCAACTGGTGTATAAACACCAGTGCTGATACCAAGATGCAATACACGTAGTGATGCGCTTGAATCCAGGTTTGAATCAAACGTGAGTGTAGTGCCGGCAAGACTATAGTTTGTGTTTGCCTGTATCACACCATCGATTGAAACTAGTACTGCATTCTCTGAACCTGGTTCTTGTGATAGAGTGAATGAACTTGAGTCACCAGAAGCAGTGAAGTAATCCTCTACAAAAGTCTTGAGACTGCCTGCTAGTTTCGCTGCAGTAATCGAACCATCAGGGATCGATACACCACCGACATCACCAAACCGAATTGCAAAACAAGAATCGCCAGAAGCAGGTGCAGTCGTGAATACGATGTTTGTGCCACCGTCAGCAAGAATAAAGTCAGTCGTAGGCTCTTGAATGACGCCATTCAGTGATAAGATTAATTGATTGACTTCACCAACCTGAAAGCCAATGGCGAACGTAGTCGTGCTGTCGTCAAAAGACCATGACGACACGTCAACTTTTCTGAACTCGCCATATGTTGGCTCACGACCTAAGTATGCCATTTATTCTGGATCCTTACATCCGCAAATAGGACAAGAGAGTCCTTCTGGTGCTCTTGGTTCACACTCAGGACACTCGTGATGTGGATTATTGTTCTCATCACAGTGACAAGCATGACCACATTTTTTACATGTATCTTCTGTTGCCATTATGGTAACTCTCCTACTTCTGTGATAATCCAGCCATAGTGCATTCCTTGGTGTGCCCAGTAATTTGTTACTGCGGCACTAGTATTTCTATATCTAAGTTTAAACTCAATATTAGATCCTGCCGCCTGACCGTGATCCCACCAATAAGGTATAACCCACGTTGACCAACCTGAATTATTATACCAATATCCATAAAATGGTGAAAGAGTTAATGATCCATCAAATGTATTTTGTCCTGTTGTAGAATTTTCTGTAGCGGAATATCCACTCTTTGTTGCAGTGATAATGTTAGCATAAGATCCAAAAGAAGTGCCACCAGTAGGATCTACTCTGTATAATAGTTCACCTTCAACAGCATTATTTGCTCCATAGGCCATACTAGTAAACGGTTGAATTAAAAGAATACTTGTAGCAGATCTTGGTTTTATCTTACATGTTAAAGCAAGATCTATAAAACTAGTTCCTGTTACTTGTAAATGACCTCCTATGTTTGCATCTTGCGCACCGGCCATCTGTAACACTTGACCTGAAAAGGTACCACTGAACATCCCAACGCCTGCAATAGTAGGAGTATGTGTAAAATTAATCGGTGTGTGATGAGTTACACCATCATCATGCAGAGTGATCATGTCACTGTCCGCATTATTACGTTGAATTGAATTAACTTTTAATGTTGCGACCATTACTGTGCAATCTCCGTGACTGTAATACTGTATGATGAATTAGGATGCGTGAATCTTCCACTATTACCGTTCGTTTGAACAAAAGGAGAAAACGTAAGTTCATCGCTGATACTAGAATGGATATATATGCCTCCAAAGCTCCAAGGGGCATAAACAGCATTAGCGTCTTGATAACCAAGGTGATAAATGCCCGGTGTCGTCCCGTTGTATGCAGGCATAGCAGCAAAACTACCTCCACCTACTTTTACATACATTGTTCCTCTAATGTAACTAGACACTTGTGTGCCGTGAACCATACTGCAATTCATATCAATATGAATTAAACTATTTAGTTGTTTTGGGGTGATTGAAACTCTACAGTCGGCAGAGGCTTCTACAAGAGAAGCTGAGGCTACTAAAATCTCAGTATTTGCAATATAAGTTCTTATCTGTTGTAACACACTACCAGGTGCATAAACAGAACCAGTGTCAGTTCCAGTAATACTCGAACCTGACGGTACATTCACATTGCCTACGATTGAAGATACACCTGATAAGATACCCATTACTGTGCAATCTCCATTAAAATCATAGTAGCATTAGTACTTTCTAAAGTGGTATTATCATAATTCCAATACAACTGTTGCGTTGCTGTATGATTATATCCTTCCCATGTATAAGTCACTTCAGAAGTGGTTTCAGGAGAATCTAAATAATTTAATGATAAAGAATTTCCACTCCAATAAGTTGGATCGTCAGAATACATAGCTTGTAGTTGAAGCACACTTCCGCCGCGGCTTATCCTGTATCCAATTGTTGTTGAGTTCCTTTGTAAAGATGCAGCACTGCACATAATCAAAACTTTACTAGAACTAGAACTAGGAGTAATACTAGCTGTCATTAACGATGTCCATGTCGCAGCAACGTTAACAGCAACTTCAGTATCAGTAGTTGATTGCACAACCTGAATCACACTACCTGGCGCAGATATAGCCCCACCGTCAGCGGCAACTAACTTATAACCAGTCGGTATCTCAATGTTACCACTAGCACCAGTGCCTTTAATCTGATCGACTTTAAGTATTCCAGCCATTACACAATACTCAGGTTACCGTTTAACGTAAGAGTGACATCGCTATCGAGTGCGAGTGGGCCTGCGACAAGTGAGTTCTCATCACTATCGATTGTAACGTTCTCTGACAACGTTTGATCGTTGACTCTGAACATAACGTTCTTACCGACTGGGAATGTCTTTTCAGTCAGGAATCCAGCCCGTGATGTCTCTCTAGCTCTTGTCATTTATCGTGTCGGCCAAGTAACAGAGTCAGCAACAAGTTCGCCAGAAGCATCTGTCGTAGGTTCAGCAGTTGCAGGTAGATCACGCAAAGCTTGCATGTATGTGGCAAGGTCAGCAGGAACGGCTTCGCCTTTTGAATACGCTTTGGTAACTTCCCAATCAACAGCAGCAAGTTTCTTATCACGCTCGATACGTAGTAGACGCATGCCTTCTGCTGCATCAAGTTCAGCGATCTTTTCATTCAACTCTGCCTCTGTTGGCTTGGCAGTCTCATTGACTTCCATCCACTCAAGGCCAGAATACTCGCTACCACGAAGCACCCACTGAGCGCCTGGTCTCAGTGCCTGTAGTGCTGCAGGGATATCATATTTCATCTTTGTGTTCTCCAGAAAAAAGATTTAATTTACTATTTATTCGACAGGATCAGCCGGTTCGGGCGTGTTGCCATCTGCCAGCCACTCAAGATACTCTTGGTAGTCTGTGTTGCCAACGGCAAAAGGAATACTTATGTTTTGACCTACGATGGTCACGGCAACATCGTTACCCGTCCAATCTTTTTGTAATTTGTATTGCATGATTAAAGCTCCGCACTAAAACCTATATAACCTGAATCAACAACACGCAAAGCAGTTACTTGCCCTGTGGTTCCACCTGTACTTGTCGCAGTCAATGAACCGCTATACCTAGAAGTCTCTGTGGTTGCAGTTATTGCAGAGATGGAGTTCCAATTAATATTAACCTGTAAGGCGTTTACGTCCGAAAGCGAGCTATAAATAATTGCCGGGTCATCTCGCATGACCACAGGGAATGACACAGTTACACGTGCGGAAGTTGAATTATCCCACCAGCCAAGTGCGGCGATAGGATTGGTTGAAGCGTTGCCTCTGACAATATAAGTATAACGCTGACACAACGCCAACTCTTGCCCATAGTGCCTGCGTTCAAAACTGGTGGCTACGCTGCCTACTTCAAGCTGGACGCCTGTGATGTACCAAGTGGCGTTGAGGGTGCCGATGACAGGGGTTTCACTTGATGTGCCATAGTATTCAGCGCCAGCCCAAGTGTTCGCGGTTCCTTGAAAATTAGAACCAACACCTAGTGACCATGAAATACGGATGCCAATTCCATTGGTGGTCAACCATGTGCCAGTAGTGTCGCCAGCAATTGTGATTGTTTTTTGTTCCCAAGTATCTGCCGCAGAAATTGAATAGGTAAATGGATAGCTTCTATTAAAGCCGCTGTTTACAAGTGACCCACTAAATGTTCCTGTCAAACTAGAACGCACCCAAAACGACAGAGTAACAGTCTTGGCAGACGCAGTTCCCCACGCTAAATCAGCAATGTTCGTGCCTTCAATCTTTTGCTGAAATAAAACATACTGACTTGCCGATAACGAAGTATCCGCAGTAGTCGTTGTAAATTTGGTTGAATTGATAAAACCAGCAGGCGCAGAAGAATCTTGTTGTACGGATACCGCGCCGTCCATACTATAAAAAACAGGGAATCTATCAACAGGATAAGACCCTGTAGCAGTCACCGCAGAAGTCCCGCGTTGTGCTATCTCCATTGCCCCATTGATGATGCGATTGCGACCCTGCAATAAATTAGATCCGCCACTGATATCACTAATTGCAATGCTATTATCAGCAATCTTTGCGCTAGTGACTGCTTCATCCGAGATACCGCCTGATTTTACTCGTGTCGTCATCGTCTTATCCTATGAAGTACCCAGAGAAATGACAGTCATTAACTGTCACCCCAGTCCAAGAAGTATCACTTTCATTTCCTAGAAAACATCTGATATTGTCATTTGCAACCAAGTTGTATATACCTGAAGCGCTCAGAGATAAGTACCCGCTGTAGATATCTTCAAGTTCACCACCACCATGTCTAACTAGAGTACTTTGCTCGGTTTCATTGTTAATCGAAATTGCAGTTCGAGCATATACACCATCTGTAAGAGAACTTATTCTTACTGTAAATTCAATATAATATAACCCTGTCACAGGTACTGTAACATAAGTGCTGTCTGTGAGCGTTATGCCACCTTGTTGAAAAGTTCTAGGTCTTAAATCTCCTAATCCGTTATCAACGGTCCAAACTGTAATTGGAGCCATTGTAGTTGTATTTGTAAAAGTTTGAGTGCCCGATGGATTATAAAACCAAGCAGGGATGACACCGCGTGATACATTGCCACTGGCATCGACTGTTATTGCAGTAGTACCGTTCGAGTGCGCAATCTCTTGTACTCTTAATTTACTCATTGCGCGATCTCGAAAACTGTAATAGAAGAAGAACCTATTTCACTACTAGCGCTAACGCATCTATTTGTATAAAATGTTTGAGTAGTACTTGTGGTTATTACACATACTTGATATGTAATAGTTGATGTAGTTCCTGGGCTATCAATCCAATCCATGTACATTGTTTCAGGCGTACTACCATAATTATCATATTGATATGTCAATGCTGGCGCATGGATACCATAGTTATTAGCCGCACTCGGTCCTATTAATGTTCCATTTCTTTTTAAATTCCACATTGAGTTCCAAGGGCCATTATTACCATATTCACCAAACCATCTAGCAGTTAAATATATTTTACTATTAGAAAATTTTGGAGTAATGTCTACAGCCAATCCATCAATATCTAATTGAACATCAGCAGTCATTGACTGAGACAATTGAGTAGTCAAAATTGTATTTTGCATTTGAATTATGCTACCTGGCGCAAATATAGCTCCAGCATCAACTGCATTAATTTTATGCCCCGTGGGTATTGTGATAGTATTACTACCACTCGTTCTACCCTGTAACTGATCTACGACTAAACGACTCATACGATACTCCATTCACCATTAACAGTAACCGTATAACCAGAGTCAATCAGTATGGGCCCAGCGCTCATACCGTTGGTTGCAGAGTCAATTGTAATATTCTCAGATATTGTCGCCACGTTTGTACGAATAATTGAGTTAGTGCCTAACCATGGCGACTCTGAACGCATGATCACGTCACCACTCGTTGCTTGCGTGAGCCTGTTAGGTCTGAATGTAGGACCGATCAAGTTACCGGTTAATGTATCACCAGATCTCTTTACTGCACCGCTTGCATCTGCTACGGTAACACGTTGAACCTCAACGATCTCAATGATGTCGTTTAAGTAAGCACTCGTAGTCAGAGTGATCGAGTTGCTGTTTGCAATCGTATAGTCGCCATCTACGGATAACTTTGCACCATTGAGATAAATGTGAGTATCGCTATCAATACCAAAAAGAGAAGAACCATTTGCGTCAGCACCAGAAAATACCGTCTGACCTTCTGTCGCAGTGTAACGATACCGAGAAACTCTCAGCTCAACTACGTTGTTGTTTGAAGTGCCAAGGTATGCCATTACTGTGCAATCTCCATTACTGTTAGCTCTGATGCCGCATAACCACGAGCGGCGTCAGCATAAGAATATGCCCGGTTCACATAAATGACATTTGCGTCCTGCTTATAAATATCAAATCCAACAGAGAAAGACGCCGACCCGCTATGTGCATACAAATACCTACCGTGGTGAGAAAAGTAACTCGCGTCTGAGAGAGAACCCGTAGCGCTTATATACCCACTCATCGTAGAACCAGCAAATGTAGCCCCACCATTTGCATTAACAAAATGATAGGTTCCGTCAATATCTAAAACTACTCGGCGTGAGTACTGGTAAGCACCGAGTTTAATATCAAATTGGATCAAAAACTTAGAGTCAGACGCAACAGGAGTAATGGTTGTGTCTAGCCCGGTGTAGTTTAAAAAAGAATTTGCCGCGCCGCTATAAGAATCTATACTATCATCAATGGTTTGCACAACCTGAATCACGTGACCTGGTGCATGCAAGATATGGCCACTAGCAATACTAACCGTGGTTGGATCAGGCGCAGTAGCCAAACCTTGTATCGTCTGAACGCTCAGCGTACCAGCCATTAGGTAATCTCCAGAATACTCAGAGCAACGTCAACCGAACTCGCATCACTCGATGTTACCTTCAACACATCACTGGAGTTTAACACAAGTTTCTGATCACCGCCAATCGCTACGAGTGCTCCACCAATCGGGATAGGTGCATCCTTGACGATATAGATGTTATCACCGTCATTGTTCTCTACTTGAATATCAGCAGTGATCGAAGTACTGATGATGTTGGCCAAGCTTAGACCAATCACTGTCGTTGCTGTAGAAGCAGGACACGTGTATACTGTGGCAGCAGATGTACCCACTGCAGTGTCTGTTACAAGCTTAAATGTATTTGCCATCGATTATCCCAGTGCGATTGCGAGGGCGATAGCCGATGCGCTAGCAATCGTCGCGGCGTCAGCAGAGTCGATCAGATTCTCAAACTCTTTCTCTTTAAAAGTAATGGTGTCGCCTTCGACGATGAGTCCATTCTTGACTCTAAAGTCTTGATTCGCCATCGGTTCACTCTCCCCAATGTTTATTGTTATTTATACAGATCATGCATTCACGTTGATGATTCTAAGCTTCACACTCGTGTTCGTGTACACAGGTGAAAACTTCAATCGAACATCACCACCAGATATATCAGCAGAGAACTCACCAAGATTTGAGTCAAGGTATATCTGAGCGTAAGATGTGATCGCTGCAGACGTTCCGTTATGTGTCAACAAGATCTCTTCACTGTGATACTTTGAGTCACTGTCATGTTCAATCTGAGCGACATACTTCATAGTTCTAAACTCAGTCTTGTCAAACGTATGCACGATCTGATTAGCACTAGTTGTAGTGAGATCTGTATCA
>Ga0222719_10005219_pt1 | contig 11248 bp, 9 predicted proteins | sample C33_34DmetaG_FD_165039 | JGI IMG/M metagenome (GOLD analysis project Ga0222719, IMG submission 165039) | Estuarine water microbial communities from San Francisco Bay, California, United States - C33_34D | ecosystem: Environmental > Aquatic > Marine > Unclassified | place: USA: California...
CTGTTATGGCATTAATAAATGCTTTTCGCGTCATAATATCTTTTGGTGTGATATTTTTTTCTAATAAGTTTTTTATAGCTTTACCAGAATTTATACAATCTAAATTTTTGTCTTTAGAGATAGCTGCTTGTGAAGAACTGCCTGGCAAACTCATTCCCAATGCCTCAACTGCTGAAGCCATAGTATTTGCAGTATACATACCTCCGCATGATCCGGGGCCTGGTATTGCATTTTTCTCTATACTTTTTAATTCTTTTTCTGAAATTTCTTCTTTGGCAAATTGCCCAACCGCCTCAAATACAGAAACAATATCAATTTTTTTGTTTTTATAAGAGCCGGGCATTATTGTCCCGCCATAAATAAATAATGATGGCCTATTTAATCTAGCAAGCCCTATTAAACATCCAGGCATATTTTTATCACAACCACCAATTGCTATTACACCATCAAATCCTTCGCATGCTGCAACAGTTTCAATTGAGTCAGCTATCACTTCTCTTGATACTAATGAATACTTCATGCCTTCTGTACCCATTGATATACCGTCTGAGATAGTAATGGTATTAAATATTACTGGTTTTAGATTACTGCTTTGAACGCCAGAACTAACCGAATCTGCAAGTCTATTAATGTGTGAATTACATGGGGTTACTTCACTCCATGTCGAGGCAATACCGACTTGAGGTATGTCAAAATCTTTATCTTTAAATCCAACTCCTCTTAGCATTGCTCTACTTGGAGCTCTATCATAGCCCTTTACTATTTCTGAGGAAAATTTAGTATTTTTCTTTTTCATTATTTTTCAAATATTACGTAATGTTCCATTTCTAATTGTATTCCTATTGATTCACCTATCTTATGATTGTGGTGACTAGGAGCAAAACAAAGCAATGGATATTGATCATTATATAATAATTTATACAAAAATTCTGCACCCCTGAATTGTTTTTCTACAACAACGGCCATAGTATCACTTTCGTCATTATGAATAATATCATCTGGGCGAAGAAGCATTTCTAAATCTTTTGAATCAAAATTAGTTTGAGGTAATTTATTTTTTTCGATTAAACCCAGAGGTGTTTCTAATTCTCCATTTTGATTTCTAGTAATTGGTATAAAAACGCCAAGCCCTATAAAATCAGCCACAAATTTATTTATCGGCTTATGATAAATATCATATGCATTTCCAACTTGTTCTACTTTACCATTATTCATAATTGCAACTTTATCAGCAATATTAAATGCCTCATATTGATCATGGGTAACGATAATTGATGTAATTGATAATTCTTTAAGTAAATCACGAACATCTGTAACGAGCTCCTCTTTAATATCTGCATCAATATTTGAAAAGGGCTCATCAAGTAAAAGAACGTCTGGGGAGGGAGCTAATGCCCTAATAAGTGCTACTCTTTGTTGTTCTCCTCCAGATAATTCATGAGGATATTTATCTTTATATTGCTCAAGACTTACCAATTCTAATAGATAATTTACTCTATCTTCTTTTTCTTTTTTAGTGGCATCTTTTAACCCAAAAGCAATATTTGTTTTTACGTCCATATTTGGAAATAATGCATAATCCTGAAAAACCATGCCCATTTTTCTATTTTGCACAGAAGTGTTTTCAAGACTATTCGAAATGCAAACTCCATCTTTTAGAATGGAGCCAGAATTTATATTTTCAAAGCCAGCAATTGCTCTTAACAACGAAGTCTTCCCGCAACCACTAGGACCCAAGATACATCCTATTTCTGATTCATCAAGATCAAAATTTACATCCGTTAATACTTTACTTTTATCTTTATTATTTTCTAACACTAAAGATAAATCTGAAATAATTAATTTTTTATTCATGGTCTAATTATACCTTATTTCTTTTTCCTAATATATTTTTTGTAATTATAATTACCGGAATAATTCCTGCCAATACAATCATTACTGCAGCATTTGATGCATCGGCAATTTTCTCATCTGAAGCTAATTCAAACGCTTTAACGGAAAGAGTATTAAAGTTAAATGGCCTTAATATTGAAGTGAGCGGCAATTCTTTCATTACATCAATAAAAACTAAAAGAAAACTTGTTAGCAATGATGTTTTAAGTAAAGGAAAATGAATTCTTGATAGTATAATCTTAATATTTGCACCTAAAGACTTAGCTGCGTCATCTGTTGCTAAACTAACAGCATCTAATCCAGAGCTTATTGTTCTAGAGGATACTGTTAAAAATCTTATGCAATATGCAAAAATTAAAATAAAGAATGATCCACTAAAAATTAATCCTATAGAAAAATTGAATTTAGATATTAAAACATGATTTATATAGTTATCAATTGTTGCGAATGGAACAAGCACAGCAATTGCAACGACAGGACCAGGAATTGCATATCCCAAAGTAATGATTTGCATAAATTTATTGGTTATGCTGTTTGGATTAAATCTTTTTACATAAGTTACTAAAATAGATATGAAAGTAATTATTACTGCTGCCATAAAAGATAAAAATAAGGTATCACTTACAATATTAAAAAATCCCGAGTCCCAGTTTTCATTAGATATGAATATTGACCAATATAAAAGTTGCATAAAAGGAATAATAAAACCAAAAGTTATTGGCAAAAAACATATTACTATTATTAAAATATTATTTTTTTTTGAAAGAATTTTATAATTTAGTTTTGATTGAGTCTTAATATTTTCAGCATATCTTACTCTCTTTCTAGACTGCTGCTCTATAAAAACAAAAATAAAAACTATACTCAAAAATAAAGTTGCCATTTGTGTTGCTGTAACAGTATCATTCATTCCAAGCCAGGTTCTGAAAATGCCAGTTGTAAATGTAGAAACCCCTAAAAACTCAACAGTTCCAAAATCAGCTAACGCCTCCATTGCTGCCAAAGTAACCCCTAAAATGATTGCAGGCCTTGCCATAGGAATAGAAACATTGAAAAATATTTGTAATTGTGTAGCTCCTAAAATTTGAGAACTTTCATATAACTCTTTAGATTGCTCTAAAAAGGCGCCTCTAGCTAGTATATATACGTATGGATATAAAACTAATGAGATCATTAAAATGGCGCCAAATAAATTTCTTATATCTGGTAAAAAATTTACAGTATCTATTATGCCTACATAAGTAATGGCGATTATATATGCTGGCATAGCTAGTGGCATTAATAAAAGCCAAGAAATAATTTTTCGAAATGGAAAGTCAAATACTGAAGTCAGCCATGCTGTTGAAGTTCCAATTAAAAAAGTAAGAAACCCAACTCCAAAAGCTAAAGTTAAAGAATTTAAAAAATAATCAAAAAGGACATTATCTACAATATGAATCCAATTATCATTAAAAGGAAAAAATATTGATGAAGCCAAAAAAATAAATGGCACCATAAATATTAATGCAATAATTAATGCTAATTTCTCTAAGTTTAAAATTGATTATCCCCTATTCTACTGCCAGCCAACTCTATCCATTAATTTTACAGCATTAGGGTTTAAATCTCCTAATTTATTTAATGTAGATTCATCTAACTTAATACTGCCCCAACTATTTAATAGCTGACTAACTTTGGCATCTTTAATAACAGGGTATTCATTATTTGTTTTTGCATACCATTCTTGTGACTCAGAATCGAGCATATACGAAATCAGTAGTTTTGCATTTTCGTAGTTTTTAGCGTGTTTTGGTATGCCAACACCGCTAATATTTACATGCGCTCCTCGATTATCTTGATTTAAAAATATAATCTCAGTTTCATTTGCTGCTTTCTTTTTTTCTGACTCTTTGGAATTTAGCATTAATATGTAATAGTAATGGTTAACTATTGCAATGTCACATTCACCTTTAGCAATCGCTGCAATTTGAGCTCTATCATTTCCTGAGGGCTTTCTTGCAAAGTTTTTAACTAATTTTTTAACAAAAACTTCTGCTTTTTTTTCTCCGTGATTTGCAATTAACGATGCTACTAGTGACTGGTTATAAATATTATTAGAAGATCTTACGCATATTCTTCCAGCCCACTGATCTTTTGATAAATCCTCAAAATTTTTTAGATTATTTTTATCCTTCATTTTTTTTGAAATTACTACTGTCCTAATTCTTTTTGATATACCTACCCATTCTCGATCTTTATCTATATAATTTTGCGGTAATTTATTTACTATAGAAAAGCTATTTATTTTCTGAAGCAAGCCCATTCTCTTTGCTCGATCAAGTCTTCCAACATCCACTGTAACAAACAAATCTGCAGGTGAGCTTTCTCCTTCTGACTCCATACGTTTTATTAACGCGTCAGATTTAGCGGTAATTAGGTTTACCTTAATACCAGTCTTATTTTCAAATTTTTTTAACATTGGTTCAATTAATTTGCCTTTTCTACCTGAGTAAACATTAACTTCTTCTTCAGCATGATCGTTGCTAGAGTGACCAAAACTATTAACAGGAGCAAATACAAATATTAATATTAATATTGACTGCAAAGCTTTATAATTTATGAAAAAAAGTGTATTTTGCATATATATTTTCCTTAATCTACATAGTTTGGGTTTATTAAGTAATAAATGATAATATTTCTCATTTGCAGATGCAAATGAATCTAAGATGATAATTTGGAGTAGTTATTATGTCAATGTCTGATAGAGATGGTTTTATATGGTTAGATGGTGAATTGGTTCCTTGGAGAGAGGCTAAAGTTCATGTATTAACTCACACTCTTCATTATGGTATGGGAGCATTTGAAGGAGTGCGAGCCTATAAAACCGACAAAGGAACAAGTATTTTTAGACTTGGAGATCATACAAAGAGACTTATAAACTCGGCCAAAATATTAGGGATGAAAATACCTTTTTCTCAAACAGAGATAGAAGAAGCTCAAAAGCTTGTAGTTGAAAAAAATAATTTAAAATCTGGTTACATAAGACCTATGGTTTTTTACGGTTCAGAAGGTATGGGTTTAAGAGCTGATAATTTAAAAGAACATTTAATGGTTGCAGCATGGGAATGGGGATCATATTTCAGCGATGATAATCTGAAAAATGGTATTAGAATTAAAACATCCTCTTATATAAGACATCATGTAAATGCAACAATGTGTAAAGCCAAAGCAAATGGTAACTACATTAATTCTATGCTTGCACTTCAAGAAGCCCTAAATTGTGGATATGATGAGGCTCTTCTTCTTGATGTAAACGGTTATGTAGCTGAAGGCAGTGGTGAAAATATTTTTATTGTAAATGATAATACTATCTACACGCCAGAAGTGAATTCTGCTTTAGACGGCATAACAAGAAGAACTGTAATGAAGATTGCTGAGGATGAAGGAATAGAAATCAAAGTTAAAAATATAACAAGAGATGAAATCTATATTTCAGACGAAGCATTTTTCACCGGAACTGCAGCAGAAGTAACGCCAATCAGAGAATTAGATGAGAGATCTATAGGAAATGGGTCAAGAGGCCCAATAACTGAGAAACTACAAAAAAAATTCTTTGATATCGTAAATGGCAAATCTGATAAATATAAAAACTGGTTAACAGTTGTAAAATGAAGCATGTCCTTAAATAAAAAAAAGAAAGCTTTAAACACAATAATAATCCATAAAGAAGACTTGCCTTTAGCTTGCCCAAGGGAAGACTATTTAAAACTTTCGCACCCAAAAATTTTTCTACCAATTGAAAAAAAAACGGACAAAAAAATTGAATGCCCATACTGCTCAACTGTTTACGAGCTGAAAGAAGATGATTAAATTGAATAACTAAATATTTGGAATAAATATAATGTTAATTTCAGTAATTATTACAACATATAATACACCAAGTTTTCTAAAACAATGTTTAAATTCATTTCTTTATCAAAAAGATAAAAATTTTGAAATTATTGTTGCTGATGATGGCTCCACAAAAGAAACAAAAGAACTAATAAATCAATATAGTAATAAATTAAATATCTCCCATGCATGGCATAAAGATGATGGGTTTCGGGCTGCAAAAATAAGAAATGAAGCTGTAAAAATTAGCTCAGGGGATTATTTAATTTTTATTGATGGAGATTGCATAGCTTTTGATGATTTTATAAAAAACCATAGGGAGATTTCTGAGCAAGGTTTTTTTTCAAGGGGTAATAGAATTATGCTCTCATATTCTTTTTCTAAAGAAATTCTTACAAATGAAGGAAATATAAATCAGATCAGCATTATTAAGTTTATTTATTTAAGATTAAAAAAAGATATAAATAGATTACTACCACTTTTTAGAATTAGCAATTATCCATTTAGAAAATATAAAATGAAAAAGTGGGAAGGTGCAAAAACTTGTAATCTTGGCGTATGGAAAAATGATTATTTACTTATAAATGGACACGATGAATCTTATGTTGGGTGGGGAAGAGAAGATTCTGATCTAGTTGTTAGACTTATAAATAGTAAAATATATAGGAAGGAAGCTATATTCTCAACAGGACTGATGCACTTATATCATAAAATTAATAGTAGAGAAAACTTTTCCAGGAATGATAAACTACTTAATGAGGCCATTCTTAAAAATAAAACGTATATAAATAATGGATATGAAAAAAATGAGTCTATTTAATAAATCAAAAATTTTAGTTATTGGTGATGCTATGCTTGATAAATACTCATTTGGAAGCACTAATAGAATATCACCAGAAGCTCCAGTTCCCGTTTTAAAAATTGAAAAAGAAATACTAAAACCTGGCGGAGCTGCTAACGTAGCTGCTAATGTGAAATCTCTTGGGCATGACACGAGTCTAGTTACAAAAATTGGCATAGATAATAATGGGAAAATATTAAGAAGTCTTCTAAAATCTTTAAAAATTAATCTTACTTCACCTTCAGACAAAACTTTTAAGACCACAACTAAAACAAGAATTTTAAGTCAAAATCAGCAGCTTATGAGAATTGATGATGAATCAAGTAATAATCTTGAGGATAAAAAAACCTTTTTTAGCGGCTTAGAAAAATTAATAAAAAACTCTGATGCTGTAATTTTTTCAGATTATAGCAAAGGCTCACTTAAAAATATTTCGTCATTAATAAAAATTGCAAATAAATTTAAAAAACCTGTGTTCATTGACCCAAAAGGAGATAATTTTAGCTCTTATAAAAACGCCTTTGCAATAACACCGAATCTAAAAGAGTTTGAAAATATAGTTGGGTATTGTAAAAATCATAAAGACATAATTTCTAAAGCTAAGTTACTATCAAAAAAATTAAATATAAATTCAATACTTGTAACACTTGGGTCTGATGGAATGATTCTCGTAAGAAAAAATAAAAAATCATTTCATATAAAAGCTACTTCTGCAAAAGAAGTGTATGACGTTACTGGTGCAGGCGATACTGTAATAGCAGTTTTATGCGCAACATACCTTTCATATAAAGATGATGATGATATGTATTTTGCCGCTGTAGTAGCGAATATAGCTGCAGGCGAAGTGATTAAAAAATTAGGGGCTCATTCTATCAGCGCAGAAGAACTCTCCAATAAAGTATACAAAGATGTTTCTATAAATCATGAGGAAGAATTCTTTAAAAATATTGATGAATTATATGAATGCAATAAAATCATAAAAAATGATAATGAATTAAAAAGAATTATTGAGCTAATAAATAATCTTGGTCTTAGCATTGCGTTTACAAATGGTTGCTTTGATTTGCTTCATCGAGGTCACACCAAATATTTGGACGAATCAAGAAAAGCTGCAGATATTTTATTTATTGGGGTAAATAATGATACTTCAGTAAAAAAACTTAAAGGAAATAAAAGACCAATTAATAATATTAAAGATAGAATGGAAATGCTTAGACGCGCAACACTTGATGAAGCATTTATTGTAGAATTTAGCGAGCAAACGCCAATTAAACTTATAAAAAAAATAAAACCTGATATTTTAATAAAAGGTGGTGACTATAAAGAAAATGAAATTATTGGAAGTGATTTTATTAAAAAAAATAAAGGAAAAGTAAAAATTATTCCTTTTGTCAAAGGATTCTCTTCATCAAATATTATTAAAAAAATAGTAAAATCATTTGATTAAATTCTATGTCTAAAGAAAAATTACTCATCATCCCACAAAATTGGCTTGGCGATATTGTGATGTCTCAAGCACTTTTAAAAAGAATAAAGTTTGATAATCCAGATACTTTAATAGATATATTGATTGATTCTTGCATGAAGGGTGTTGTTACAAGAATGCCAGAAATAAATAAAGTAATTGTTTTGAATTGCAAACATAGAGAATTTGGCTTATTTAAAAGGCTCAAACTTGCAAAAGAAATTAAAGCCTCGTCATATAGTCAGAGTATAATTCTATCAAGATCTATAAAATCTGCTCTTGTTCCATATTTTGCAAGAATACCAATAAGAACTGGAGAGTTAGGTGAATCAAGATATTTTTTAATTAACAACATTAAAACCTTCTCAAAAAATGATAGACGAAAGACTGCTTATAGATATATGTCGATGTTTTCAAATTCCGATCAAGAATTAAATGAAAAATTTTACCCTTCATTAAACTCAAATCTTGAAAATATTAATAAATTAACGAAAAAATATAATATTAAAAAAGACAAAAAAATAATTATCTTTGCGCCGGGGGCTGCTTTCGGGCCATCAAAAATGTGGCCGGTTGATAAATTTGTAGAGCTTGGTAAAAAACTTAATAAAGATTTTTTTATTTTAATACTTGGAACCGATAAAGAGAAAGATATCGGTGAACATATTATCACTAATAAAAATATGATTAATTTATGCGGGAAAACTTCTATCGAAGACGCAATTGATTTAATGCATTTGTCTGAATTCTGCGTTTCCAACGATTCAGGGTTAATGCACCTTGCCGCTGCCACTAATACTAAATCAATTTCTATTTATGGATCAACATCACCAGACTTAACACCTCCCCTCACAAGTAATAAGAAAATTCATTACACGAGAATTTCATGCAGCCCATGTTTTCAAAAAAAGTGCAAGTATGGGCACTACAATTGTTTAGCTGAAATTCAATCCGAAGATGTATTTAAATCATTTAAATAATTTTTTACACCCTCTTGCAAGCTAAAGAAATCATAGCTATATCCAGCCTCTCTTAATTTTAATATATTCGCCTGAGTAAAATTTTGATACTTTGGCACAAGATATTCAGGCATCTCGATATAATTAAAATTTCTATCCTTATCTTGATAATACTGAAAAATATTATTTGCTATTTCATTGAAAGATTCAGCTTTTCCTGTACCAACATTATAAATATCATGATAATCTTTATTCATAAAAAATATATTAATTGACACCACATCATCTATATAAATAAAATCTCTTTTTTGTTCTCCATCACTATATCCAGCGGTACCCTTAAATAGTGATATTTTTTTTGACTGCAAATACTCCTCATTCATCTTATATGTCATAGATGCCATCTTGCCTTTATCTTCTTCCCCTTTTCCGTAAACATTAAAGTATCTTAGTCCTACAGCAGGGTAATCCTGAGCCATTATATATTTATCGAATAATAATTTCGACTCTGCGTAAATATTTAAAGGTGACTCATTATCTGATATTTCTTGAGAGTTTTCATTCAAACCATATACAGATGCACTCGATGCATATATAAACTTTGCTTGATTTAATTTTGCAATTGAAAAAATTTCTTTTGAGTATTCAAAATTGATGCCCATCATATAATCTTTATTATATTCCATGGTATCTGAGCATGCTCCCTCATGAAATATACATTGTATATTTTTAAGATTATTTAAATCTTTGTAATGCCTGTATTCTTTATAATCTAATTCTAAGAATTTTTTGGGGTTACAAAACTTATTTTTATCGTCAAGTAATATCAAGTCTTTTATGCCCATCAAATTTAATCTCTTAGCAATGTTAAAACCAATAAAACCTGCTGCTCCAGTTACAATAATCAAGTTACACTCCTTTTAGAAAAATATTGATCTATTTTTTTTATTACTTCTTCTGTCTGAATTAAACTCATAACATTTTTATTATTATTTTTAAATCTCCATTTTGCTTCATGTGGTTTTAAGCCTTCATATTTTAATAACGCATCATTATATTTATCAACACATAATTCTTTAGTTTTATAAGGGCCAGCTCTTACGGTATTTGTAACGCCATATAGTCCAACAACGGGTTTGTCAACGCATGTTGCTATATGAATTGGACCACTATCTGGGCTAATCAATAATTCTGAATGCTTGATTAATGTTAAAAGCTCATCTAAGTTAGTTTCTCCTGAAACATTAATGGATTCTCTTCTCATATGACCTATAACATTATTTACAAATTCTTTTTCATCTTTGTTTGGTGACGAAGATATAACACACTCCAAACCAAAATTTTCTATTAGGTAATCGGCAACTTCAGCATATCTTTCTGCTAACCAATTTCTATTAGCACTTCTTGAGCATGGGCTTAAAACAAAATATTTATTTTTTAAATTTGGAAACTTATCAAATAATTGTCTTTTAGAAATTTTCTCTTCAACATACCATTTATAAAGAAAGCAGCTCTTCTTAATATTTAAAAATTTAAGGAAACTCAAAAAAACATCTACAACATGTGCATGCGGGGAGCTAGTAATTTTTTTATTGGAAAAAAATGTATGGAGATCACTAGATCTTGTTGAGTCATATCCTAATTTTATTTTTGAGTTTATTAATAAACTTATTACATTTGATCTAAGAGAAACCTGCATAAGGAACATCACATCGTATTGAATTTTGCGTAATCTCTTAAAAATTTCAATGTATGATACGAACGTCTTACTTTTATCAAATATTATAAAATCAATCCCATCAATTTTTCCTAAAAAATTTGCCTCACTCTTTCCGATTATCCAAGTAATTCTTGCTTTTGGATATTCTTTCTTAAGTGTATATACAAAGGGAAGCATATGACAAATATCACCAAGCGATGATGTTCGCAAAATACATATATTATCTACTTTTTTTTTACTATTTTGCATATAATGAATAATGAACGAAATTATAAGAAATAAAAATATATATATACAATACGATTCTAATGAATTTCATAATTTCACTGATAAATTGTTTAGTATTGATTATATAACTAAAGAGGGACTAATCAAATCTGAAATCAATGGTAGAGGTAAAACCTATGAAATTGAATTAGAAGGAAGAAGATTTATCCTGAAAAACTATATTCGCGGTGGATTAATTTCAAAAATTTTTCACGACAAGTATTTATTTGACT
>Ga0222719_10005222_pt1 | contig 11240 bp, 10 predicted proteins | sample C33_34DmetaG_FD_165039 | JGI IMG/M metagenome (GOLD analysis project Ga0222719, IMG submission 165039) | Estuarine water microbial communities from San Francisco Bay, California, United States - C33_34D | ecosystem: Environmental > Aquatic > Marine > Unclassified | place: USA: California...
GTCCTTGATCGTTTCTCCGTAGTACGCGGATCCCGGTTCGTCGACCACTCGTTCGACCACAGTCCATCGCGTGTGACCGGTCTTCAAAGGCTCGTTTTGCCTGCTTGCGTTGGTGTAGTTCTCGAGCCCGTTCCATGTGGCGCCGTTCCAAGTTTGCACCCCGGTTTGGATGTGCACGAATCGCGTCCCCGTGTGTTGTAAATGTATTCCGTTGTACTCGACGTGATTGCTGTACACGTACATTTGATTCGTGTCGTATACGTTCGAGTAGGGGAGCGTCGTATTTTCCGCTAAGGTGACCCACCCTTTTTGATCGCTCGAGTAGCCCTTGCTGTCGTAGTAGGCGTACATCGCTCCGACTTGCAATATGATTGGCGTGTTGAAAATCACCTTCCCCGTACTCCCCCTTTTTCCTTCTATACCGTAAACGCGATGAAGCGTTTGCGAGTCCGAGGTGGTTTTCCAATCGCGAATCTCGATGGTTCCGGTTAAGTGCATGGTGTCGGTCATATCGAACTCGGTCGAAGGTACGTAGGCTTCAGGTTCCGGATCTATTAAGGCCACAACCTGTATTGGGAAGTCCAAACTCTCCCCGACGAGTTCCGGATTCGCGAGCGGATGCGTTATGGGCAGATCGATCAGCTCCCCTTCGGTTTTCTTTCGCAGTTTTATGTTTTTCAATTTGTAGTGAAACACCTTCGTTTTCCCTTCGGAGTTGGCGATAGTAATGGAGAACTTGCATTTGATCGAAGAGTTGGCCGCCAACCCCGAGGGCAGTGTGAGTTTGCTGAAGATCAAATACTCGCTTTGCGGAGCCGAAGAGATGTCGTTAAGCAGCGGCTCCATTTCGTAGGTCATATTGGCGGCGCTCTTCATTCCGTATTTGACACGGATAGACTGGATCGTCAATCCCAACTGCTCCAGTTTGTTCTCCCCAATCTTAAATTTAAAGATAAATCCTCTCATTTTTATTAATCAATTCATAATTTTTCAATAAGCTGACGACTCAGATTTCCAACTGACCAAGAAGTTATAGATACACATCATTGTCGTTCACCCTAATCACTATATTAGTGGGGAAGCCGTCTGGATCCAGATTGTACAAAGGATCGGAGGTGCCGAAACCGTAGGTAGAACTACTTGTTCGTTCAATCACATAGACTCGCTCTCCTCCCGCCTCCGCTTCGAAAGCGACGTTGTTACTAAACATTTCGAACTTGAATTTTAATTTAAAGACACTCTCTCTGTACACAATTGGATGTACTACGGTTCCTCCATCTATCGTGTAAGTCATAAACGTCACCGGAGTTTCAACCGTCGAAAAAGGAATGGAATCTGATCCCGAAGGGGTAGGAATCTCTTTGAAGGGATACCAACTTTGCCCCCCATCAATACTGTAGTCGATATTGATTGTTCTGATTTGGTAGTCGTATAAACGTTTGAAAGATTCTATAGTAGGAACTGTAAAGTCTATTTGAACTCCAACAATACTCATTTGTTAATTTATTCTGATTCAATATTTAATTTAGATTGATCAAAATATAACTCATCTTCTGCAAAGTTTTCGCTCTTGATTTAAAGGGCGTATACTGATATATTCCAATCCTCACGGAACAGACCCGAACGGATCCATTCAATATTACCGTCCATGTATTTAATATATGATCCTAACACAGTACTATCGTAGTCAATTCCCATACCAAGAAGGTTCAAGCGAAGTTTAAAATATTGATTCACCGCAGGCAGGTATCCGATTATGGGCAAACCTAACAACAACATCTTATGGTTGTTAGACGTTGTAGCACCGCTCTTCCAGTGGGCTTCCCATATCCCCGTAGTTTGATTGTAAGCAGCGTCTACAATGGTGTCGGTAGGATCGGTATTCAACGGATGGCTCTCCTGCACACTGGGTCTGTATCTCATGTTCGTAGCGATGGTGCTCATTTTCTTGAAAGACATGAACGTTTCGATATTTCCGTGTTTGGCGAACAGATACTCGAACTCCGGTTTGTTGACGTTTCTTGTTAAATGAATCGAGGTATTGTCAACATTCGCTGCATCAATCACCGTCATTCCACCATTATTGTTGTTCATGCTGATGAAAATATTCTCAAGGGGAACGAAGTAGTCCTTGCTCCAAGGACCGAAGTGTTCTATTCCGAAGAGAACGTCCGTATTATCGTAAATCTCTTTATGCCCGTCGGAGTTCATCAAATCCGCGAATGTCTGAATACCCATGTATGTTTGACGAGAGTTGGCGTCGTACTGTGCGCCGTTCGCAAGATACTCCGCTTCGATCAGTTTGTAGTTGAATATCAACCCGTAATCATCAGCGACCAGTATCACGTCGTTATTTACGACATCTTGACCTTCGGGAGAATTCATACTTGCTCCAATAGTGTTCGCAGGCTCAAACAAAGTGATTGTTGTTTTTTTGGCAAACACTTTGTTAGTGTTCATGTTGTAGTAGTCCGACACTCCGTTCGCATCCGCCACGAACTTTTGTTGATCGATGGGATTGATCGAGAAGGGTTCGGATCTTCGGTATTTGAAAGCACCCGTATTGTCTGGTACCTCACCAAAATAAGAATATCCTTGCTTGCCTGCTGAGTACCACTCGTCAATTATCAATCGGACGTATTTGTCGTCCTCCGGAATGTATATTAATAATGGTGTCCCAATAGAGTATGGGTATCCATAATTATACATCAACCAAGTACCAAGTACATTTGTGTTAGTTATCTTAGAATGATGTTTAAAATGATCCATGGAACTACCAAAACATCTGGCACACCAAGTCGACTGCAATTCTAAGTATAAATTTTGAAAATAACTAACATGAGGGGTTCGTTTCGTGATATATATAAGAGGGGTAGTATAGGTATATACATGTGATGCGAGAGCTTTTCTGGTGAATATATCTATTGCTGACCATTCAGTATTAGTCTGAATATCCGTATCTGACGCGTCTGTGTCGACAACATATTCATAAACGTTGTAAGCGTTAATAGTACCGAAGACTGCGTCGGATGGTCCCGATACCTTGGTGCGCAAAGTAAAGAAATTCGTGTCACTCACACCGGTCCCATCATTTCTTTGCAAACTACTCATATAATCGGGATAATAGAACACGTCCCCTATCTCCGGCACTTCTTGGTATGGTTCGTAATCTTTAATGAGATACGCATCTGGTGGATGATTCCACAACTCAAATTTGATTCTCTTGTTTGCAGGATCTGCAAAGTCAACTTCACGAACAATGATGTACAATTGGTTCGAAATTTCACTGTATTGCCTCATTTCTGTTTTGTCATAATTTCGTAAATAGTTTAGCGCCGTCAACAATACATAATTCGGATTCGTATAACTCGCTATATTTCCAAGTTGCGGCACTCCTCCCGGTAAGGATGAAAGAATCGATAAATTAAATCCTTCAATCCCTATGGGATTAGGATTGCCGTTTATACTTTGATTATAACCGTAGAAATCAGTCGATTTCATAAAGTCTGTATATGAAAATGTTGTGTAACGGTTTACCATAGTGGTGTCGAGAAGCACCTTTGCGTTTCCCAATATACCAAGATCTCCTTCACTCCATACTGTATCGCTTATACTATTGTACATGCTGTTTTGATCAGCAGAAAAGTAGTTACTACCCGTATTTGGATCAATCTGAGTCGACCAATATTTGTAGTTGATCAAAGACGAGCCGTTCATTCTGGTGATCCACAAATGGTCACTGATTCGGTCCTGATTCGCCGCTTGGTGCCAATCAGCATAGGGGGCTTTTACGAATTCCACAACCAAAGTATAAGGATCGAGCAGCGCATACAGATTAGCTTCATAGAAATTCTCAAAAAACTCCGGAATCGCAAAGTCGTGGTCTATCGGTAAGGTTACTAGCTCTGTGTCTGTCTTTCTTTGTAATACTATATCGACAACCTGTTCAAGTGTTTTGCTCAGTCCTTCTGAATTTTCAAGCGTTATAGAGATCTTACAGTCGATCAATGATGTCGGTCCCAAACCTGGGGGAATATCATTTATCTTACTGAAGATCGTGTATTGTGCTCCTCTTTCTTGAGATATGTCATTTTGTACCGTTACCATACTATATCCCATTGATTCGTCGTCTTTCAATCCGTAAACAGCATCGATCGACTTGATTGTAAGTCCTAATTGACTTAATCTGGTTTCAACTAAATTAAATTGCAATGCGAATCCTCTCATTTAATTGAAAGCGATGTACTTTATCCAAACTCTAAAATTTATATTAATTTGTTAAAAATATAGTATTATGTCATATGACATGAGGACGGAGCTTTTGTGCACCGTTCTCAAACGTTTTCAGGCCAATTAATTCGCTTATTAGTGACTGATCCCAATGTCTGTCTTTGCGAGCAACTGGGCGCGCATGGGCTCCTCCAGCGCCGCGCTCTCCACAAGCGTGCGGTAGAGCTCCCGCATACTCTCGTACTTCGCTCGCAACGACACGTTTTGTGAGCCGGAGGTGCTCTTGCGCACGCGCGGTGTGGCGACACGCAGGTCGATCTCGAACTTGCACCCACGATTGCCCCGCGCCTTGCAGAAGTTCACGTAGTCCGGCATCATGCTTCGCAGCAGCACGAAGTCTCCCTCGCGACAGAGCACGTTCTTGTCGAGCTCTTTTTCGACGAATTCGGGCATTCGCTCGAATGTGTCGCCCAACTCCCGCAGATAGGTGTAGGCTTGCGCCAACTTGTCGCGAAGCGACACCTTCACGCTCTTCGAGGAGGACCACACGGGCAGCGCCCTACGGCGCAGCTCCGGGTGCTTCTCGACGCGGAAGAAACGCCGTTTGCTACCGCCGGGACCGCAGTTGTCCGTGTTGTAGGTGACGTACTTCGGAAGGTCCGAGTGGCATATTCCGTCGGGCAAGGGCTGCGCGTTGCCCTTCCGACTGACCTTATCCCGATTCTCGTTCTGCTCGGTCTGAGTGGCCCAACGCAGATTCCGCAAACGGTTGTCGAGCGTGTTTCGATTGATGTGGTCGACGGAGTGGCGGGGGCTCGGTCGCGGAATGTGGTTCAACTCCATGATGTATCGATGCAGGGGACCTTCCCAACTTACCACATAATACCTGTATGCATTTTTAAAACTGGAATTTTTGTCAGATATCCATGACCAACGTCTGTTTTCCACCTCGGTTCTATGTTTCGCGTCAAAAACACATCTTTCTGATTTTCCTTTGTTGTTGTTAATATATAATTCGCAAGTATCGTTGTCCAGTTGTCGTATTTCGTTGATAATCGTAGAGGGCCTACCTACTTTGTTGTGGATTAAGGTTTGATCCATTAGAGTTGTTGGAATGTCTCTTGTAATGAAATCGTATACTTTCAAATTTTTTTAATGATTAATATATTTTCATATTAATCATTCGTAACGAAAAGAGGCGACAAGAAAAATGGGCTCATCGAGGTTTGGATAAACCTCGATAAGTTTTCTTAGTCAAAAAATGAGGCGTTAGTTAGATAAGATCGTTTAATTTAGTTGGAATATGCGAGCCCGCCCATACCGCTCATGATGCGGAGCACGTTGTAGTTCACGGCGAACACCTTCACGTTGTTATCGGTCTGCTTGATGCCCACCAGGTTGAGGGTGGCGTTGTCAATGCGGGACATGTTGCAGGTGCCAGAGGGCTGGTGCTCCTCGGGCTTGAGCGCGAAGGAGTACACGTTGATACCGGTACCCACGTACGCCGGACCCTCAGCGGAGTCCGGCACACGCTCGTGGTGCTGGTAGGGCTGCACCAACTGGAAGTAGTTGGGCTTGCGCGCGGAGAAGCGCTCGTGGCCGTTGAGCTGGAGCTTGGCGGACTCGTAGGTGGTATGGTACTCGCCCACAGAGGAGCCGTCACTCTTCTCTACCCAGATAAGCTCCTTCACGGGGTGGTTGAAGTTGAGCTTGATCTTGGGGCCCGCGGTCTCGTCGCCGGTGAACTGGAGCTGCTCGATCAGGTACTCGTGAGAGACCTGGGCGAAGCGACGGCGCTCGTCGGTGTCGAGGTAGATGTAGTCCACATAGAGGGAGGCGTCCTGCAAGGTGCCGGTGTTACTGCCGAGCACATCAGTTTTGGAGGCAAACTCGATGTTGATCTTCACCTCGTGGTACTGGAGGGCAATCAGCGGCAGGGCAAGACCAGGGTTGCGGCAGAACCAGAACTGAAGAGGAATGTACAATACCTTGGACTGGTGGGAGCCGGTCTGGCTGGACAGGTCGTCCTCGTCGAACTCGGTACCGGACACCATCTGCTTGTAACCCTTCCAGTGACCAGCGGTCTGACTGAGCTCGTTCCAGATGTGGAGCCAGTCACCGTAGTGCTTGTCGATGCGCTGACCACCGATCTCAATCTCCACGGACTTGACCAACTTGTGGCCCGCCCAGGACTCCAGGACGGAGCCCTCGGAGAACTCGGCCTGGAGGTAGATGCGGTGGATGAGATCACCGTTGCGGGAGATGGTGCAGGTCACCTTGCGGTCGAACTCGATCGCGCCGTTGAAGGTCTGCTGGATGGACTCCATAGAGAAGTTGGTGTGACGACGGTACACCACCTTGAAGAAGGTGATCTGGGGGTTACCGGTCAGGTAAATGTCTTGGGCACCATAGGCCACGAGCTGCATAAGTCCTCCACCCATGTTAAATTTATTTTATAATATAGGGCAATATTTTTTTTACAGATATTTAAAGTTTTAATTTTACGCAGTAATTAATATAGGCCGCTTAAAAATTTTACAATGAAACTCAACAATCAGGTCCAAAAAAGATCGTGCAATTATAAAAAAACCACCAAGACCTTAGACTACTGCCATAAACACAACGTAGAGTCCTTCGAAAAAAAACAGCAGTCCTTAACGGATTATAAAATGGAGCTCGAATCCGTAAAAACACAAATCGAAGAGATTGAAAACAAGAGCAACCGAGAGAAAAGCGACGAGGATTTCATCAACATCGTTCGCTTAAAAGAGGATCGAATACGATTGGAGGAACTGATCGATAACATGGAAAGTATGTCCCAAGAGTTGAGCTATTTCGTAAACACGAGCGACATACTGTACAACTACTACAACTTGGTCGAAAACAACACCGACAAGAATATGAACATCAAAAACCGCGAAACCACCAACTCGCAAACCAAAAGCATCATCGACTACTTCAAATTAGAGGAGCAAAAGCCTGCTACCCCACCCGTAGAGGACTCCTTTCCCTTGCCTAAGCAGGACATGAATCGGGCTGCGTTGCTGGACGAGTTTCTGTCCTACACCGACGAAGACTACATCAACAACAACATCGACAACAATCTGGCCCTCCGTTGCGAACACTGCAACTCCACCGAGAAGACAATGCTGTACAACGACAGCATCTGCTACTGCAACAAATGCTACGCCATTCAAAATCTACTCACGGACAACGAGAAGCCCTCTTACAAGGATCCTCCGAAAGAGATCAGCTACTTTTCCTACAAGCGAATCAATCACTACCAAGAGTGGTTGAATCAGATTCAAGGCAAAGAGACCACCGACATCCCGGAAGAAATATTCGACAAAATCATGTTGGAGCTCAAAAAACAGAGAATCACAAACGTTCAAGATCTGAATCGACGCAAGATCAAAGAGATCCTGAAAAAACTCAAGATCAACAAGTACTACGAACACATCCCTTATATATTGAATCGAATCACGGGAATTCCGAATCCGAATCTGACACAAGAGTTGGAAGAGAAGTTACGAAACATGTTCAAAGACATCCAAGTCCCCTTTCTGAAGCACTCGCCTTTGAATCGCAAGAATTTTTTATCCTACTCGTACGTGATTCACAAATTCATTCAATTGTTGGAGAAGGACGAGTATCTTAAGTATTTTCCACTGCTTAAAAGTCGCGACAAGTTACATCAGCAGGAACAGATCTGGAAAAACATTTGCATGGACTTAGGATGGAAATTCATCAGGAGCATTTAGGCGCCGTTCATAGACTTGGACACGTCGGGAATGTTGCGCATGGAGGGGAAGCCCACCAGGTTGGCGCCGATACCCAAGCCGGCACCGGAGCGCGCGCTCACGCCGAGGCTGGGGCTGTACAGATCCAACAGGCTGAAGGTGGCGGCCGCCACGAAACCGATCAGAATCACGTCTTCAAGCGCCATCTTCTTGTTGGGGAACATGAAGGCGGCGGTGGACACCACAAGACCCTCCATCAGGTATTTCAATATGCGCACGAAAATTTCAACCAGATCGAAGGAGTGAGCAGTCATTTCTACGTATTTTAATTTAACGCAAACATTTTTTTCGAGACGATTTTTTATTTAAAATTATTTTATAGAGCTAACGAGTATATATATTAAGTGTCCAATGATCAAAACATCGGAAAAAGACTTCTTAGAGAACGATCCACCAATCCGAGGCCAAAACTTCGTTTGTCTATCATTTCTGCACCCCGAACAAGTATTGAAGCGGAAAGAGACCTTTTTCTTCAAGGAGTACATTAAGGCCTTCGTGCAAGATGCGAAGCAGGTCCTGGAAGACATGAAGGAAAGATATCCGAACGACAAGAACGTCTTCGATCTCGCTTTCGACAATCATCAAGGTTTGTTCGGCGGCTCTTTGGATTTGGACTATCAGTATTTTCTGGAAATGAAGCAAGATGAGCTCGAAAAGGTTTTCAACACCGAGAACGAGTTTCAAACCTCCACGCAAGGTCTGAAGGTGCGAGGTGTTTTCGAAAGCATGCAGGAGGCTCAAAACCAATGCACCAAACTTCGAAAGATGGACAACGAGCAGTTCAACATCTATATCGCGGAGGTGGGATGTTGGTGCCCTTGGAATCCCAATCCTAATGCGATCAAGAGCCAGGAGTTCGCCGAAACAGAACTCAATACCTTGATGTCGAAGTACAAGGACAACATCGAGGACGCCAACACCTTCTACGAAAAGCGCAAGGAAATCATGAAGGAACGAATCAAAGAGGACGAGAGCAGTAAAGTTCAGGAGAGAGCGGACTCCGAAGAGGTGAAAGAGGAGGAGGAGGCGGAAGAAGAAGAGGATCCTTTGAACGACGACGATCCTTGGATCAAAAACAAAGCGCGACTCATCAACGAAGAACCGGAAGAGGCTAAAAAGGATGAATAATATAATCATCCAATAAACAAAAGAAATCGAATTCGATGAATAGTATTCTTTTTATGATGTTGTTTGTGGGTATACTGTTTATCATTGACGGATACTACAGAGATCAAATCGAATACTTGAAAAAAAATACAAAAACCGTGTACAAATTCATCCCACGCAATCAATACGACGATTCCTTGGGGTATTTGAATTACGATATGTTCGATTCGAGCCACGATGCTCGAAGCGCCGGGAGGCCCGAATCGAGCCAGGATGCCTCTTAAGACAATTCGAAGAAAACGCCACCTTGAGCCTTCTACTTGTTGTGCACTTTTTTCACGTTGATGACGTGCTTCCGTTTCGAAGCGAAACTGTTGGAATCGTAGGCCTCCTCGTGATCGTTCTCATCCATACTGGACGCTACATCCCAAAAGGTTTGACTGCATATTTTGAAAGATGGATGAGTGGGTGCTTTGTACCAAAAGACGTTGTCCTCCAGCTTGTTGCTTTTCGTGGTGTTGTTTATCACCAAACACTCGTAGTTCTCGGTGCATTGATCCATTACCTGACAAAACACCTCGAAGGTAGGAAACATACCCGCGTAGTTGTCGTAAATCCTTTTTCTATTCGCTACGATATTCTCTCGTAGGATGAAGACATAGTCGATATTAGTTCTCAAATTAGGAGTAATCCCTAAAGGATATTGCATAGAAATGATGAAAAACATTTTCAAATGACGACCGTTCATAAACAACGCGCGAATGTTAATGTCTTTCGTCCAAGAGGAGTCATACAAACAGTCGTCCAGAATTAAAAACGATTTCGGATCTATAGAACTGTTGCCGTACGTCGAGGTCTCTTTGGTAATCTTTTTCAGCACATGCTTCTGCCGCTTCACCACATTGTCAATAATCTTCGGTTTGTACTCTTCGTGAATGAACATCTTCGGTATCATACTTCCGTAAAAGTGGTTCGCAGACTCCGTTCCGGATATTACAGTTCCCAGTTGAAAGTGGTTGTTGTAGTACAACAAATCTTTAATTAAAAAAGATTTCCCCGTATTCCGTTTTCCAATCATAACAACTACCTTATCGTCATCGATCGACGTTATATCAAATTTTTTCAATTCCAACCGCATAGTTAGTTAGTTATATACTATGATATAAAATTCCGAATTATCAAAACGGAGGTTCACCTGTCTTAATATTATCCAACATTTGGTTGTTGTCGTTAGTATCCGTAGACAGTACGTACAACATGTAAACAATTCCAAAGGTGAATACGTACATTACTACCAATTTACTGTTTGAAGGAGTGCCCGCGTCACCCTTGTCATCTGGTTTCGAAAAGCGCGTGTAGATAACAACACAAGTCGCAACAATACTCGAAATCAATATTGCATTCGTATCCATTGTTTTAAAAAAAATATTATATTTTATGCTACATATTTTATTGTACATATAGAACGGAACGATTTTTCAACATCTCTCTAACCAACTTCTTTTTGTTTTTACGTTTGAGCTCTATACCGTTAGTATCACGAGACAATATCTTTTTCAATTTGAATTTTATATCTTCAAGATTGTCCTGCAGTTTTATTTCTATATCTCCCACGTCGTCACTGTCAGAATCCTCTTGTAAAATGATTTGAGCTCCACCAGATAGTTCATGATTCTCATTATTTTGCGTCGAATTCTCTTCGGTGGTGACTACAGGCGCTTCGGCGACTACAGGAGCGTCTGCGACTACAGGAGCGTCTGCGACTACAGGCGCTTCGGCGACTACAGGAGCGTCTGCGACTACAGGCGCTTCGGTGACTACAGGAGCGTCTGCGACTACAGGAGCGTCTGCGACTACAGGAGCGTCTGCGACTACAGGAGCGTCTGCGACTACAGGCGCTTCGGTGACTACAGGCGCTTCGGCGACTACAGGCGCTTCGGTGACTACAGGAGCGTCTGCGACTACAGGCGCGTCTGCGACTACAGGAGCGTCTGCGACTACAGGCGCTTCGGCGACTACAGGCGCTTCGGCGACTACAGGCGCTTCGGCGACTACAGGCGCTTCGGTGACTACAGGAGCGTCTGCGACTACAGGAGCGTCTGC
>Ga0222719_10005224_pt1 | contig 11237 bp, 7 predicted proteins | sample C33_34DmetaG_FD_165039 | JGI IMG/M metagenome (GOLD analysis project Ga0222719, IMG submission 165039) | Estuarine water microbial communities from San Francisco Bay, California, United States - C33_34D | ecosystem: Environmental > Aquatic > Marine > Unclassified | place: USA: California...
AAATTCAGTAAATATTGGTGAATGTTTTGGATTTTCTAAATCAAATAATTTTTTAACAGTCATAAAAATATCAATGTTTTCTTCTTGTGTACGTTTTGATTCATACATTTCCCATCCTTTACCTTGAATTTTACCTTTTGCTGCCTTACGTTTATTTGATTTTAACCAAAGCACACCATAACGATCTGCTTTTTTACCATAACATTCTTCGTAGCATTTACCGTAAATTGCAGTTTGTAAATCGTAAGTTGTCTGTAAATTATTGGACGTTTTAAAGTCTATAATCCAAAGTTCACCATCAATTTCACAAACCATATCACAAGTACCTGCTACTTTCAATTCATCTGAAAATAGGTGTACTTCAGTTTCAATTAGTGTAGGGTTGTATTCTTCCCACCATTCAACAAAACGTAAGAACATTTGCCAAACATCAGGATGATACATTGGACGACCATGAGGGCCTAAGAAGTTTAATTCTTCCCCGTTTAAGTAAGCTTCAATCATTTCATGAACTTGTGTACCTTCTTCCCCTGCTTTTTTAACAATGTATTCAGCAGAATAACCTACTTTTTTTAGCCAATCTTCAAAATACTTACCTTTAGGATAAGTTCCTAAAACATAAGTTACTGAGGGGTAATATTCGCCGTTTCGTCTATAATAGCGCGAATCTGGCATTGTAATTTGTTTAGCATCCTCAGAAATTTCTAGGATTCTATCATAGGATTTTTTAATATTTCTTTTACTCATATAAGTTCGAGTTTCTTTTCCATCAAATCATATTGAGTGAGAGGAAAAGTATTTTGGATTAAGTTGGTGAATTGTTTAAAACCCATCTCACTTGGATCTTTATCTTCAAGTTCTATTAAATATACTTCTTTACCTTCATTTATAAATTTTTCAACAAATTTTATAGCTTGTTTTTTAGCATCAGAATCTAAAGCAATGTATATTTTTTTTACTTTTGAAGTAACAATTTTTTTCATTAAATTTTGTTGGATATTCTTACCTAATAACGGAATAGCATTACGTTTAATGGCTATGGCATCAAATGGCCCTTCACAAAGGATTAACGGTAATTCCCAATTAATAAATAATTCAAATGGTATTATATCACGTGATGTTTCTGGGTTACGGTATTTTACGAATGGTTCTTTTTCAAATGAACGACCTGTAAAGTAATTTAATTGTCCTTCTCCATCATATGAAGGGATAATAACCATTTTAGAATATCTTCCAGAATCACAATATCCAATCCCATATTTTAAAATATCTTCTTCTGTAATACCTCTATTTTTTAAATATGATAAAGCATGTCTAGCTAAAATATCTCTATTATTTAATATTTCTTTAAATTCAGAAGGCAATTTAACTTGAGTTTTTGGGGTTAAATTTTCTTTAATTTCAGTTTCAGACCCTACTATTTTTTTTAATTCTTCAAATTTTTCAGAAGATGCTCCTACCTTTTTAAATAAAGAAGATATTCTAGAACCTCTTTTATCACAAACCCAACAGTGAAAAGGATTATACCCTTTTTTATTTTGAGAAAAGTTAACCTCTAATTTAGGTTTATGGTGGTTGCAATAAGGACAGTGATAGGCTACATTACCTCTTGCTGTTCTTTTACCTGCTCCTAAAACCGAGTCTACTAAATTTACTAATAGTTCGTTTACCATAACCCCTAATATACAAAATTATTTTTATATATCAAAGTCTTTTGTGAAAAAGCGGCCCTGAATATTATCATTAAAGAATTCTTCGGGTTTTTCTAAAACCTCATAAACAAAGAGATACTTATTCTCGTAATAAGTTAATAATTTTTTAGTGGGAACAAACTTTAAAATATTTTTTTCAAAATTTTCTTTAGATTCCGTTTTTAATAATTCTTTTAATTCTTTATTTGAACCCCAATAAGTTTTCCAATCAGATTCTTTAACTGCTAATTTATAAGCTGGTCTTCTACCTACTACACCCTCATACTCAGCTAATTGTTTTTTATTTAATTTAACTTTTCTGTTATGGAATAATACTTTTTTTCCTATATAAGATTTACCTGTTGGTTTATGAATTATTCTATAAATAAAACCAAATGTATTATTGGGAAAATCAGTAATTTCGTTTATTTGTTGATCTTTGTATGTCCACATATCATATATATATTAACAAGGATATTCACCTACCCATCCTATTGATGAATTCCATCCATAATTAGTAGTTCCAATAGCATCTGTATAAAAACCAGTTGGTGCTAAAGTAGTCAAAGCACTATCAGTATAAAGAGATTCATCATTTAAAAAAGCACTAGCTATAGTAGAAGAGGTAGCAGTATAAACTACTTGAGTTGTAGAATCACCCCCACATAAACTATCTGAACTAATTGCATTATATTCTGCTGTTATTTCAATAGAACTAGGGGTATTAGCAATTTGTCCTGCTCTAGCATATATTCCTAATTTCATATTATTAAGGTTGTAAACTTCCTACTAATGCCCAAGTATTTGTTCCTCCTATATTACCCAAAAATTTGGCTGTTATAGCAGAACCCGTAGAATTTGCTTTTAATCCATTTTCAGAAATAACACTTTCACCCCCAGTTACTGCAAAATCAATTTGGTTGGTTAAATCTAATACAAAGAAATCCCATTCTTCTCCCCCTGATAAACTTGCTCCTCCTGCATTTAAAGTAAAAGTAATAGTACCTGTGTTTGAATTCATAGGATATAAAAACCCCGGAGGTGTATTAGTTGTATCTTTACTACTAGTTATAGTAGTTCCTACTTCTTTATACCAAGCACTAGGGTTTAATTCATTAGCATAAGAAGCTGTAGTAGCAGTTGAAGCATTACCACTTAAAGCTCCTGAAAATGTTGTTGTTGTAAGTGTATTAGTTGAGGCATTATAAGATAAATTAGTATTATCTATAAAAGGTGATTGGGCTCCTACACTATTATTTCCTACTAATACAGGGTAAGCTGTTGTATCAGTAGAGGTAACAGGATCAATTGTAATTTTAGAGGCAGAATCAGATGTTAAGGCAAATGATGATGTTGGTACAGTCCCAAAAGAAAGAACACCACTACCGTTTGTAATAAGTGATTGACCATTTGTCCCATCTGAGATTGGAAACTTGTACGCATTATTAAATGTAATAGCACCACCATCATTACCATCAATCTTAAATTGTGTTTTACTTGCGTTGGCTGGATCTGCTGAGGTGCCATCTGTGGTAACTGAAACTGCAAACTGTGTTCTATTAGCATCATTAGTATTATCAAAAGCAAAAGAACCCCCAACGATAAGTGCCGAACCATTCCAATATTCGTGATTACTTCTATATAAATAATCACCTGCTTGAATAGAAGAAGATGATGCTATTGTACCTCTATATCTTCTTGTTCTTAAATCTGGGGCATCAGCACTGTCATTGTACTGCTCCATGCGAATCTGTGCGGTTTGGGCACCTTCACCTGTCATATGAAGTGTTACCTCAGGGTTAGATTGATTAATACCGACATAATTATTTACTGTATCTAATGATAAAATATTTGAAGATACTACTGAGTTTATACCATCGGCAACTATTAGTTCGTTTGTAGTAAAATTAGCACTTTTTGATATAAACCCATCTAACTGAGCACTACTTGATATTAAAGAAGGTTTATTTGCAATATTAGCATATTCAACATAAGAAGCTGTTTCAGCAAATGATGCACTATCTATAGTACCTTCTAATAAAGAAGCTGTAGCTGCATAGGAAGCACTTGTTGCATTAGTAGCTGTAGTAGCACTCCCACTTAAACTGCCCGTAAATGAAGTAGCAGTGACATTACCTGTTATTAATAAAGTAGAATCATTAAATGTAAAATTTGAAGATCCAATTAATGTATCAGAATCATTAAATGTAGCAACTTGATATTGAACGGGTGTTCCTTGTTTATCAACTAAGTTTCCTGCCCATACTTTGGGGTCAATTTCATCTGTTACTAATTGATTAGAAGAATTTTTTACTACTACAGAATTATCAGTACCTGTTCCAATTGTAGCTGTTATTCCTCCTGTTACTGTTAAAGTAGAACCATTAAATGTTAAATTAGCTTCCCCATTTATTCCTCCTGCACCTGTTGAAGTTATAATTCTATCATTAGAAGCATTAGTATAAGAAGTTACGGTATCTGAACCTGTATCAACTGTTATATCAAAAGTTGAAGTATCACCTTTAGTAAAGGTAATAGTATTTAAAGAAACAGAAGCGGTTTGAAGTAAAGATCCAGTATTTACTGCAGCAGCAGAACCTGTATCAACTGTTATATCAAAAGTTGAAGTATCACCTTTAGTAAAGGTAATAGTATTTAAAGAAACAGAAGCATTATTTAATAAAGAACCTGTATCTACAGTTCCTCCCCCACCACTACCACTAACTGTGGTTAAAACTACTCTACCATCATCATTTATAGATAAGGCTTTTGGTCTATCTTCTTCAGGGACAGAAAGTAAAAAAACATCAGAAACAAAAACATTTTGTCCTGTTCCATCTGTTCTTACGGAGAATTTTTTATTTTCAGCCATTTTATCTATCTAGGTTTACATAAATAACAGTATCTGTGGTAGGAGAACTTTCTAAGGGTTGTGATAATTTTCCTACAGCTATTAAATTATTATTATTATCATATAAACCTACAGTAGTAATATAAGGGGCAAATAATGAACCTGTAGCAAAATCATATATTCTATGTTCGCTTCCTGTTAAAGGAGCACTTCCAGAAATGAGTGATGGGTTTAAAGATAAACTAAATTCATTTTCTTTAATAGTACATCTATATTGGGTTTCTAATATTTCATAAGAACTCTTAAAAGAGCATGTAACATTGGAACCTGTAATAAGACCATCTATTAAATCTAAATGGGTATCTCCTGAATTTCCTGTGAAAATTACTAACCCATGAGGATAAATAATATTACCTACTATTTCACTTCCTGAAATTAAGTTGCCTTCTCCATCATCTGTTAAAGTATCAGTTCCATTAATTACATAAGAAAAACTTTCAGGTTGGATAAATTCTCCAAACAAAGTAGAAGGGATAGTAACTACCCCTATTACAGCATCAGAAGATGTTGGGAAGTACTTTGCATAAGATAATGTTGTTTGAGGGTAATTATATCTAGTTGGTCCTAAATAAGGTCCTACTTTAACATCACTATTAGCACCAGGAACTCCTAAAATTAAACTTGCAGTTGTTACACTATCACCATAACTACTTGATAAAAAATTTGAATAATATAAATGTTTAACAGATTCATAAACTAATTTTTTATATCTAGTAGTATTATCTCCTGTGGTTTCTTCATTAGCAGGAATAAAATTTAAATTTGTATTGTTTTTTCCGTAATACCTATCAATTCCTGAACCAGTAATATTAGCTGCTCCCTCTAAATTAAATTGTTTATTAGATGTAAAAGGAGTAACTATAGCATCTCCCGGTGTAAGTTGTTTGTAGGCACTCATTCATTCCTCCTTAAAAGTCTAATTTAATTCTAATTGCTAATTCTTTAGTAAAATCTTTTGGAATAGGTCTAGATAATTTGGCTACAGCTAGTAACTCATTATTAGGGTTATATAAACCTACAGTAGTAGCATATGTTCTAGGATTAAAATTAAATCCTTCATCTAAATAAAGTATTTCTCCGGTTGATGATGAAATAAAGGATGGGTTTTCTGAGTAGTTCATTTCACTATTAGGTACTTTAATAAAAGCAAAATTAGATGAAATAGTTTCTTCAGAATTTAATGAAAAACTAGCAGCACCTGATATATGGGCAAAGAATCTAGTATTATTAACCCCTGTACTCCCATTAGAAACTCTTGTAGTATTTAAACCTATACCACCATTTGCCGCCGATAAATCTAAAGCAGCTGCATTTAAAATAATAGTCCCAATATCTGGGAGAAATAAACCATAAGAACCTGATGTGTCTGTATACCCATTACCTTCATATGCGTTTCCGTTTGATCCAGAAACAATCTGAAAAACTCTACCGGCATCATTAAAGTTTACACTAGCAATATCTTTACTATCATCTGTTAATTCTAAAGTTCTACCTGAACCTGAAAGTTGTAGGTTAAAAGTTCCAGGAAATAACTTTTCTTTATATCTTGTTCTATCTATAGAAAGAACATAAAAATCAGATTGAGTAACTCCCCCAAAATTAAAATCAGCATTTTCATCACCTAAAACTAAAGTTCGATATTGACCATAAAGAGTTTTTGTAAAAGAATTACCTCCTACGGCCCCATTATAAAGAGCACTACCACTACCTTGTTTATTAGCATATGCTATAGCAAATTGAACTTCAGCAGTAGTTTCTGATGAGGCTGTTTGGTAAACATTCAAGTAATAGTTACCTGCAGAACTAGCTTCTTGTGTAGAAGATGTAAAATAAGTAGCTAAAGTTGGAACTGTTCCTGACCACAAAGTAGCTGTAATAGCTTCTGAGTTAACTATGAAATCTGTTCCTGGGTTTAGTGGTAAAAATGACATTTTTGTATAATTTTATATTATGCTGATTTTGATATTGTGATTGGTACTTGTAAACGAGTTCCTGAAGTATTTCCCTGAATAATTAATAAGGAATTAATAGAAGTTGAATTACCAAATAACACATTAGTTGAAGTAGCTGTTACAGTAATACCGGTTCCAACATATGTTCTAGAAACATTAGTACCTAACGAAGCAGCTATTTCTTGGGCTACATTAACTGTACTAGGTTGATCAGTGGGACCCCCTACTATATTAATAGTAGAATATAACCTAACATCGGATAAAGTAAATGAATATGTTTCAGCTACATTACCTAAACTACCTCCTCTTGAAGTGGTAGGGGTAATAGTTTGAGAATTAGCTTGAACAATTTTATAATTTCCTGCCACACTCGCAATAAATGGTAAAATATAAGTACCACGAGTAGCTGTGGTTAATTTATATTTCATAATTTGGGTTTCATCAGGGAATGCTTCTAATAAAGGCATGTTTTCAATTGCCTCTCCATAATATGCAGAACCTGAAGGGTGAGTTGGGTTGTATAAAGTATAATCAATTTCATCATCTGATAAGGCAAATTGAGTAATATTAAAAGCTCCTGCTCCCTGAGCTAGGAGTTCTCTTCCTTTTTTAGTTAATATAGCATCAACTGTTACGATAGTATTATTTAAATATCCCATTTTTTATTAGTTTTTTATCTCGTATAAATATTGCCAATATAAATATTTTTTATTTTGTTTCAAAAAATTTTTACTCTGAAATGAAGGATGCAGGGCTTCCTAAAAAGCTTGATAATGCTGGTGTGGGGTATTTTGGTATTAAATATCCTTTAGAGGTTGTCCCTAAGCTAGGTTTTAGACCTTTTAAAAGAATAAATTTAGCATCATCCGTAAATCTTCTAATCATGAATTGGGTAATATTAGTACCAATTGGAGGCGGGGCATTTAATTGAATTTGAAGATTAGGAGCATATGATATTTGGTATCCTGTTTCTCCCCCTATAAAACCACCTGTAACTTCAGTAGATCCATCCCATTGTACTACATTTATAATTGTTCTAGTAGTATTTTCTTTTCCCTCAAATCTAATTTCATCCCCAATTTTAATTTCAAACCTTTCAATTAAGGGGCTAAATCCTGAATTTGGTATACCTATTGGAGATTTACCATAAGCTTGGCTTAATGCCAATGAAGCTGTTAACCATGGGCTAGTTGCTGATCCTGTTGACCAAATTGAAGCGGTTGAAACTGATGCCACATTAAAGCCATTTTGTGTTGATTTAAAGAAATCATTATTATAAGCATTAATTGTTACACTTCCTGTATATCCAACTTCTTCAGGGATTATTACTACTTTTACAGTATCATCTGTTTCAAAGAAACTAGATTCTTCTTGTTCTAAAGTAATACTACTTGTAGCCCCACCTGCAGCTAAATTTATTAATCCCTCTTCTAAAGTTTCATCACTATTTTTTAATAATTTTACAGTAAATAAACTATCTTTTTTAGATAAAGTTTGGGTAGATAATGTTACTTTAGTAGAAAATTTAACCCCTGTAATTGAAGCACTTGTAAAAGTATAAGTATCTGTAGAGATATTAAAATTAGCATCAACTCCACTTGTAGCTTTACTTTGGGTAGTCCAATCATAAGTAATTTGTGAAGAAGCAGTAGGAACAAATGTATAACTTCCTGTGTTTCTAGCTATAAAGTCATAATCAGTACCTGAAGGTACTTCTTGTAGAAATGGGATTGAAGAGGTAAAGATACTATCTCTACTAATTCCCTCAACCCCTCCACCCCCAGTATCAACTATTGATGGGTTATATACCTCATTATATAATACAGGATCAACTCTTTTTCCCCCTTTAAGGACTCGTTTTTGTCCTACTAAATTTCTTTGATCTGATTCAAATCCTTGGGTATCAAATACTTCAACATTGACATAATCATTATAACTAAAATTATTAGCTATATCAGGTTGAGCATATGAAAATCCATCTAATTGTGGGTAATTACTTACATCTAATACCCCTGGCTTGTCGGGTGGGCCTAAAAGGACTGAAGGAGATAATATTGGGTCTTGTGAAGTAATACTACTGATTGAAGGGGATGAAAATGGGTCTTGTGAAGTAATACTGACAATTGAAGGGGTTAATATTTTATCAACTTGAACTATTGAAGCATTTTTAATTTCAGGGGCAGCATCATTAATATTTTTAAATGAAACAGCTAATGATTTTAATGATTTTATAGGAACTCTATCACTAACAATCATAGTATTAATGGGTTTAGGAGTAATTACAGGCCCATTAATACTTAATATTTTATTATCAAAAAATAACTTTTGATTGTTAGGAATTGGAGAAACAACCCCTGATACTTGGTTAATATCCGATGCAATAATTTTAGTACCATTATATCTTGCCCTAATATGAGGAGTATAACTATAGTTATAAGGTTTTACATTTGACCTAATAGCTGTATTATTTAATATCTTAGTAAAGTTTTGAGGAATAAATGAGCTTGAAGGAGAAACTGTAAATTGAGGTCCTATAGCAGGGTATCTAGATTCTAAATAAATTTTATTTGCAACATACTTATCTACTAACCCTGATAAAACATCACAATTTGTATTGAAGAAAGGTTGGGTTAAATAAGGTTCTACAATTGTAGAAGCAGTACTAAAAGATTGAGTAGCTATTAAATTACCAGAGGCATCTGAGGCTGTTAAGGTTACTACAATTTCTTCAAAAAATTGATCTAATGAGGAAGATATAATTTCACTTGCGGGAGGATTAGGATTTTCATCCCGTGTAATTTTTCCTACACCTACCCCATTAGCATCCTCTATTGAAAAAGTTAAATTATCTAAAGGATTAAAATCTATAATATTAGATGCTGAAACTGAATAAGAAAATATAACATCTTCATCAAAAGAAGCAGTAAGTCGAGAACCTGATGTTATATTAAGAGGTAAATTAATTATCTCAGACTGAGCAATTAGGGTAGTTTCTTTATTAATACCAAAAACAAAATTATATCCGGGATTGAAAAACAGATTTGAGTTATTATAGGTTACAGATCCCGAAAAGTTTGCTTTAAGGTTAAAATTAAATATAGGATGATCACCAGCTTCTCCAAATGAATTGGTTATATTATTAGTATAATTATAAGCTGTAACCTTAGTACCTCCATCAAAAGTAGCAAGTTCAGTATCAAAAATAAATTCCCCTTCAGCATCACTACTAATAGAAGCAGTAACAGAGCCTGATTTATTAAAAGCATCACCACCACTAACAGGAAAATCAAAAAATAATTTTGTTTTACCTAATTTGCCCCCAAGTATAGTCTCATTAGTTAAGGTATTAAAGTTAGTAGCACTGCCTGTTACTTCACCACCTAATCCTGAGGGTTGGAAACCCGTGGTTCTGATAAGCTCAATAGATGATGAAAAAAACTCGATATTATAATTCTGACCACCACTCAGTGTACTGGAACCCACCGTGGATATATGACTTACATCGAATTCATGGAAATCAGTACCACCTGGTCCTACTCCTGATATCCCAAATGTTGCTATATCTTCAGTACCTTCAATAGCAATAGAAATTCTATCAACAAGCGCAATATTACTTAATGAGGCACTACTATTAATTGATGGTGGATTGTTTTGATCAGCAATTTCAATTTTAGTAATAGAAGTAAAATCAGCATTATTTGTCAAAAATTGACCATCAACGGGATCAATTGATGATGGATCATCAGTGTTATATTGTCTATCATTACTTCCTGTTAACTTAAGTAATTCATCAATATTAGTAATAGATGAAGAATATGGGCCTGGAATATCTGATAAGGTGTAACTAACACTACCTGTTATAAAATTACTTGGTTTTCGATATGTAGCATCATCTATAATACTTGTAACACCATTTTCAGTAATTTGGTAAGTATAAAAAGTAGAAGCCTCCGAAATTGTTTCTACAGGTAATTCATATAAGTTATTACTTGCAAATAATAATCTTAAATTATTAACACTTTCTATAAAAGAAGATTTATCATCTCCATTAATGTCTTCTTTATGGATTTTTACATATTGAACCCCTTGAAAACCATTTTCATAAGTTTCACCCGAATATAGGATTAATATTTGACCTGATTTTGGGATTAGAGAGCTAAACTGTTCAATAGTATTACCAAAAGTAGAAGAAAATACTATAGGAGAATATTGTAAAGCCTCATCAATTGCATCTAAAAATATAGCACATTCAGGATTTAATGATTGAGTAGTTGTTATTAAAGTAGAACCACTAAATTCCCCTGTATAAAATTCTGCTTGGGTACTATTAATTTCTGGGGTACTCCCACTTATAGTGGCAAAACTTTCACTAAAAGATTGTGTTAGATTCATTATAAATGAACCCGTAGCAGGATTAATTCCTTCAGATTGACCTTCAGGACTATAAGCGTATTGATTATATTGTTCAAAAGATCCTAAAGTACCTCCTTTAACATTACCTATATTAGTAGAACCTGAGTATAGTGTATCAATATATGTTGGTAAAGGAATAGGTGCTCTGTTTCTTTCTAATAAATGTTGTTTTACTACTAAACCTGTAGAGGCTTCAACTCTAGCAGGAATAAAATCTTTAAGTAATTTAAATAAAGAATTATCAAAATATTTAATTAATCTTGTATAATC
>Ga0222719_10005226_pt1 | contig 11235 bp, 14 predicted proteins | sample C33_34DmetaG_FD_165039 | JGI IMG/M metagenome (GOLD analysis project Ga0222719, IMG submission 165039) | Estuarine water microbial communities from San Francisco Bay, California, United States - C33_34D | ecosystem: Environmental > Aquatic > Marine > Unclassified | place: USA: California...
TTAGATCATTACAGGTATTTTCTACGACTGATCAAACAGGTGACCGTACTTTTATGGAAAAAAAGGATACTAGTTTTATTACAGAATATAATGGTTCAGGAGCTACAGGTCAGCCTAAATATTATGCGAATTGGGACGACAATAATGTTGTCGTAGCACCTACTCCAGACCAATCTTATGCCGTACAATTAAATTACATTATTGACCCACCAGGATTCACTTCTACAAGCACTAATTACTTATCAGAGTATCAGGAAGCTTTACTTCTTCATGGAGTATTAGCTGAGGCTTTTTCATATTTAAAAGGCCCTCTTGATATGTACAATTTATACAAAACGAAGTATAATGAAGAGATAGAAGCTTTTGCTCTTCAGCAAATGGGTAGAAGACGTAGAAGCGAATATGATGATGGGGTTCTAAGAATTAAAGTACCTTCACCATCACCGTAAAATTTATAAGGAGTTTAAAATGGCAATAGACCAAGCAGTATGTAATTCATTTAAAAAAGAATTATTAGAAGGAATCCACGACTTTGAAAGTGGAGCAGACGAGTTTAAACTAGCACTGTATGCAGATACAGCAAATTTATCAGCAGCAACAACAGCTTATCCTGGAGACAGTACAGGTGGACAAGTAGGAGATACTGGAGAGTATTCTCAAGGTGGAGGAGTTTTACAATCACAACAAACTTCTTTAGATACAGGTGTTGCTATTGTAACGTTTGCAAATTTATCTTTTACTGGTGTTACGTTAACCGCTAGAGGAGCTTTAATTTACAATACATCAGAATCAAATAAAGCGGTAGCAGTATTAGATTTTGGTGGTGATAAAACAGCAACAGCTGGAACATTCACTATTCAATTTCCTGCATTTACATCGACAGCAGCGATATTAAGAATTAGTTAAGGAGGATAGATGGCACTTGTCATTAACGATAGAGTTAAAGAGACAAGCACCACTACTGGAACGGGAACGTTCGACTTGGCTGGTGCTTCACAGGACTTTATTTCATTTGTATCTGGTGTAGGGGATACTAATACTACGTATTATTGTATTACCAATACTGGAACAGATGAATTCGAAGTTGGCGTTGGTACCGTTACCGATGCTGCAACAGATACTCTATCAAGAGACACAGTGATAAGTAATAACTTAGGTACCACAGCTAAAATTGATTTTGGTATAGGGGAAAAAGAAGTATTTTGTACTATCCCTGCTAAAAAAGCAATTTCACCAGTAATGGAAGCTACAGGTTATGTTGTAACTCATGCGTCTACTTTAGACGAGGATCAAACACTTGATTCAGGCGTATTAGCAGGACCTGTTAGCATAACAGGAACACAAACGATAACAGGAACATTGGTAATTATATAATGAGTAAATTAGAAGTAGATAAAATAGATCCACAATCAGGTACTAATTTAGAATTAGGTACTTCAGGAGACACTGTTACAATTCCTACAGGTGTAACTTTAGATGCATCGAATGCTACAACTACTTTACCTTCAAATATTGTAACGACTGATGGATCACAAACTTTAACTAATAAAAATATTGCTGCTTCTCAGTTAACTGGAACTGTTGCAACTTCTAATTTAGGAACAGGGACAGCAGATTCAACAACTTTTTTAAGAGGCGATCAAACTTATGCTTCAGCAACTCCAGCTGCAGATTCAATAACAACATCTCAATTAGCATATAATCCAAACCCTTTTAGAAACATCATCATCAATGGTGATATGAGTATTGCTCAAAGAGGAACTTCTGAAACTGGGATTACAACAGAAGGTTATTATACTGTTGATAGATTTATACAAACTTTTTCAAATGGTGGTACTTGGACACAATCACAAGATACAGATGTGCCATCTGGTCAAGGTTTTAGTTCATCTATAAAGTTAGATTGTACAACAGCAGATACAGATTTAGGCACAAGTGGTTTTTTAAGTATTGGACAAAGGTTTGAAGGTCAAAATTTACAATATTTAAAATATGGAACATCATCTGCTGAAAGTTTAACTTTATCTTTCTGGGTTAAATCAAATAAAACAGGAACTTATACTGTAGAATTTCAAAACATTATATCAGGAACAGATAGAATTAATTGTCAAGAATATACAATTTCATCTAGTGATACTTGGGAAAAAAAAACAATTACAATAGATGGCGATACAGTATCAGGAAAAAATATTAATAATGACAATAGTTTATCTTTTTGGTGTCAATGGTGGTTAGGTGGTGGAACAAATTACACATCAGGTACTTTACAAACTTCTTGGGGAGACGAAGTAACTGCAAATAGAATGTCTTCATCACAAGTCAACCTTGCAGATAGCACATCAAACGAATGGTACATCACAGGCGTACAACTAGAAGCTGGAACATCAGCATCTGATTTTGAGTTCTTGCCTGTTGATGTGAATTTACAGAGGTGTTACAGATACTGTTATAGAATAAATGGAAATGCAACTGATGAACAACAAGTAGGTGGTGCAGCATGGTGTTCTACAACAAGTAGAGTTAATCATGTTGCAGAATTTAATCCTCCTTTAAGAGCTGTACCAACTATAACATCTAGTTCAGATATTATAGAAACTGTAAGTGGAGTCACAGGTATGTCTACAGGGGGTTTGTTTGATGATAACCAATCTGGACTTTGTAATACTGTTGGTGTAGCAATCGAACCTAGTAGTGGAACTCCTTTTACTGCTAGTCAAGTCGCTTTTCCAAGATTATCAGCAAGTACATCTTCATTTATTCAATATGATGCGGAGTTATAATGATTAATACAGTAGAAAAAATATATAGAGAAAATAATAAATTTTGTTTTAAAATAGTTACTACTAATAACCAAATTAAATGGGTTCCAAATAATTCAGAGAATTCAGATTACCAAGCTATTCAAGAATGGATAGCAGATGGTGGAACAGTAATAGATAATGGAGGCTCAGACTAATGGCCAGTAAAATTAAAGTAGATAACATAGTAGCTCAATCAGGTACCGATGTCACTCTTGGTGAATCAGGTAATACGATTACTGTACCTTCAGGTGTAACTTTAGACGCTTCAAATGCTACAACTTCTTTACCTGCTAATGTTGTTACAACAGATGGTAACCAAACTTTAACTAATAAATCAATAGCTACAACTCAATTAACAGGGACGATTACACCTAGTGATAGTACAGTTACACTTGATAAATTAACAGCAACAGGAACTAAAGATAGTACAACTTTTTTAAGAGGCGATAATACTTTTGCAACTGCAGGTGTTTCAACTTTTGCAGATTTATCAGATACGACCGTTTCAGCCTCTGATCCAACAACTTCATCTAATAAAACCCCTGTTGGACATATTTGGGTTAACAGCACTTCAGGTGAGGCCTATATCTTAACTAATGCAACAACTAATCAAAACGATTGGCAAAACATTGGCGAAGGTTCTGGAAACATAAAATATTTTCCAGGTCTTACATCATTAGTTATGATTGGTGGTGGTGGAAGTGGTGCGGGAGATATGGCAGGTGCTGGTGGAGCAGGTGGTGTTCTTTCTTTTACAGGTTACAGAGGAACTATTCAATACGGTACAGAATATACTATTACAATAGGTAGTGGAGGTTCTGCTGTAGTTGCTCAAAACGATGGTAATGATGGAAGCAACACAACAGCTTTCGGAGAAACTGCTGGTGGAGGTTTAGGTGGTGGACCAAATGGTGGAAATTCAGGTGCAGCAACTACATCCACAGATGCATCTTTGTATACTTCTTTTAATGGATATTCAAACACAGGTGGTACTAACACAGGTAATCCTGGAGCTGGAGGTGCTGGAGCTGGTGCTAATGGTGCAACACTTCCATCTGGAAACGGACCTGGTGGAGCTGGTGGTGTAGGTATTCAACTGTCAAATGTTTATAATGGTTCAGATAATTACTATTGGGCTGGTGGCGGAGGAGGAGCAGGTTATGGCTCTGACGAAGATGGCGGTGCAGGAGGTCTCGGCGGAGGCGGAGGTGGTGGAATTTTTAGAACTACTGGCTCTGGTACAGGGGGTGCTGGAGGTGGCTCTGCTCTAAATAATGGTACTGCAGGAACTGGTAACAATGGTGCTGGAAATGGTGGTGCTGCTGGAGCTAATACAGGTGCAGGTGGAGGTAATGCTTCGCATTGGGGTGGTGGAGAATCAAGTTCAACTAGTGGTCCAGGGGGTTCTGGAATAGTTATGATTAAAACACCAGATTCATACACAACTGCAACAACTACAGGAAGTCCAGTTTTTACAAATACAGGAGGTTATAAATATTATGCGTTCACAGGTTCAGGAACGATAACATTTAATCAATAAAATATGACTAAAAGATTTGCTAAAATACATAGTTTAAATAAAAAAGTAACCAAAGTTATAATGGCTACTCAAGAATTTATTGATTCTTTACCAGACAATGAGTTTTGGGTTTCTTCATCTATATCTGACACAAAAAAATTAGCTGATATAAATGATAAATATGATGTGGATAACAATACTTTTACAAGTCCAAAACCATATGAATCATGGACATTTAATAACACAACCTGGAAATGGGAACCACCTATTTCTATGCCTAGTCAAACTAATGAAGAGGTGTATAATTGGAATGAATCAACACAAACTTGGGACTTAGTAACATAATGAGTGAAGTAAAAGTAAATAAAATCTCACCTAGAACAGGAACCACATTCACAATCGGTGACAGTGGTGACACGGTTACTACTGCAGGAGATATTTCTGCAAATAGCATTACTGCATCAAATTCAATTACAATAAACGGTGAAGCAATCACAGCTGTAGCTAATCCAACTTTTACATCTATAACACCTGATACAATTACCAATGCTCAAACATCAATAACTATTACAGGTGCAAAATTTGTTAATGGTGCTAGTGTAGAAGCTGTTGGAACTAATGGTGCAATCATTCAAGCCGATACCGTTTCATTTACAAATGCAACTACATTGGTTGCAAACTTTACAATTACAACTGACGGCACATATTTTATAAGAATAGAAAACCCAGATGGATTAGCAGTTAGATCCTCTACAGCTGTTCTTACTGTATCAGATGCTCCAACATGGACTACTGCTGCAGGATCTTTAGGTTCAATAGGAGCAGGTGAGGCTGTATCTTTGACAGTTGCTGCAACAGGTGATAGTACTATTGCGTATTCAGAGACAACGAGTGTTTTAACAAGTAATGCTAATACTCCAGCAGGAACCATGAATTTAAGTTTAAATAGTTCAACAGGTGCTATAACAGGAACAGCACCAGAACCTGATTCGGAGATAACATATAGCTTTACTTTAAGAGCAACAGACGATGAAGCACAAACTGCTGATAGAGCTTTCTCTATTACAGTAACAACAGGAATTAACAATGCGGGGCAATTTAACTAATGGCAACTTATTTAACTAGAACTAATTCATCAAGTAGTAATACCTATACTTTCTCAGCATGGTTAAAACATAGTACTGTTGGAGTAAATGATTATAAAACTATTTGCCTTTTTGGAACTGATAGAGATGTATCAACTACCATGTCTTTTTCTATTAATAATTCAGATAAATGGAATGTATATAATGGTTCATCTCATAATCCATCTGACCAAGTAGCAAGAGATTGTAATGCTTGGTATCATGTAGTTTTAAAAGTAGATAATTTAGTTGGAACTATTTATGTAAATAATGAAATAGCAAAAAGCAGTATTACTTGCAAAGCAACTGGAACAGAAACCAATAAAATGATTGTTGGTGGATATGTTCAACCAGGTAATGAAGATTATTTTAATGGAGTTATGGCTCATGTACATTTCATAGACGGCACAGCTTATGACGCAGATACCTTTGGCGAAACAGATGCAACAACTGGAATCTGGAAACCTAAACTTGCACCATCAGTAACGTACGGTACAAATGGATTCTTTTTAAAATTTGAAAACTCTGGTGCTTTTGGAACAGACAGTTCTGGCAACGGAAATACATTTACAGTTAATGGAACAATGACACAGACAATAGATACACCTAGTAATGTTTTTGCTACATGGAATCCTTTAAATGAAATTAGTTCAGTATCTTACACAAATGGAAATACTACTTTTACTAATTCATCAAGCAGTAATAGATTAGCGTTTTCTAATTACGCTTTTACAAAAGGGAAGTATTATTGTGAGATGAAAGTAGTTGAACATAATAGTAACTATACTCATATAGGTTTAAATAATATTGGAAGCTATAGATTAACTAATGCTTATGTTAATGACCCAACAAATGAAAAAGTATCTTATCTAAATGATGGTAGAGTTTTTATTCATGGTGGAACTTTAGATTCCACAGGGATTACTTACACAACTGGAGATATAATTGGAATGGCTTGTGATATGGATAATGGATATTTATATTATCATAAAAACGGAACTTATTTAAATTCTGGAGACCCAACAAGTGGTGGAAGTGGTACAGGTGGTTTTGATATTTATAATCATGGTAATGTTGATTATTGTTTTGCAGTAAGTAATAGCGATGGTGGAACTGACCCTGTTATTTCAGCAAACTTCGGCAATGGATATTTCGGCACAACTGCTGTATCATCAGCACAAAACCCAGATGATGGAATCGGAATTTTCGAATATGACGTTCCAGCTGGATATAGAGCATTATGTACTAAATCAATTAACGCACAGGAGTATAGCTAATGGCACAAATTAATAAACCATCAGATTATTTTGAAACAGTAACTTGGACAGGAAATGGTTCAGCTAGAGATATAACTGTAAGTCATGGGACTGAATGGATTTGGGGAAAACGAAGAGATGGCTTAAACGCTCATTGGTTAATGGACATAGTTAGAGGCGTTGACAAAAGACTTATATCAAATGAAACTGGTGTAGAAGATGACCCTAGTACAGCTATTTTAACTGCTTTTAATTCTGATGGATTTTCATTAGGAACTAACTCAGAATGTAATGTAAATGGTGGAACTTATGTTGGTTGGTCTTGGTTAGCTGGTGGAACTGCATCATCAAACACAGATGGAAGCATAACCTCAACTGTTAGTGCCAATACTACAAGTGGATTTAGTATTGTGTCTTATACAGGAAATGGTACTGATGGTGCTACAGTTGGACATGGACTTACATCTCCTAAATTAATTTTAATAAAAGCAAGAACTTCAGCTACTCCTTGGATAATGTATGGTTATCCTAATCATCCTGCTTTTACAACAGATGGAAGTCTTTTACAATTAGATTCTAATGTTGCTATGGCAGATAGTTCAACAAAAGAAGCATCTATTGGTGCCTCAACTGTAACATTTGTTGATGCTGGTGGAGATATAAATGCTTCAGGAGTAGATTTTGTGATGTATTGTTTTCAAGAGAAAAAAGGATTTAGTAAGATGGGCTCATACACAGGGACTGCGAATACAGATGGGCCATTTATCTATTTAGGATTTAAACCAGCTTTTATATTAAGAAAAAGAACAGATAGTACAGGTTCATGGTTAATGCAAGATAATAGAAGACCAGGTTCAAATAGAGTAGTAGTAGATACTTTACCAACAGATAATAATGTTTTATACCCTAATACTAATGATGCTGAATTAGTTAATAATGAATTAGATATTTTATCTAATGGTTTCAAATTAAGAGCATTAGACACATTTGGTAATGCTTCAGGTGGCTCATACGTCTACATGGCATTTGCAGAGAACCCATTAGTCGGAACTAATAATATCCCAGCAACTGCGAGGTAACCGTGTTAGGGATTACCACACTCTCACAATCACCGATAGCTTCCCTAGGGGGAACTAATGTTAATGTAGCTGTTACAGGTCAACAACTTAATACTGCACTTGGTGCAGAAACAACCAAAGCTGATGCTAATGTAACATTAACATCTTTAAACTTGTTGAATTTAAGTACAGGTGTTGAAACAGTAGATTTAAATACTGAAGTAAACTTAACAGGTTTAAATTTATTAAATTTAAATCTTGGAGATGAAACAGCGGTAGGTAATGCTAAAATTACACTTACGGGTCTTACTGCATTAAGTACAACAATTGGTCCATACTCAATACAAGCTGATGGAAATATATCTATTGTTGCTGGAGCAGAACAAGAACTTGAAACAGTCGTAAGTAGTGTAACTACAAAGGCAGATGCAATTGTAACACTTACAACTAATTTATTAAACTTCACAATAGGTAATGAACAAATCGATATAAACACTCCTGTAGATGTTACGGGAGTTCCAATTACCTCTAATACAGGATCGATTACTGTTGACTTAAACACTCCTGTAGATTTAACAGGACAACAATTAAATACAGCTTTAAATAACCCTTTAATTACTGCATGGTCAAACGTTGATCCAGATGTTACGAACACATGGACTGAAGTAAATACAAGCGATACAGCTGTTTGGGTAGAAGTTGATCTTGCAGCTTAGAGGAGATATAATACATTAAATTATGGCATCTACATATTCTACAGATATAAAATTAGAACTTATGGCTACTGGTGAAAACGCTGGTACATGGGGAACTAAAACTAATACAAACCTAAACCTTGTTCAGCAAGCAATTGCTGGTTATGAAGCAATTGATGTTGCTTCTGCAGATGTTACTTTAGTTATGTCTAATGCTTCTATATCTAATGCAAGAAACATGGTTCTTAATTTTACAGGAACTTTAGCAGCAAATAGAACAGTTACTATCCCAGATTCAATAGAAAAGTTTTATATTTTAAAAGATAGTACAACACATGGAGCATACTCTCTAACCTTTAAAACTGTATCAGGTACAGGTTTTACCTTAGATCAAGATAAAATTCATGCTGCTTATTCAGATGGAACCAATGTTAATGAAGTTGCGTTAAACACTTTAGGTGGAACAATCGGCACAGCTCAAATCGAGGATGACTCTATTACAAATGCAAAATTAGCAAACGATGCAGTTGATACGGCAGAAATTGTAAACGATGCTGTGACCAATGCTAAAGTTGCAGATAATGCTATTGATACTGCACAAATAGTTAATGATGCAGTAACTGCTGCAAAACTTGAAAGAAAATTCACAATAAGCACATCTTCTCCAACAGGTGGTAATGATGGAGATATTTGGTTTAAATATTCATAAGGTTTTTAAATGGCTAATACCTATGGGAAAGTATCGGGAACATTTCAAGAGATAGAAAATGCTTACGGTAAAGTATCAGGCACTTGGCAAGAAGCTGACGAGATATATGCAAAAGCATCAGGAACTTGGGAATTAGTTTTTGCAGCATTTACACCAGGTGCAATTCAAACATTAAGTTCTGGTTCAGGAACTTTTACAGTGCCTCAAGGTGCTAACGCAATTCATATTCAAGCTGGAGTTGGTGGTGGAGGCGGTTCAGTTGGTGGAGCAGACTATGATAAAGCAGGAGGTGAATCTTCTGGTGCTGGTGGTGGATCAGGTGCTTATGTATCTGATAAAGTTTTTAGTGTTACTCAAGGAGAAACAATTTCTTATTCAATCGGTGGTAGCGGGTCTGCTGGAGGTAAAGGTTACAACACAACAGGTAATTCTGGAGGAACAACAACACTATCTGGATCTACAACTGGTTCCATATTTAGTTTAACTGGAGGAGGTGGATCACGAGGTATTAATGGAGGAGTGCAAGGCCCCTTAAGAACTAATATAGCAGGAACAGCAGGTTCGGCTACTATCAGTGGTTCCGCAATCACTTCAGGAACTTTTAGAGATTCAGATGGAACTACAAAAAATGTTACTACATTAAATAGTGGCCCCGTTGGTTCATTCAATCAATCAGGTAATGGTGCTGCAGGGGGCAATAATGGAAACTGTGGAGGAGATAACTGTCGTATTAACGGTTCGACAGGAGCTTCTTCATATGCAGGAAATATTTCAGGAGGAGCTGGTGGTAGTTCTTCTGGATCTGGAACTAATGGAGGAGCAGGCACTAGAGGATCTGGTGGTGGAGGTGGAGCTGCTCAAGTAAATACTGGTTCTACAAACGGTGGAGCTGGTGGTAACGGAGAAGTAAGATACAGATTTTTACGAGTACAATAAGTGTTTTTAAAACCACAAAAAATTATATTTAATTCAATACTTGAAAAATATAAATTAAAAGATATAAAACCCAATCAAGAAAACAATAATCAAGACTTAATTGATCAACTAGAAATTGATATAAAAATGAACGGACTACTATGTCCATTAGTTGTTAATAATGGTTTATTAATTGATGGTCATCATAGATATGAAGCTATTAAAGATTTTTGTACCGAAACACTTGTTTATGTGGTAAAAGATAGTCATATGGAAAATTTATTATCAAAATTAAATAGCTATATTTGGTTTGATCATTTAGGTAAACTTGATGGCTAATATATCCAAATGGTTTGGTTATCCAATCTATATAACTAAATTAGAAAACTTTGAGAATATTAATAAAAAAATCTTACCTATTATATTAAAAGATATTACACCAACCAATTCTCAGTATTCACGAACCACGGACATAAAACCAAAAGAATTACAATCTATTGATGATAACTTACATAATGATCATAGATTTAAAGAGTTATATAATAATTTATTTAAAGTAATAGAAGAATGTTTAATTGCTCAAAAATATAATTTAGATTTATTAGAAATATATATAACAAAATCTTGGGCAACTTTATCAACTAAAGAACAATACATTGCTTATCATAGACATATGAGTAGCCATTTTAGTTTTGTCTATTATCCACAAGCTCATGAGCAAGGTAATTTATTTTTACTTGATGATGACGCACATAAAGTAGGATTAACTATACCAAAAAGAGATCCATACTTTACAGAGTGGGATAACACTAACTACGGTAAAGCAGAATATCCTGCGGAGACAGGTAATGTGATTATATTTCCATCAATGATATTTCATGAAACAGGAAAGAATACTAAAGACGAACCACGTATATCTATATCAGGAGATATTATGATTACTATGAAAGAGGGTGTAAAATCTGAACATAACATACCTTCTCCTGCGACTTGGAAGAAGATATAAGATAGTGTAAAATGGTGTTATGCCCCTAACAAATGTTCAAATAAGACCAGGATTAAATAAAGCAGATACTCCATCAGGTGCGGAAGGACAATGGATTGATAGTGATTTTGTAAGATTTAGATATGGTCAACCTGAAAAAATAGGAGGGTTCA
>Ga0222719_10005227_pt1 | contig 11234 bp, 13 predicted proteins | sample C33_34DmetaG_FD_165039 | JGI IMG/M metagenome (GOLD analysis project Ga0222719, IMG submission 165039) | Estuarine water microbial communities from San Francisco Bay, California, United States - C33_34D | ecosystem: Environmental > Aquatic > Marine > Unclassified | place: USA: California...
GGCCGACAGAAAAGGTTTATAAAAAGATTTTGTTTTAAGGGTGTTTGTTTTACCTACACACAGATGTTGGGAAGCTTAGAGCCACTATGAGGCTTAACGGCTTTCAATAGGTTTAAGTTTGTTTTTTAAGGGCTCTGGACCTTCTCCTGGAAAGTATTTCTTACGTATTCTACTGATCCAGGCCTTATTAACATATTTATGTGCATTTTTTTTAAGCCAATCCATTATATTTTTTGGAACCATAATATCCTTAGAGAAGTGTTTGTATTTTGCCCTAAGTTTGAAGTCAAGTTCCCTAAGATCAAACCCTGTCCATGGATCAACAATAGCACCACGAGGCCAAAGATTACTTGGTTCTAATAAAAGGTAATTGTGGCTTATTGCTTTATTGCTGATTATCGCTAAATTTTTAAAGCCTAATGCATATATGTGAATAGCGGCTTCTAAATTCTGCATTTCACAATTAGCAAAATTTTTATTACGGACCCTTACTAAGGCATCGCTCAGTTCATCACCAACAAAATGGTGGGGAGATTTCAATTCTCCTGTCACTGGTGACTTATTAATGTAATTTTTTTGTAATAGTGCTAATTTTTTTAATGTACTAACCGGGTACATTTTTTTGGCTGCCGATGTATATTCTTCACCTCTTTTAAGGGTCATAAAAATTCCTTTTCTTGACATGGCTGTCTGGTAACCTGTTGTGGATAATTGGTATTTTTGTTTAATTAACTCAGATAAATGATTTATGGCACCTTCAACCCGGTTTTTGACATCATTCGCTTCTCCTATGTTTACATAAAAACATAATAAAATGATCATTCCTCTTTTTACAGATAACATAACATCCTCTCTATTTAGTAGGTTTAAGTAATTGTTTTAAAGGTAGAGCATCCTGCCTTAAGAAAAATCTTTTACGGATATCTAATATCCAAGCATAATTTGCAGATTTGGTGGCATTATTTTTAAGCCAACTCATCATGTTTGGGACTATTTCAATGTTGGCATCAAAGTGACTGAATAGTTTCTTATTTGCAAAATTTAATTCTATAAAATGACGACCAGTCCATGAATCAATAATTGCACCATTAGGAAAAAGGTTAGTGGGCCTTAAAACAACATAATTATGGCTCAATTTCTTGTTGCTTATGACTACAAAATCTTTAAAACCTAATGCATAGATGTGAATAGCAACTTCAAACGCTTGCATGTCACAGTTGGCAAAGTTTTTTTCACGAACCTTTCCCAAACAAGAAGTCAATTGGACTTCATTCATACTATGTGGTGCACTCAAAAAATCTTTTTCCTCCCCAGGAATACAGTTAATATACTTGCTTTGTAATTCTCCTAAATTCAAAAGAGTAGAACTTGGATAAACCTCTTTTGCTTTGGCCGTATATTCTGCCCTCCTCTCTGGGACAATTAAATTTGTCGAGGTGTTTCTCATGCTTGATTGATACCCAGTAGTGGACAATTGATATTTTGAAGCAACTAGGTTGGACAAAAAATTAAGTGCATTTCTGACTGTTTCCTTGTCATCACTTTTTCCAACCACAGCAAATAAACATAATATAAATACCATTCCCGCTTTTATAGTGTTCATCACTTAGCCTTTAAATTTCTTAATATCTCAAACTACATTATATAGTCTTTTTGAGAAAATAGAAGAATTTCATCTGGAGTCAACTCCTTGGCTCGCTTCCTTAAATTAAAGGCAGAAAGACTCGATCAACCATCCTACATTGTCTGACTTCTCATCCACTCAGGATGAAAACTCAATTTTATGGATGAAACATCAGTTTGTGGTCAATACTGGATCCGTTTTTAGGGATAATTATGAGCATGGCAAAGCAGACGTTCACAAGTGTCCTAGAAAGCCTCTTAAAGAGTAAAAATCTATTGGTTAACCATCTCCTGGGAATCTAAAAGTGATTAATATTTGCTTGAGTAACAAGCAATTAAGAAGGAATTAGTCCTGATTTGAGTAGCAATATAGTAACAATTGCTTGGTAGGTTTAACGGAATTTCAAGGTATATGGTACGTATTTTTGAGGCAGAGAAAGAACCTTTTGAACCTTTCTAACTTTCAAGTTTGATCCTTCAAATGTTCGTAAAATTGAAGGTTACAGATCTTACGCAAATTTTATTCCATGGTAGCCTCATAGCTTTTAGGAGGTAGTACCTGTATGGGCGTAGAGGTTCAAGTCCTCTCCTGCGCACCACTTTATTACCTTAACCCAACAACAATTGTTTAAATTTAGAACTATGCTATAATGGAGTCATGAGTCAGTGGGTTTTAATTTTATTCTTCATAAGCGGCAGTTCCCTATTTGCAAAAATACAAAGTGAAGAGGCACTGGTTTTTTAGTTGCCCCCAGAGTGATCATGACTAATTGGCATTGCTTAAAACATCCTCAGCAAGCAAGCCAAACCGTAGCAACACTAAACTTTGAAAAACATATCAATCCTAAAAATTATCTAAGATTTAAATGTGATAAGTTTTTGGCCCACGATAAAGATATGGATATTGCCTTCATTGAATGTCTAAATCCTTCACCTCATCTCAATAAGCAAGTCACCATCGATGCGAGACCTTATCATGTTATGAACAATGATCCTCAAAAAAAAGATCGTGATCGCTCTATGTACATCATTCACCAACAGTGCAAAGGCCAAGGATGTAATGCCTTTAAAAAGTTTCAGTTTGAACGTATTAGAGATACAGGGGCCAAAAGTGCAAAGCATGACGCCGATACTTTAGGAGGATCTTCTGGAGCACCGGTTTTTGATCAGGAGTCCAATATGGTCATTGCCCTTCATCACGAAGGTAACCCTTTTCTGAATCAAGCCATTCCTTTTTATAAGATTATTAAGAGAATGAAGTACCTTGCTAAAAAGAAACCTATTTTTGAGCAACTTCTCCATAAGATGAAAATCCATAGTATGAAATAGAATTACCCTACTATAAATAAAATAATAAAAAATAAAAGGAGACCTAAAGCGATAGCTGGAAAAAATAGGTCTTGTTTTTTTTCTGAAACCTTAAAAACACCAGTGGATCTAAAGTGGACATCATCGAGATTATCCAGAACGTATTGAATATCTCTAAACGGTGTTACTCCTGTAAATTGATACAAAACCTCACGTCCCTCACATATGAGAATTGAAGGAACGCCCCTAACTCCAAAATGGGCTGCAAGTTCTGGTGATTCGGAGGAATCAATTTCAAAAATGGAAACATCTTGATTTTGTTCTTGAAGTTTATCAATGACAGGCTTCATTGTATGGCAGGGGCCACAGGTAGGAGAAAAGAATTTAATCACAAAAGCTTTTTTTTGAGTGGATACCTGCTCTTCAAAATTATCCGTGTTTAATTTTGTCACCATATCATATTACCTTTAAAAGATTCTTGTGCTGAATTAACTCAGAAGCTAGGTGAATTTGCTATGTAGGGTCGAATATTGTAGTTGGTATTAATACTTCCGGCTGGTCAGTAAGAGAATTGGTTTAAAAAAATGAAATTGTAGTTCTCAAGTTAGGAAAAGGTCATAATAACAGAAACTTTCGAACCTTACACTACCTCCACTTTAGAGTGGTAATAAAGGTATTGCTCAATTATTATTGATCTATGAATTTATTTATCAAAACCCGTATTTCTCTTAATTATCGTAAGGTCCTTAAAGGATTCACTCTTGAGCTTTTTAAAGCGTTGAAACCACCGCTTATGCCATTAGAGGTGGAAAGATTTGATGGATGCAAGACTAATGATGAAGTTCATTTAAAAGTTGGGCCTCTAAAACAGCAGTGGATAAGTATTATAACAAATGATTTTGACGACGAGACAGAATGTGGGTTCATTGATGAAGGGAAAGTGATTCCACCACCATTAAGATATTGGCACCACACTCATAGGATTGTAAAAATCACAGAAGATGAATCTGAGATTCAAGATGATATCCAGTTCACAACTGGTTTTAAGATATTAGATATCTTAGTGTATCCCGTGCTTTATTTACAATTCGCCGTTCGTCCTTCTGCCTATCGCAAGTATTTTCAGAAGTAACTTTTTATATTCGCTCTATGTATTTTTGAAATGCTCAACGCCAAGACCTTGATTTTGAAACTCTTTTTTAAGAAATAGCTCTTTAACGGCCCGCCCTGAAGTGCTCTCAGATAATTTGTTTGAAAACTCGATAACTGCGCAAATGATCCCTTTAAACTGTCCAAAAGCAAAATTGTTAAGGTTGTCATCTGTAACGTGATGAACTCCAATTTTAGTTTTTTTCCCAAATCCGCCAGCGAGTATTGATGAAGCAAGATCGGAGAGCTCAACTGGTCTTGAGTCCCTTATAATATCATTGGCGTACTTAATATGTTTTTGTTCTATAGGAACAGATTCAATACTGTATTTTTTTAAAGTATGCCCATAAGGGCAATGGAGGCAATTATTCTTGCAGCATGTTCCTCTATTGAGAAGATACTTAAAAGTGAAAACTTCTATTCCAGCATCATTGGTATATGTTAGCTTATCTTTATCATTATTCATCTCCGGCCTAAGATACTATAAAAGTAATTCCATCACCATCTCTACCTGAAAGAAATACCTAGAATTACAAAAAAAACTATCGAAATCTCAAAAACCTTGGAAATTACGTTGCTTTGGAAGATTCATTTGGGGCCAAAACGAAGGTGTCAAAAAGGAGAAAATATTTGAGAGAGTTTTTTGGAGTAAGGGTGTTTGTTTAATCTTTTAACTTTAGGCCCATTGGGTAAATAAATTTGCTTTCATTTTGCGCACAAAGTACGGCAAAAATAACTGAGACATTGCAAAGCGTCACTTTAGCTGCAATATTTTTTTTTGATACCTAGAGCTGATTATTTTAAATAAATTAGATGATACATTTTTATGGATGTCCCCCAACTTCTTTTTACCAAATTTTACTGAAAAGTTATCATCAATTAAATCAGAGTTAGTTTCTTGAGGAAGTTCACCAACGAAGGCAACGTATTCTTCGTCCTTAATGTTTTTATAACTATCTTGTTGTGTTGATGAATCACCACTTTTATGAATTCGACCTAAATGATATGATTTCCTTTCTCCAGGGGTAACACCAGGTCCACCATCTTTTGGAAATCTTAGCCCATTATGAGGATATTTTTTTGTGTCATAAATTCTTTTTCCTGGGCGCTCACCGTAAACTGGCCTTAACATTTCTAGTCCTCTATCTACAAGCTTGCAGTGCTTTGAAAAATAGGATTCATTACAGGAAACACATGAAAGAGACTTTTTAGTTACAGTTTTTATAAAGTGATAGGCCTTTCTATCGAAATCTTTTACTTTATTATTGAGTTCATTCCAATATTCTTGCATTGGCTGGGCCTGCTTTTGACATTCCTCCTGTCCAAGTGAAGATCTTACTTTTTCTAATTGTGACCCAGCTTGAATTATTTTGTTTACTTCAAAATATTGTTCTTTATAAACCTTATAAATAAATTGTGCTTCTTCCTTACCAATATATTCTCCAACTTCTTTTGCAAACAAAGGTGGGATAAGAAAAATTAATATAATAAAATTTATTTTTGTCATAACTTTACTCTGTTAATATAGAGCTTGGTGATATTATTGTTTTGTATTTTTGATATAATTCCTTGATCTCTGTGTTGTTCTGAAAATCTTCAAAATTAAAATACTTATTGATCTCATCTTTATAACCTTGAGAGATACTAGAGTAAGAATTATAGAATAACTCAGGTGGTAATTGATTTACTTTCTTCACCCAATCACCTAGCTTACCTGTTTTATAAAAACCTGAGCTTTGTCTGTGTGCAAAATCCAAACCCAACCAAACAGGTAAAGACTTCCAAGCGCTAAGACATTTCTCTTCAATTCTTTCAATTAAATCATCAGAGTTTAATAATCCGTGGTTTGGTAATAAAGTAAATCTTGAATCTGATGCTAAAGTGTCACCAAATACCCAGCTATAAAAGTTATTTAAAAGCCAAAAATTAATAGTGGATAGTGACTCTGATCCAGTCCTGCTCCTACAATGATCCCCCTCCATTAAGTCCCAATGAGTTTCTTTCGCAAAACTAGAAAATACCATAGCTCCATTATCACTACGATTATTTGTGAAAAAGATAAGCCTTTTTCCAGCTTTTCGAAGCTCGCCAATAGTAGGCCATAATGAGGGGTTTTGTTTAAATAAACTTTCTGAATCTTTGACCCTAAAAACCAAATCAGATACTTCTGCTTTTTGAAATATGGCCTCTAAGTCCATTCCTGTGTAGCTTTCAAAGTATACTGATATAATTTCTCTGGGGTTTTCTCTCAAAAATTTTCCAAATAGAGCAATATATTTTGATAACTTTTCTAATCCCATAGTTAGGGAAATCGGTCTTAGTAAACCCTTCGTGATAGCACAATCTCCATGACACATAACTGGAGTCTTAGCTACCTCATTAATTTTTTCATTACTTAATATAACTTTTTTACTATCAATTTCTGCTTTTGGTTTTGTTTCTACTTCATCACCAATTTGTTTACTTTTTCGTTGAATCTCTCTATCCGGCTCATCTTCTTTAAAGTGAATATCTAATAGAAATAGTCGAACATTTTTATCGAGCATGGTCTCTAGACTGACATTTTGATTAACTGTTCCCCAGCCATAGGCGTGACTACAGTTTGCATTGTGAGCACCAATCCACATAATTTCATTGTACCTACGTCCATCAGGGATATCTTTATAGATACTTCCAGCAGCATAAAAAGACCAATTTATGCAAAATAATAGTATTAAATAATTAGATTTATTTAATAACATTTATGAATTGTAGCATAAAAAAGTACTAAAATTAGTATGTAGAACGTATAATAATTTAAAAAGTTGAAGGAAGGTTTAATGAATATAATCTTATTGTCTTTACTATTTAATCTACAATTACTAGCAAATGATAAATTAGTAGATATCAGTCAAATACCTAAAATGCCAACAGAGATTCAAAAGTATACTCGTATAGTTGCAATTGGTGATTTGCATGGCGATTGGGAGCAAACAAAAAAGGCCTTACTTCTTTCGGGTGCATTTAAAAAAGAAAAAAAAGGTTTTATGTCAACAGAGTGGCAATGGACGGGAGGAAATACCTACGTTGTTCAAGTGGGAGATCAACTAGACAGATGGCACGATGATAGAAAAATTATGGATACCTTAGCTAAGCTTAGAATACTTGCCGCAAAAGGTGGAGGTGGCTTCTTTCCGCTTTTAGGCAATCACGAAATTATGAACCTACAATTTAAATTCAAATATGTTACAAAGAATTCGATGAATTTATTTAAGGATTTTGATGATAAAGGACCGTGGAGATTTTCAACTTATCTTCCGCCTAACTATCTAGACATGCTTACAGAACACAAGCTTCCCCATGAGCCAGGAAGATTTAATGCCTTTAGTAAAAACGGGTATTATAGAAAATTATTATCAACTCAAAATGTTGTTATGAAAATTGGAGATATAATTTTTGTACACGGAGGTATTGGTGGGGGACTTGGATTAAGTTTAGAAGAATTAAATAATACTTATAAGGAATGGATTTTAAATGGTGATCCAAATAAAAAAAATCAATACATAGATAATGAAGCTTATTCCCCTGTATGGACTAAAATTTATTATGATAAACATAAAGAAGAACCTAACTGTTCGGAGTTAGAGAAGGCGCTAAAACTATATAAGGCCTCAATGATGGTTGTTGGTCATATTAAAAGAGATAAAATTAGATCCAACTGTAATGGAAAACTTTGGCTAATTGATGTAGGTATGAGTAGGGCATTCAATGAAGAAGTTCAGATTTTAGATTTAAGGCCTGGGGTACCACCTCGGGTATTAAAATAATTAAATAAGTGTTCAAGGTCTTTAGCAGGAGACATTATATAAGCTAGGCGTAAAGCACTGTCTAGCGTGATTTTTTATTGTTCTCTTTTGATGAACTTTGAACCCAAATATCCCATTTTTCTTTACCACGACTAATCGGATATGCGTAAAGGCCACACAGATGTACTTAGATCGTCATTAATAAAATTAAAAAAGAGTTGATATCTGGGCCCTATTTCTAACACATAATATCAGACAGATAGATGTGTAATGGGGTTCTACTAATAAAAAATGACATTATTTGAGCTTTCTTCTTGCTTAATAGGCAAGATGTGTTAATAAGTTACAAACAGTTTTTTTCCGAGATTTTTTCCAATATCAGTTAACTTCTCTAAAAAATTCAAGTTCTAAACAATTTTACGAGGAGTAAAATAATGAGTAACAAACTTTATGTAGGCAATCTTCCTTTTACAGCAAGTGAAGATGTATTATCACAACTTTTTTCTGAGTGCGGTTCCGTTACCTCAAGCAGAATCATCACTGACCGTGACACAGGTAGAAGCAAGGGTTTTGGTTTTTTTGAAATGTCATCTGCAGAAGAAGCAGAACAAGTAATTTCAAAGTATGATGGATTTGAGCTAGAAGGTAGATCTTTAAAGATAAATATAGCTAAACCTCAAGAAAATAGAAGTGGTGGCTTTCGTCCAAATAGAAATAGATATTGATTTCAATTGATAATGCGGAGTTGTTTAAACGACATCCGCATATTCAATCACAAATTCATGCCAAAAAACTAGACAAGTTAATAGGTTACCGTATTGCTAAAATCGAAGTTAAGCTTCTTCAAAAGTATAAGGCATACTATAAAGAAGCTGGTGAGACGAATCGGAAAACTTATTTTGAAGGAACCCAAACCTGGTTTGGGCTCCACCCCCAAGTTCTGCAAACGCCATATAATGACATTTATGAAGCACTTAGTAGCTTAAAAGATCAGCAAATCTCAAGAGTCGTTGATATTGGCTCAGCTTATGGAAGAGTAGGTCTGATTACGAAGAATATATTTCCAAAGGCCAGTTTTATAGGTTTCGAGATTGTTAAAAAAAGGGCCGATGAGGCCAATCGTGTATTTGGTAAATATAACCTCATTAACTGTGAAGTGGTTAATAAAAACATTTTGAGTGATGACTTCATTCTTCCAGAAGCTGATGTTTATTTTATTTATGACTTTAGTGACAGAGAAGATATCAAAAAAGCTATCATGTTGATCTGTAAAAGAATGAAATCTAAAAAGTTTTTCCTTTTTGCTAGAGGTGATAGTGTCGAATCAATTCTTAAAAAAAAAATTAATTTTATTTTATCTAAAACACGATATCTTCCGGACTCACTAATAAGAATATATGAGTTTAGGTCAGATAGTTTCAATTGCTAAGTAATTAAACTTTGTAGTCTAAAAATACCTGCTCCACAAGATAACCATAAGTTTTCGTCCGGTATGATGTCTAGACTCATGTTTTAATTAACTGTGCTTAGATCATAGGTGTGACTGTCGTTTACATTTTATACATTGATCCATACAATTTAATTGTCGACACTGGAACTATGTAGGCTTCAATGATGATTGTTGATCATACTGTTCAGTGAGAAATTACATTTCGCCGTGATGGAATAGTTTAGGTTTTAGAATGAGTGCCTGGAAATCTCCATAGGGTAATAAATTGTACTTTAAAACTTTTTAAATAGGAAATATTATGAAATTCGTATTATTATCTTTTATTCTTGTCCTGATGGGTTGTGGTAAAGGTAACCTTGTTATAACGGTACCCGAAGTGGAAAAAGCGAGTGCAAATTATCAAGAGCCAAATAAATTATCGATTGATCCTCAAACGATCACTGATGAAGTTGAAATTGTAAGTGCAAATGGGCCAACAGCTTTTATCAAAGATATCTCTAAAGTTCATATCCAGCCAAGTCATGACTATATACAAAGAGGGAATATCTTATACAAGATTAGCATAATAGATAAGGTAGGTGTTAAGCTAATCAATTCTAAGATTGTTCATGATACATCAGATAGTGCTGGACACTATATTAGCAATGTTGGATTTAAGTTAGAAGCAATTGACCTCACCACTAAAAAAATAGTAAATAGTAAAATAATCGATAATCTAGCGAACGAAGATAGTGAACTACCAATTAACAATGGGTCTCACTGGTTCATTGAAAAATTTGATTTAAACATACAACTTCCTTTAATCACTTTAAGAAAGTTTACACTACAAACTAAATGCCCTGGCACTAAAACTTTGTGCTCTTCCGTTACTGACGAATATGCAATAGCCTCACTAGATTTAAATCTAGGTACGCTTAATTTTATTAAGTTAATAAATGGAAAAACTTATAAAGCTTATTATAATAATAATTCGATTTATTATTATAATATTATTAATAATAATTTAGTTATCAATAAACTTAATATTTTAGATAAAGTGGAAACTCAACAAACTGTTGCTTTACACGCTAACCATAAAGATTTTTTAACAAACATTTATTTTCATAAGGATAACTTTTATATAGCAGGACGTTGGAAAAAAACAGCTAGTACTTATTTATTGGAATTAATGAAGTTTGATCTTGATTTGGAAAAAGAGCCTTCCATAGCATATGATAATGCAACCTCTGGATTAGAAGGTAATATTGATGTTATCGGTGATGATGAGTTAGTTATTAGAATTCGAAAAGTTAGTTCTATGAATGATGATCTCGTATTTAATACTAGCGAATATAGTCTAAAGGAAAAAGAAAGATATTATGATATTTACTTGATTGATAGTAGAAATGGCGATTTGGCAGAATATTTTAATAAAAAATCTCCTTTAAAAAGAAAGGCAATAACAACGGAGTTATTTTATAATGATGATAATCACATTTACTTTCTTAAGTGGGATAAAGAATCGTTAATTCTAGATAGTGTAAATAAAGGTGGTGTAACGAGTTTAATAAATGGAGCTCAGTCTGCAAAGATTAACTTTAAAAGAACGTTTGTAACTCCAATTATAGAATTCTTTGAAGTTCATAACGGCATCGCTACTATTGTTATTTGGGATGAAGGAAAACATTATATAAAAAGATTTAATATTCATTAATAATGCAAGGTTAATTAGTTATGGATAAGAAATATTGATGGGAAAGCTAGTTAATGGAAAGTGGGTTGTTGCCGATGTTGCAACTTCGAGTAAGAGTGGAGCTTACGAAAGAATACCAAGGTCCTTTAGAGAGTTTATCCATTATGATCATCCTATCTTCAAACCCGAATCCGAAAGATATCATCTCTATATAAGCTATGCCTGTCCCTGGGCCCAGAGAACCTTA
>Ga0222719_10005228_pt1 | contig 11233 bp, 11 predicted proteins | sample C33_34DmetaG_FD_165039 | JGI IMG/M metagenome (GOLD analysis project Ga0222719, IMG submission 165039) | Estuarine water microbial communities from San Francisco Bay, California, United States - C33_34D | ecosystem: Environmental > Aquatic > Marine > Unclassified | place: USA: California...
TGCGCCCTCGGGTCTCTCTGGTGATGCATCCACACCGGGTGAAATCAGCCTTTCTTGGATTGACAATGCCGATAACGAAACGCGTTACGATGTGCAGCGTTCAGATGACGGTAGCAGTTGGTCGACCATCGCTTCGTTGGGTACTGATGCACAAAGCTACACTGATGCATCGGTGGCATCGTTGACCACATACTTTTATCGCATTCAAGCCGGCAACGGCGCAGGTGATGCGGCGAGCGGTTCGATTCAAATTACCTCCGCTGAGCAAGTAGCGCCGAGCATTACATTGAGCGCTAGCGGCTACAAGATAAAAGGTTTGCAAAACGTTGATGCGTCTTGGGACGCCGGCGGTGCCGCCGTTGTGCTCTATCGTAATGGGGCGGTTGTTTATAGTGGCACGGGTAGCGAGACAACGGACAGTAACATTTCTAAGGGCGGTGCTGTTTATGATTATCAGATCTGCCTCGAAGGCGATACGCCGGGAAGCGATAGTTGCTCCAACGTGGTAACAGTGGTTTTTTAGGTTCTTGATACACTGGAATAGGCCGGCATGCCGGCCTTTTTTACGCCTGTGATTTCTGTCCACTTTGCACACTAGCAAACTACGCTACTGCGGTTTGGTCGTACCAAAGGTAATCTCTGCAAAGGGTTAACTGAAGCGTTGTCAGGCTTGGGCTTTATGATTGGTAGTATCAGGCGGTTGTGTTCTTATGCGATTGTCTCTCTCTTTTGGGTTAACGACACGTGTCTTTGATCTGGGACCGATATTGGCTTGGTGTAAGCCCAAGCCACTCTTTGGTGGCGCGCAGTGCGGCTTTTTGAATTGTTGCTCCGAAAGCCGCATGATAACTGGAAAAGTTGGTAGGACCAGGCGGATTCGAACCGCCGACCTCTACCATGTCAAGGTGGGGTAAAAAGTTATTTCAGCTTGTATGTCGTTCAGAATCTTTCCCAGTTAAATTTCTAATATATTATCTAAATTATTGATTTTATTGTCTTTGATTAAATATTTGACTAGTCAGTCAGCTGATTCACGGTTCCTTGAAAGTCCGGAATAATCCAGTAAGATATGTGTAAAGTTATCGTAAAAAAATCGCAAAATAGGCGGGTAATGTTATGACGGAGCACATAGTGCTACACACTGTATCAGGCCGGGAGAGATTGAAACCTCGAAGTGAACCGTATTGGATTCCGTTAACGCGAGGCTGTCATTTAGGTTACCGAGTGAACGCTGGAGAAGGGGCTTGGGTGGCACGATATACGCACAGAGGCCGCGTTGCTAAAAAGCGTCAAGCAAAGACTCTCGGCCCTTTGGGTTATCTCTCAGGGAAAGATCAATACGGAGAGGCTAAACGTTTAGCGGAAGCTTGGTTCGACCATATTCGATTCGGGGGGAAAAGCAAATCTGGGACATTGGCGTCTGCTTGCGAGAGCTATGCAGCTTTCATAGAAAAAACCAAAGGCAGGAAAGCCGCTCACGATATCAAACGGCGACTAAATCAATATGTTCTTAACGATGAAAAATTCGCAAATACTGAGTTGCAAGACTTATCGCCGCATATCGTAAAACAGTGGCGGGAAAAGCTCGCTGATATGCTTATCAACGTTGGGAAAAACAAGGGGAAGTTGCGAACCGCCGAAACCTTAAACCGTGATATGACATGTTTAAGGGCTTGCCTAAATTTTGCTCTAGAAGAAGGGCTTGTCACAAGTGATACGGCATGGCGAAAGGCACTGAAACCAGTCACACGCAAGCAGTCTGCGGAAGTGGGACGCCAACGTGAGGTGTATCTCTCATTTGCCGAGCGTGAAGCATTACTGCAGGCTTTACAAACAATTGAACCATCACTTGTGCCTCTTGTGAGGTCAATGTGCCTTCTCCCCCTGAGACCGGGTGCATGCGCAAATCTGTATGTAGGCGATTTTGATGGAAAAAGACTGATTGTAAGGTCTGATAAAGCGCACGCAGGGCGCGTACTGTTTCTTCCGGAGTCAACGGCGAAATTTTTCAGGACACATTGCCAAAGAAAATTACCCTCGGCGCCGATTTTTTCAAGATTAGATGGATCACAGTGGAGCAAAGATTCATGGAAGAAGCCAATACGAAAAGCTGCCACGGCAGCCAACCTATCAACTGATACTGTAGCTTACACTCTGCGTCATTCGGTAATTACTGATCTAGTAGATGCAGGTGTGCCCGTTACCCAGATTGCTCTGCTTTCAGGTACCTCAGTGAGAATGATTGAGCAGAACTATGCAAAGCTAACATCTGATATGTCGGTTCGCGCACTGGGGGCTCTAGTTAGTGAGTAAGAAACCTGTTGGCAGACCTCGGCAATATTCGGATCCCGAGATTGAGCTTGGTGAAATGTTGACGTCTATTGTAGATCTGGAAAGTCGAGAAATTATGAACGAATCAGTGCGTAGTGTTATTTCGTCCTACGAGATCACAATTGGGAATCCAAATGTTGATATTGATATCATTACGGCTCAGTTGGTTGAAGCCTTGTTCTACTACCGAGAGTTTCTATCGATCAAGTTTGTCAGGCAAGGGGTGCAAAAACCAGGTCCGAAACAAAAGATCGCGGAACAGGTGCTGATTCGAGATATTAGAGAAATCCTCTCAAAACAGGGAATAGAAACGCTGCAATATTGGCGCAATGGCAGGGCCGCGAAGAATTCTTTGCACGAATTTATATCAGATTTGTGCAGAAATTCTGGCGTCAATCCGCGCTTCAATGCCTCTGCGCGTTCTCATAGTTCAAAATCCATAAGTTTTATCACTTAAGAGTAATTAATCTCTAATTCGTGTGACCACCAGAAAGACCTCTTTGGATATTCTCCTATTGACAGCAAATATGGGAGTTGGGTTATGGACAACGAGCTTACGTTTTGGACGATTAAAGATGTTCTTAAAGGCCAAGGTATTAGCCGATCACTTTGGTATGACCAAGTTCGCATGGGAGTCGCGCCCATGCCTGTTAAAACTGGTGAGCGTCGCGTTGCTTGGTTGAAAACTGAGGTTTTGGCGTATCGTCAAAAGCTAGTTGAAGACCGAGATCAATTACTCGCTCGAAGTGGTTACAAGGCTGATTCATCGATCAGTAAACGGTGAGGTCGTGACAGCGTCCGCGACCTAAAGCATCCAGCTGTTTGAATTATGGTCGTATTTTTCGTTTATGTCATGATCTTCTATGTGAGGAGATCTATATGCATAGTTTGATAGATAATCAAGTTCAACGGGCTGCCAATATTGATGAGGACGGTATGCTCGAGTTTTTAAGAGTGATTACACCGGGGGAGGGCGTACTCTTTGCAGCTACGCCAAAATTAGCAGGTAGCGATAAGTCTAAGCGTGGTTGGGAGCACATAGCATGCGCTAATTATGAAGAACTCGCCAAGAAATGCGCGGAATTTAGTTTGCGTGGCATGCAATCATATTACGCGATGTCATCCTACAAACATGCTTCTTACTATTGCGATGTGAAGCAGTATAGAAGATCCCGAACACAAGCAAATGTTAAGCTGGTTCGCTCGAATTGGATCGACATCGATTATGGCAAAGGTAAAGAGTATTTAACGATAGAAGAGGCGCTAAATGCTTTCGATGCATGGCTTGAAAAAGCAAACCTTCCACTACCAACTTTTCTCGTCAGCTCAGGCAATGGACTCCATATTTACTGGGTATTCACAACTGATATTTCATACGAGGATTGGGAGCCTATAGCTAGGTTATTTGCAAAGTTGCAAAAGCAATATGCACTAAAGTCAGACAATATTTCGGGTAACGCCGCCTGTGTTCTGCGCCCTATCGGTACGCTTAATTACAAAGATCCGGCTAACCCGAAACCAGTAAAGTTAATTCGTCAAGGTGATCTGCAGGATTTTAAAAAGTGGGGGGAGATGATTCAGAGTGCTGTGACGCTAGGACCACTTCGTTATTCATCGATCGCAAACTCAAACTCATCTTTGATAAACGCTTTACTCGGCTCCAATTTTGCTGACTATCCACCATCTGATGCTGACCTGATAGCAGGTGCCTGCCAGTTTTTTAAGGATATGCGAGATACACTGGGGGCAAACCAGTCTGAGCCTCAGTGGTTTTCTGCACTTGGCGTCCTGGCCAAAACGTCGAATGGCCCTGAAATCGCACAAAAATGGTCCTCCGGGCATTCTGACTATTCACCTATCGCAACCCAACAAAAACTTGATCAGTGGAGAGGTATTGGCCCTACTACGTGCGAACGAATCAGGCATGAAAGCATCTCTTGCAATGGATGCAAGCAAACATGCAAGAGCCCGATTCAACTTGGTTACAGAAACGAATTAATCAGCCCTGAAGATCCGGGCTTAACTAACGAGCAGAAGCTAGCCGCATTATTCGAAATGCCCGCCGGTGATATTCTAGCAGCACGATATTTTGCTCATCTCAATGAAGGCAAAAATATCTTTGTGCCGCACTACGGTGAGTGGTTTCAATGGAATGGCAATTACTGGAAGCGAGATGATCATCGTGGCATGGCAGTCGCAAAAAATACCAGCGACCAATTCCTGAAATCTACGTCCGAGCTTTTTAAAAGTGACCCTGATCGCTTCAAGCCATATATTAATTTCGCATGCCAACTAAGAAACAAGGGGCGACTGGACAATATGCTTGCACTTGCTTCAAGTGAGGAATCGATATCAGTGGATTCGTCCCGCCTAGATAACAACGTATTACTACTGGGGGTACCAAATGGGATAGTTGATTTACGGCTCGCTAAGCTTCTAAGCCCTTCACCTGAGCATTATACAACCAAGCAAGCAGGATGCTCATTCGACGAAAACGCAGACTGCCCCGGCTGGCTAGCGTTTCTTGATGCAGTTTTTCAAGGTGACCAATCTATCATCAAGTTTATCCAGTTAGCCCTTGGTTACACATTGACGGGATCAAACACTGAAGAGCTTATATTCATACTTTATGGAAACGGGGCAAATGGTAAGTCAGTGTTCGGTAATGTCGTCGCACATATCCTAGGAAGTTACGGTATTAGCGGTGATAGCTCTGTCCTCGTAAACCAAAAGCCAGATATGGGTCCATCTGTTGAGATGGCTAGGTACACCGGTGCAAGGTACGTTTCTTTTAACGAAACTGCAGCTGGCAATAAGTTGGATGCGCGAGCTGTAAAAGTCCTTGCTGGACGAGAACCTATTGTCGCACGTCAGCTTTACCAAAAAGCCTTTGAATTTATTCCACAATTTACTCCATGGCTCAGAACCAATCATAAGCCGATCGTTACAGATACTGACGATGGTATTTGGCGAAGGCTTGTACTGATCCCATGCAACGCATCGTTTACTGGCGCAAACAACGATCCAAATATTGAGCGTCGCCTTTTGAGCGAGGATGCAGGCATACTCAGATGGATGGTCGAAGGTGCAAAACTTTGGTGTTCATCTGGGCTAAAGGTGCCGTCAATCATCAGCAATGAGGTTAAAAGCTACCGCTCTGACTCGGACCTATTTGGCCAATTCTTAGCCGATAAAACTAAACAAAAAGTAGGGGCAAAGACGGATCAGTCCTTAGTTTGGTTAAGTTTCACGTCGTGGTGTCATTGTGAAAATATTCATCAGGGTACTAAGGCCTCTTTCACGAGGCGATTGGCAGAAGCTGGCTATACGGCGTTCAAAAGTAACGGTAAGCGCTATTACCAAGGCTTAGAACTGGCGTAGGGCGTGTAAGGGCGAGTTTACGTTGTATTTCCTTTGTATTTACATTTTGGTTTGTCATTGGAGTTCTTATAAATGCACTTAAACCGGCCCTCTCTGGCCCTCGACTAGACCGCCACCGCCAACGATGTAACTTTTCATGGAGATTTAACGTGGACACATGGCTTGATCAGGTCAAAAGAGAGTGCAAAGTTCATCCCACTGCGAGCAAGCACCTTGCTGAGCTTAAGCAGAAAGTCTCAGCACATCGGAGAGGAAGAAGCGAGGCGCATTGCAGACAATTGGCATATATCGAGTCCTTCGTATCTGTAGAACAACAAATACGGCAGTGGCGCAACGGTTTAACTCAGGCTGTAAGGCACCGTCCCTTTTCCACGATGGAGCTTGTCGTTCAATTGCGAGGGAGATATAAACAACGCCCAGCGGCCTCTGCAGTTGCTACTGCGTTAAGACAATTAGGTTTCGTTCAGTATCGAGACTGGTCGAAAAACGGGCAAGGCTGCCGCCTGTGGAAGGTAGTCGATCAAAGAGGTACGTAATGTGAATAGTTCTGAAAAATATGAGGTTTGGCAGGTCAAAAATCGAGAGAAATTATCCACTCTTAAAAATCCACAGCTAGCCATTGTTCAGCGTTCTGCTGAAATTCTGTGTATCGACGATTTTGATGAGGCAAAGCAAAAAATACGTCATCATTTGGAGAATTTAAAAGAAATTATTATGTGCGCATACACTGGTTTAGATAAGCCGCTAACACCTGAATGTAAACACCTATATGGTAACGAGCGACATCGAATAAAATCTATGAGGGGCTATCCAGATTATGTTAGGACTAGACTGGAGCCAATCCTGATACGAAGCGATGTATTTAATCCTTCGGGCAAACTGAGAACTGAATTCGATACTCTGGTTTGCGAATTTCACAGAAGACTCGACTCTATCAATGATATGTATGGGCGAAATCAAACTCGCAGGCCTTTTTATCTCAATGCATTCGATGAGTTTAAACTGAGATTTTTGCAAATTATTCCTCTGATCGAGGAGAGGCTTTAAATACTTTCCCGATGATTGCCTGCTTTAGCCATTATCTGGTCGGCTCAATCGGCGAGGTTCAAGACTTTTCCACCGCTGGCTTTGGGCATACAATAACGATCGACCGAATATGGCTTTTTGCGGCTTTGCCCTAAAGCAAAAGATGGCAATAGCTCTTTAATGAGCTTTACTTATCGCCTAGGTTATAAATGGGGCGATTACCAAGCGAGCAAAGGTTATGTTGCGAATGGTTGTTGTCCTTCCGGTGCAAGTAAGCTCTAGCGCCTTTTCTCTAGTCATTTGGTTGTTGGGATATGTTTGGCAGCACTTAGGAGAATTCAATATGAAAGGATTAGCTTACATTGTCGGGGCTGTCTTGGTAGTCCTCGACCTCATAGGAATCGTGGTTGGCTTTCAGTCGAATGTCGGAACAGGTTTAGCCGCACTCTTCGTGCCACCATATGCCATCTACTTAGGAGTTACTGATGTTTGGTAAATTCTTTGGTCGGAAGCTTTCATGGGTTGTGGTAGTGCTCTTTGCTCTTGCTGGACCAAGCCTATCTGTCGCTCAGACTGAACAACAAATAAAGGCGGTGGTTGATCGTTTCTCTAAGCTATCACTTACGTTTTATCCGGAGTTGCTGAAACAGATTCAAAAGACCGGTCAATACCGATATTCCATCGTGATGCGAGACGGGACAAGTACGCAAGGAGTCGTTACGGCGTTGGGCAACCAAGGTATTTTGGTTAAAGCGGCGGTGCCATTGTCTAGTCGTGGGCAAAACGGTCAAATGGAAGAGTCCCATGCCGTCGTATCCATGATTGACAACAACGGGGACGGCGTCATAGACCAAATTAGCGCACCCGACGGGCGTACTGTATCTTCCCCGAGAGACTTGGGATCATTGATGATATGGGCCGCTCAGCTGGATGGAATATATAAACAGCTTGGTAACTGAAGCCCCGTCAGCGATCAGGTGAAGTGCATGTCGTTACTCCCAATACATTGGCTCGTGAGTTCAACCCTCCTGAACTGAATCACCCGTGGGTAACCGACATAATGTATATTCGCACGCATGAGGGCTGGCTCTACCTGGGCGTTGTTATAGATCTTTACTCGCGAAAGATCATCGGCTGGTCAATGGATTCTCGAATGGTCAAAGAACTCGTACTAGACGCTCTGCTCATGGCCGTATGGAGACGCAAGCCTGAAAGCAGAGTCACAGTCCACTCTGATCAAGGTAGTCAATACACTAGCTATGAGTGGCAGGAATCCGCAGAAGAACATGGTCTTGCAGGCAGTATGAGCCGACGAGGAAATTGCCATGACAATGCAGTAGCTGAGAGCTTCTTCCAATTGCTGAAACGAGAGCGCATAAAGAAGCGGGTGTACTTAACGCGAGCAATAGCAAAGCGCGATATCTTCAATTATGTAGAAATGTTGTACAATCCTGTTCGTAAGCACACAGCGAACGACTTATTGTCGCCTCAGGAGTTCGAGCGACGGTATAAAAATGAGGCTGAGAAGTGTCTACTGAACTAATGGCGATTCACTTCGTCTTACAATGTGCAACAAATGATTGCGTAAACTATTGAATTGCAATAGTTACACAAGCGTAGGAAAAACGTGCAGAAGGTATTGTGATTTACACACTAGTTACACATGCATTATGAGGATGATGCAAATGATTGATAATAAACAGATTAAAATCTACGTTACTATTGAGTGGGAATGATTCCACGTCTGGCACTGGCTGGCATTCACAAGCAGTAAACCTCTATTAACCCATTGATATTAATGGGTTTTTCTTTATTTTTCCTGGCAATGTCAGGCACTCCCTAGCACCCTCAAGCAAACTTTTTTCATGGTATTTTTGATGGTATTGTTCGACCTGATACCGCGACCTCAAAGAAATACCATGCCATGAATTTTGGAGTAGTCATGGTATCGAAAATAGATAACATGCTGATATTAAAGGAAATATAGGCGAAAAATACGGCATGTCTGATCATGGTATTAAGGACGAGAAAAGGAGGGTTAGCCATGCTGACCGATACCAAGCTTCGCAACCTGAAACCTCAAGACAAGCTCTACAAGGTCAACGACCGAGACGGCCTTTACGTAGCAGTCACACCGGCAGGGACAATCTCTTTTAGACATAACTACTCCATCAGCGGCCGCCTGGACACCGTGGGGCCACTGGTCCGCGGCCCGCGCGACCTCGATTGGATCCTGCCGCTGCTGGAGGGGCTTTCCCCGTCGGATGTAAGTGGCCGGTTATATCCGGCCTATGTGCCGGCAACGGTTTCCCTGGCAGGACTCTCGCTGACGGTTGCGACCGATCTTGGCCAGAGTGTCGCGCTCTCCCCGGAGGTCGAGCAGCTCTATCGCGATGCCCAGGCCGAGTTGCAGGCACGCGGTGCTGCCCTGCAGGGAGTATCGGTGATGGGGCTGGATTTCGGGGCCTGCCGACGCGCGGGTCTGGTGGTGGTAGAGGGCGATCTGCGTATCGCCCTGGCGGAGCCGCTCGCGGAGCGGCCGGATGACATCTCTCCCGGGCTGCACAAGATGCTGGCATGGATTGCCGGCCGATCGGCACCGGAGCTGGCTGCTGCCGACTGGGCGCTGGACCGGGCTGCGGAGGCTCTGCTGGCCTGCCTCGGTGACCGGCGAGCGCTACTGCTGCCCACCGTGCCGACACCGGCATTCCCCCACGGCAGCCCTGTGCCCAGTGGGCACGCTGACCTGACTGCTGTGGTCAATATGGCGGGCCTGCCGGCGATTTCGGTACCCGTCGGTCTGTCGTCCGAAGGGCTGCCGCTGGCGCTGCAGCTCATCGGGCCGCTGGGGTCGGAAGCCGAGCTGGTGGCCCTGGCCGCGGGCCTTGCCGATTGTTTTACCGAATGTCCCCCGGCCTGTGCAGGTGCACAGGGGAAAGGAGAATAGATATGTCATCGACACAGCTTCAGGTCGTGCTTCGTGCGCGTCCCGAGACCGCCCTGGAATCCGGGCATCTGGCCCTGGTGGAAACGCCGCGGCCGGAGCCGGGTGATGGCGAGGTTCTGGTGCGCAATCGTTGGCTGTCTCTGGATCCCTATATGCTGGCCCAGATCAATGGCCGCCATGTCACGGGAAACCTGGAGGAGGGCGAGGTGCTCCGGGGCGAGGTGATAGGCGAGGTCCTGCAGTCGCAGAGTGAGCGCTGGAAGCCCGGCGATTTGGTGCGCGGGATGCTCGGCTGGCGGGAGTACGCGGTAGCTGCAGCGGAGGCGCTGACCCTGGTGCCCGCATCGATCCACGAGCCGCGCTGGTGCCTTTCAATGCTTGGTATGCCGGGTCTTACGGCTTACGCCGCGATGCACTGGCAGGCGGGACTGAACCCGGGAGAAACTGTGGTCGTCGCGGCGGCCTCCGGGGCTGTGGGCAGTATGGCGGTGCAGCTGGCGGTCAGGGCCGGTTGTCGTGTGGTTGGTCTGGTCGGTTCGCCGGAAAAGGCCCGTTACGTGATTGATACCCTGGGGGCAAGTGACTGCATCCTGCGTCATGAGGAGTCCCTCGCCGAGGGTCTCGACCGGACCTGTCCGCAGGGCATCGATGTCTGCCTCGACCTGGTGGGCGGTGCCTTTCTGGAAGCGGTTTCGGCGCGCCTGGCCGTGGGTGGTCGAATTGTCCTGGCAGGGGTGCAGAAGAGCTCCATGGTTGAACCGTTGAGCGCCGTCCTGCCGGCACACTGGATCAAGCGCATGGTTCGCGTGCGCGAACGGGAGGGATTGCCCTTTGGCTACTATTCCAGCTGGACGATGGGGCTTGAGCGCACGATCACCAAGGCACAGGCGCAGAAAAAGACCCGCCTGGAGTTGTTCCGAGAGCGCGGACTGCACTTGTCACACGTCAAGCAGACTATCAGTGCCGTGGCAGCGACCCCGGAGCTGGCCGAAGCGCTACAGGCCAGGGAGGGGCAGCCTCTGATCAGTCTGGTAAGGCGTTCCTACAGCAATACGGATGGGCATGAAGTGCTGCGGGATTTTATGCACATTTTCTACCATCCGGATCGTTTCCAGTACCAGATGGACCTCAAGTTGGACGGGGAGGGCAGCGCAGTCGGGAGTGCCTGACGGCGCAAACCCAAAGACTCTCCTCAGCCAGGCTGCTGCCTCTCCGTTCGCTCAATCAAGCTCCAGCACCCCGGGGTTCATCAATCCCCGGGGATCCAGCGTCCGCTTGAGCTGGCGCAGCAGCTTGCCGGTTTCCGGGTGCAGGACTGACAGATAGGGGTAGGTCCGACCAATCTGGTTGGAGGCTGCGCCCATTTCCGTGAACACGTCGATCAACTCCGCTCTCACCTGGTGGGCAATTGCTCTGGTCTTGGGGTTGTCGTCCGGCTCCTCGAGCAAACCTTGCGTTACCTGAGGCGCCTCTCGGTGCATCGGCAGCCAGGAGTCTTTCCAGTGCAGCACGGGCTCGTAGCTGAAGCTGTGATTTGAGAGCACGGCC
>Ga0222719_10005233_pt1 | contig 11223 bp, 14 predicted proteins | sample C33_34DmetaG_FD_165039 | JGI IMG/M metagenome (GOLD analysis project Ga0222719, IMG submission 165039) | Estuarine water microbial communities from San Francisco Bay, California, United States - C33_34D | ecosystem: Environmental > Aquatic > Marine > Unclassified | place: USA: California...
CTCTGCCAACTGAGCTAAGAAAGGGTGTGCTATTAATATACGGCACTGTGAATACAACGCGATAGAGAGGGCTCCCCGAGGTGATTCCGATTAAGGTTCCTCACCCCGTCGGCTCCATCAACGTTTATTCACTGGTTAGGATTTTGGGTTAGGTTGGTGCAATGCCGATGCCCCCATTCCATTTGGGTTTGCCCTTTACGTGGGACACCGGCCCTTCCCTCCACCCAAACAGCTCCCAAGAAGATTCGAACTTCTGTTGGTGGTTTCAAAGACCACAGTGCTAACCAACTACACCATAGGAGCGGTGGGCACTCGACAGACTACACGTCGGGAGTGGATATATCATATTCGGGTGTTTCCTCTTTAAGTCCATTTACAAACTTCATACCAGCCAAAGAGACGGAAAAAAGACCAGCAGACGTATTCGCGACGATCATGGGAACTACATTGAAATGTATAGAGTATACTAGACCCAAAGTACTTGCTATGACATTTATTCCAAGGAAAGTATAGTTGATAGCGTGAGTGTCCTTGGTCTTATGTACATGTACTACCTGGGGAATAAACATGACCGAAATAAGTATAGCGCTCACCAGACCAATCCAGTTTACGAAGGTGTCCGTATCCATACCTCTATTTATTTTCTAATTTTTAAGTAGGTATGATACTATTTGTGATATTATTTGTTTTAGTTCTTATCATTTTGGTACATAAAGGTGGTGGGGTGGCATCGAAACGTTCACACTATGATTACAGATGTTTCCTACTAACTCTAAAGACTGAAAAAAAGAGGCATGAACGTTTCATTCAAAGTCATAAGAATGATTTACCCCTCGAAATTATATATGGACCTGATACGAGAAAGGTTAAGGTTGCTCGTGAATATGAGGGATTAATTGAACCTGAGTATTTCGAGAAGGCTATGGAAATGCATTACAATCCCCATATGCGAAGACCAGATATAACTTACTTTAATTTAGGTGCCATTGGTTGCTTTATGGGTCACATGGAATTTTACAACAGGTGTTTTAAACAAGGTCTCAGGTACGCTGTGATTTTCGAAGATAACGTTGTAATAAAGTCAACACAACTATATGAGGAGATCCAAAATGTCATAGACGAAAAGGGTCCTAACTTCGAAATGTGTTTTTTTCACTGTTTGTCGAGACTTCCTAACAAAGTTGAAGGAACTCTAGAAAAGGTTGATTGGATATCAAGTACAAAATGTTATCTCATAAACGTCGACAATATGAGAAAGTACAAAAAACATTTCCTACCAATGGATAACCACATTGACATGAAACACGAAGACATTATCGCCAAAGGTGCTCGAGTATACTATAAAGATTTACGAGACTATATGTATATAGATAGAAGTCATAAAAGTCTCATAGGTCATAGTAATCATGGGAGGAAAGAGTTCTTTTCAAGAACCCACCCAGGTGTCAGCCCTATAAAGCTCAAATGGGGATATTAATTTCCTTGACCTATTATAATGGTCACGACAAGTTTACAATCCTTCGAGGGGAGTGTGGGGATCGGAACGGATAATCCGTCTAAAACCCTCCATGTAGAAGGTAATGTTCATATAACAGAAGACCTAAATATTTTAGGTAATATCCTAATCCAAGGGGAAACAACGACAGTGGAAACAACTAACCTCAATATTCAAGATCCAATTATAGAACTGGGGAAGAATAATTCTTTGGGAACAGATTTGGGTATTATTATGACTAGACCGGGATCAAATGTAGCCGTCAGTTTTTTGGAAGCCAGTGATGAACTTGTAATGGCTTACACCGAAAGTCATTCGGGTGTTTCTTCTGTAGTACCAATTACCTCGGAAGTTCTGAAACTTAAGGTCTATGGTGATTTAACCACAACTGGTAACGTCGCAGCCACCTACCTACACGGTGATGGGAGTGAACTCACTGGTATAGTTACAACACTCCAGTCCGTATCCGATTTCGGAAACACAACCTCGAATACCCTCCAACTTACAAATGCCACCACAGGTCTATCTGTGGATAGTAATATAGTTGTTGGGGGCAACGTTACGGCGACTTCATTTATCGGTGATGGTTCAAGTCTCACTGGAATTGACACTGGATTTGACGCAAATGTGTCTAATATAGCCATAGGGACATTTGCTGGTGCAGAGGGAGCAAACACAATCGCCATAGGGAACCTAGCAGGTCAAACAACACAGGGGTACGACTCCGTTGCCATAGGGCGTCTAGCTGGTCAGACGACTCAAAGACATGAAAACGTCGCAGTGGGGTCCAAAGCTGGTCAGACAGATCAGAAAACTGGTACCGTCGCCATAGGGTATCAAGCGGGTCAGGATACTCAGGGAGATGAAGGTGTCGCTGTGGGTTGGCTGGCTGGTCGGTTTAATCAGGGTTTCGGTGGGGTCGCTGTGGGAGGAGATTGTGCTCGATACACTCAGGGAGTCAGGGCCATTGCCATGGGGTACAATGCGGGTTTTTTAAATCAAGGTTCCAACTCTGTTGCCATGGGGTTCACCGCGGGTTATTCGGGTCAAGGTTCCAACTCTATCGCCATAGGGTACGAGGCTGGTAAGACCAATCAGCATGACAATTCCATTGTCTTCAATGCTACTGGTACTGTCTTGGATACAACCGGTGCGTCGAGAACTTATATCAAACCCCTCCAAGAGGGGGTGGTCGCGGGGAACATGATGGCCTACGTCACTTCAACCGGGGAAGTGATCAACTATACCGGAGTTAGTGTAAACAGTTCTGGTAATATGAATGTATCTGGAACAGTCGATTCAGGTAGCGCTATTGCTTCCTCTATATACTCGAGGGGTCGCCTAGCATGGGGTAATAATACAAGTTTCAGTCTCAATAAATCATTACAGGGACCAAACTCAGTGGTTCACGGGGCATTGGGTCATCATTGGAATACATATTCTTCGCGTAAATTGAAAGAAAATATTGAACCAATCTCGAATTCGTTGGATACATTGAAAAAATTACGAGGTGTACATTTTACATGGAAATATGGACAAGGTGATAATATGGTACCAAAAGATGATGATAATTATGACACCACAGAAAAAATTAAACCACAAAAACAAATCGGTTTCATAGCTGACGAAGTTGAAAAAGTTATACCGTCTATAGTTACAGTTGAATCAGATGGACATGCATCTGGTCTAGATTATAGTGCGATAACACCCATTTTAGTAAACGCCGTAAAAGAACTCGATGATAAGGTTGGAAGGGGTGAATCAAGTTCAGACGATCGTCTTAAGGATAATGAAATGTATGTGACGAACGCGACACAGACCATCATGAAGCTCAGACCTCAAATTTATGACAAAAAAGAAAGTTTAACAAGTAACAATTATCAACACGAAGCTGGTCTCATCGCACAAGATATTTGGTATGATGTTCCAGAACTTCGTTTTGCAGTTAAACCAGGTTTACTTTCACAAATACCAATAGATGCACCGGCTAGGTCAGATGACCCTAGAGAAGATACCGACTATTCAATGTGGGGTCCTAACTCAGCTTCGGTCGACTATAACTATTTAATTCCCTATGTAATCAAAAGTATTCAAGAAATTACAACCGAATTACCTAAACAAAAGGTGAGGGTTAATGGTATTAATACATCAAATGTTGATACACATAGGGGATTAATTGTAAGTGCATCCAACGACGAATTTTATATCTCCAATGTACAACAAGATAAAAAATGTTTCGGTGTAATTTCATACTCTAATACATATTCTAATAATAACGAAATTTTAATTGATACGAATGGGATTGGAAAAGTTTGGGTTATTAACTCGAGTAATATAGAAAGTGGAAATTACATAACTTCATCCAATATTAACGGATATGGGATGAAACAAGCTGCTGATCTTTCGGTATGGCATAGTTACACAATAGCTAAATCTTTGACCGATTGCAATTTTAATCCATTACCAGTCCCCACTAAAAAAATAAAACAAGAACTCAAAGACGTTACATATTATGTCAACACTAAGTTGTATGAGATCACAAAGGAACAGTATGATTCATTAGATGAACTACATAGAACAAGTAGAGAACATGCGTTCTATAAAAAAATGGACTATTCAAAGGTATCAGGGGAAGGAGGGGCTTATGACAAACTTCAGTATAAAAAAGTGGGTGGTGAAGAGAAAATTTCTAGTGAACACTGGGAATCACTGGACAATGATACACAGCAATTATATTCGAAATATTATTCAAATCTAGTTACTACCCATGTGTCATTAGAAGATTATTCAACATTGGATGAAACAGAAAAGGACAAGTGTGTTTTGATTACAAAGACTATATATAGCTATAAGGTTCGTGAAGAATCCAAAAACCCTTTACCGGGTTATGCTTTAGAAATACGACAAGAAATGGTCAACGTTTTAGATACAGACGGTCAGATTCAATGGGAAGACCATCCTACAGAAAGGAAAAACTCTTACGAGGTTAGATTTCTCGACGCAAACGGAAAAATCACCGATGAAGCTAATGCAGTATACACCGCAGCTCTCATCAATTGTAAGTATTGTTAAGTTCCTTGGATTTAATTTCCTTGACCTATTATAATGGTCACGACAAGTTTACAATCCTTCGAAGGGAGTGTGGGGATTGGAACGGATAATCCGTCTAAAACCCTCCATGTAGAAGGTAATGTTCATATAACAGAAGACCTTAACATTTTAGGTAATATCCTAATCCAAGGGGAAACAACGACAGTGGAAACAACTAACCTCAATATTCAAGATCCAATTATAGAACTGGGGAAGAATAATTCTTTGGGAACAGATTTGGGTATTATTATGACTAGACCGGGATCAAATGTAGCCGTCAGTTTTTTGGAAGCCAGTGATGAACTTGTAATGGCTTACACCGAAAGTCATTCGGGTGTTTCTTCTGTAGTACCAATTACCTCAGAAGATTTGAAACTTAAGGTCTATGGTGAATTAACCACAACTGGTAATGTGGTGTCTTCTAATCTTACGACAGGAAACATAAATGCTGAAACTGTAACCACAGATGTATTGATAATGACAGGTGAGGGTAATCCATTTGTGCCGAGTGGTGTTATTGTTATGTGGTCGGGTACAATTGCTACGGTACCAACTGGGTGGTATTTATGTGATGGCCAAAATGGAACCCCCAATTTATTAGATAGATTCATTGTCGGGGCAGGGAACTTGTATAGCATGAATGATACAGGTGGTAGTTCCGACGCTGTTGTTGTAAGTCACACCCACACTGGTTCAACCGCGACAGCTGGTGCACATAATCACTCGTGGTCGGGTTCTAGACAACAAGCAGGTGTAGATGATGGTAACAATCAATATCAATTTTCTAAAGGTGACAATGGTAGCGCGGATACTGTGACCAGAACTACTACAACACATGCTGGCCACGTTCACGCTATATCATTAGACAATACGGGTGTAAGTGGAACTAATGCAAACTTACCACCATACTTTGCACTTGCTTATATAATGAAATCTTAACGTCCATATAACCATGTATTTATGGTATATCTAAAGGTGTTATTTTTCAGTTCATTTGTATAATGTGGGTGTGTCCAGTAGGGGGGGAATGCCACAGCTTGACCTTTCTTTAACTTTATTGTAAAGTCTTGTTCGGGAAAACATAATTCACCACCATCATAATCTTCATTTAGTGCCATGATAATACTCATATTTCGAATTTCCATTGGATTTACATTCTCACCAGTCAATACACCATCCGTGTGTATTCTTGTAGGTCCGTGAATCTTCCTAATCTGATATCCAGAATCCCCGAAAATGTCAATATTATAAGAACGAAGTTCTTTTACAATATTTCCTACAATTTCAAATATACTTTTATCAAAGAATGTACGTTTGAAATTGTCAATTATATCATTCACTTTAAAAATTTTACATTCAACGTTACAATTTTTACCATACTTCTCTTCACGTAATGGTACTTCTTGAAATAATGATATCACTTTATCACACATTTCATCGGATACCATATGATCGAATACGAAAATTTGATTTTTTGGTAACATTATATATATCTGAAATTTTATTTTTAAATCGTTTCAATATGGGCTCATACAATCACTTAGAACTTTCTCGCATAGAATTCCATCTCGTCGACAAATTGTATCGGAGGGAACTTGCAGTCAGTTGACGACGGTGGAGCAGAAGAAACTTCTGGTTCCCTATCCTCTTTCCCATTGTCTATTTTCCCATTAGTAGACTTCTCCTCCTCCGCCAGGAGACGCGCAAGTTCAGCGAGAGTAATGTCGTCGGAATAGTTAAGTGTCATTGTTTTTGTTTATTTTAAACAATATAAATATTAACTTAGGTTCTCAAAACATTTTTACATATGGGACACACATGTAAAAATGATCCAAACGGGGCTCGAACCCGTGACCTTGGCGTGCCTTATGTGGATGTGACTCCACTCAAACATACGGTGTATAAGCACCACGCTCTAACCAACTGAGCTATTGGATCAAAACTCATACATCGTGACGGTGAACCTCCCCTTCTTTCGAATTGTCGGTTCGATGAAGAGTTGGACTATCTTTTCTTTACCTCGTGGGGTACCTTTAACTTCTTTAGATTGTTTATCTATTATAGCCTCTGATTTGAACACAAACTCTTGTGTAGTGTAATGTTCTATCCCATCCTCCGTTACTACGACGACGTTATTGGGTGGAGATGTTTGAGCACCCACAAACTTGGGATTCTTGAACATCTCTCTGAACATACCTATACTATATCAAGATAATCCTCAAACTTCACAGTACCACCTCCACCGATGATAAAGTTCGTCTGAGTCTGGGCATGTTCAAACGCCTCACGAGCTACCCGTTCAGATAGTATCTTATCATAGAGACATGGCTCAACATCGTATGCCTCAAACACCGGACTCATGACACTCACAGAGGTATCTGTGTTTTGCTGTAAATACTCAATAATGTCCCAATATCTATCTGTTCCTGTCACGAGAACGAGAGCGAATCCTTGTGTCTCATAGTTATTTTTGATTTGATGCATAGAAATTTCATTTACAGTCAACCCGTTAACAATGTCGGTAATCTGATTGTAAATTTTACGTGTCATCATTTTTTCACTTGGCATTTCAATAAAAATAATAGAATGTTCGGACGCGGCTTTACGGTATGCATTTTCCATGTTATTTTCAAATTCTAACGCAGCTGTTCGGGAACCAATAGGTTCTATTCCTGGAAAATCATCAAACATCGTCTTCGCTATCCCGATGATGTTTGTTTTGACTCTATCATCGAGAGCGAGTAAAGCAGCGTTTTCCATAGACTTATTTCCACACAGACAGTAGAGACGATCTACATCTTTTAAAGTGTGTACAGCCATTTCAAGTTTCATTGTTTGACGTGAAAGTGTTGGCATATCAGAACGGTCATTTAGATTTAACCCCTCAAACCCATGTCTAAATCCGAATACATGATTTCCTTGAGACTTTTCATAAAGAGTGAGATCATGTACGAGGTTGTGAACACCTGGACACAATCCGCCAGCGATCAGGATTCCGGTGTTCATTTATATAGTGTATAGAAAAATCTCTAAGTTACTTAATTTTTCGTTTAAATAATAACTTTAAGAGTTCACCAAAAATGAACGCCTGTTGAGTCATTACCAACATCTTCGCACGATCGGTCTTGGGACTCAAGTCACCGTAACCCACACTACTCATCGTTGTAAATGAAAAATAATATGGATCGAGGGCTGTCCTGAATCCAAACTCTGACGGATCCAACATACTATAAAGAAAACCATATAACAATGCGATAGTTATAATAATTCTAAATTTATCAGTGGGTGTCATTATAGTATTATTGAATATTTATTTCGGTCATCTCTTTTGAGATATCTATACTTTTCCTTTTCTGCCCGGCAAACCACCTGGATATAAGTTTATTTTTATTTTTTTTGGGTGTTTCACATGCAGTTATAATACTCAAACCATTACATACATCAGGTTTATGATCCTTATTAGGAAATTCATCATTAAACGCATGTATAGAAATTGCAGGGATATCGGGGGCATCATCGAGAAGTCTGTCAAATTCTTCCCTCGCCTTTGAAACAAATTCCACTACATCCACCCGATACTGAGTTTCAAGTGATAATTCCATATCTATGTTTCTGTAAAACTTTGAATACTGAATACACATCAAAGAATGAGATTCTGATAAACTTTGACATTGACTAAACTTGGAAATACTCGTGAGAATCCCCCCGACCACATTTAAAAAGGCAAAAATATATTGAATAATCGTTACATTCATACGCGCACTTGAGCTCATATCAGAACCACCACTAGTTGGGGATAGGACAGCAAAACCACCAACACCCGTTAAACTTGCTATGATAATACTTGGGTATGAAAGTCTATCATTTTGCTTCTTGTAATACAACCTAGCATGATTGTGAAGCCAGCGGTATCCAGCCGCCTTCTCCGCCCATTTGATCAATAATTGTTCTTGTTTGTCACACCAGCAATGGGGCACATCCTCTTCACCCATATCTACTAATTACTGAGAATATTTGCGCACTCCCTCGCATAGGCATCAACTGCCTCGTTCTGGGGATTTCCATTATGGGCCTTGACCCACTTCCAATCGATTATCTCCATTTTTTGTGTGAGGGTGTCAATCTCAATCCAAAGTTCTTTGTTTTTCACGGGCGTCCCTGACGCAGTCTTCCACCCATTCCGTTTCCAGTTTTTTATCCACGTGGTGATTCCCTGTTTCACATAGTTACTGTCCGTAAAAACACGCACCGAAAGGATTCCCAATTCCAGACACTTTTCGAGAGCCTTTACGACAGCGGTCATTTCCATTACATTATTGGTGGTGTCCCTCAGATTACCGCCAAGTTTCATACCCTCCCCAATAGCAGCCCAACCACCGCGACCAGGGTTCCCCAAACAACTTCCATCTGTGTAAATTTCGTACATACTTACTTATTGTCTTTCTTTTTTAACTCACGGTATTCAATAGCCTTCTTTGGAGTCTTGCATATTGTGTCACCACAGTGATCTCTATTTTGGTAAACGGAGTTTATAGAGGTGGTCAGATCCTCACATGTCTTAACCTTCCAACGTCCCAACATGGGTTTCTCTACTTTAACAAAAATGTCGAGAAGTCTTTTGATCATTAAATTATCAATCTATATAAATGGATCCCGACTTAGGCTATCTAATGAAGGTTGTCGAGGAATATAAATATAGATTGACCGATGGTGAGTATTTAGAAATATGTAACGCTCTTAAAAATGCTCATCACAAAATTAAAGGACGAAATCGAGAAAACTTTTTGAGGAGAATCAGGAAAAGATTGGTTTTCGGTTTGGGTCTAGTTATTTTTTTGCTTCGTCCTGCTTCGTCTTCGCGGTGATTCTATCGGGTCTAAAAAAGTTATTATACGGACACCCCAAACATCTTGTATGGCGAATTGCACATGAAAGTGCGTCAGCATTCTCCGTACATGGTTTTTTCTCAGCTTTTTTTCGTTGTCGATAGGTGCGTTGTCTTCCGATGGCGTAAATAAGAAGTGGGGTTTGACCTACAGCTATCATGATATTTCAATATAAATTTTAGTTTTTAAGTAGCCGGGCCGATCGGCGCAGGGGTGGCGGCCTAGTAAGTTCTTCGAATTTATGAACATACTTTGTAAATCTGTGGTCATTTTTAGGCCCTTTTGCCTTATTATAACAGGTCTGAATGAATTTCTTATCACCCTTTCCCTGTGTGAGAAGATTGTAATAACTGATTGTAACCTCAAACATAGACAGTGCCATAGTTTTACGAACTTCCATATCAGGGTTATTTTCTACGGTGCATAACATCATAGACAGAGTAGAAATCAATTCGGCACGTGAAAAGTTGCGCATTTTAGTTTAGAAAACAAAAAAAAAATATAGGTCAACTTAGGCGTGCTAATCATTTTTAAACAGCATTGGTACTGTGCATTTTAAAAATGAAGTTTTATTTAATTATTTACTAAAATGCGGTAAGCAATTTAGTTGGAGAACGCGAGGCCACCCATACCGGATTGGATGCGAAGGACGTTGTAGTTGGTCGCGAACATGTGCATGGAGGTCGCTCCAAGTTGCGCCGCAACTGGGGTGACCGCAACCTGCGCGTTGTCGATGCGCGAGAAGTTGCAGGTACCAGTTGGCTGGTGCTCCTCTGGCTTGAGCGCGAAAGAGTACGAGTAGATACCGGGGCAGGGGGCGCCAGTGTGGTGCTGGTAGGCCTGGACCTGGTTGAAGTACTTACCCTTCTGCTCCTTGAATCGGTCTTGGCCGTTGAGGACGAGCTTGAATTCCTTGAGGGGACCGGCGACCTCCTCCGAATAGATTTCGTTACCACCATCGGTGCCGAGCTTGAGGAGGGGGGAACCCTGCGCAGCTGGGGCAATGAACGCATTGGAAGTCGCGATGGTCTGGTCGGAATCAATAACGACGTTCGCGCTGTCAGAACGCGTGGTGAAGTTCCAAAGGGAGCTCACCGCAGATGGCTTGGAGAAGCACCACACGAGCTCCTTAACGGGGTGGTTATAGGAGAGGCGGACCTGCTTGGTGGAATCGACAGTGTCGACACCAGTGTGCTGCACCTGCTCGATGAGGTACTCGTGACCCTTCTGGGCGAAGCGGCGACGCTCCTCGGTGTCGAGGTAGATGTAGTTCGCCCAGACCTTGAAGGTGTCGGTGTTGAGGTAGGTATTGAAGTCGGACGCAAGGTCGAAGTCGACGCGGACCTCGTGGTACTGGAGGGCGATGAGGGGGAGGTAGAGACCTGGGTTGCGGTTGAAGAAGAAGATGAGGGGGAGGTAGACGGTATTGCCGGTCGCCGCGGTGGTCATCTTACCCCACGCAAGCTTCTTGGACTCATCCAAGTAGAGCTCGGAGTACATACGCCACCACTTCTGGTAGTGCTTGTCGATGCGCTGACCACCAATGGAAAGCTCAACGTTGTTGATCGCACGCTCCGCGACCCAGCACGCGAGCTTGGAGTCGGCCGCCGAGGACTTGAGTTCGAGGTACATGTCACCGACGAGATCACCGTTGCGCGCAACGGTGACGGACACGCGACCACCAGCGGAGGGGGTACCGTTGACGGTCTGCTCGATGTTCTCCATCGCGAAGTTGGTGTGGCGCTTGTATTT
>Ga0222719_10005235_pt1 | contig 11221 bp, 15 predicted proteins | sample C33_34DmetaG_FD_165039 | JGI IMG/M metagenome (GOLD analysis project Ga0222719, IMG submission 165039) | Estuarine water microbial communities from San Francisco Bay, California, United States - C33_34D | ecosystem: Environmental > Aquatic > Marine > Unclassified | place: USA: California...
ATGCACTTAGTCCAACAAATGGTGATGTGGTATACAATGAAACTACACACAAGTTTCAAGGCTATGCTAACGGCAGCTGGGTAGATTTCCACTAATATCTATATATCTATACTAAATAAATGTGCAAGCTATTAAGGGTTTGTTCTCCGGTACCGTGAGAGATCGCGGCGTTGTATGGTTGAGCCAACGTTAAATATGAACCATATTGAGGCTGTGGTTAACCTCAAAAAAAACCACACTTCTTTCCTTGGAAGTTTGTCACAAGTTAATAAAAACCCTTTTAACTGTTAAAAAACACAAGAACTTTTGGCGGTGTTTCTGTGCGACTGGTTTAAATTTTCCCCTTACCGCTAAATACACTTATGATACACAATATCGCGATTGGACGGAGAAAAAATAATGGCATTAACCAGAATTAAAACTAACCAGATTACAGACTTAGCAGTTACGGGAGCAAAAATTGCAAACAATGCAATTACTGCAGGTAAACTGGCTAACAACTTAACTTATGGCAGTGATTTCACAGTCTCAGGTAACCTTACAGTTTCAGGTACTACAACAAGTGTTAGCACAACAAACACTCGCGTTGAAGATGCAATTATTGCACTTAGCGCAGAGGCAACTGGTTCAGCCAGTGTAGACAGTGGTCTACTTATTAACCGTGGTGCAGACGACAACCAAGCATTTTTATGGGATGAGACTGCAGACGAGTTTGTAGTTGCAAACGTTGGCGCAGAAGATGGCGACACAGCAGGTAACGTAACAATCAGTAGTTATGCTGGATTACACGCAGGTGCTGTAGTATATGGATCATTAAATGATGGTACAACTACACTAACTACAACAGTTGCAGAATTAAATATTGTTGATGGTGACACAAGTGCTACAGCTACAACAGTAGCAAGTGGCGATAGAGTTGTTCTAAATGACGCTGGCACTATGGTACAGGTTGATGTTGATGATATTGACACTTATTTTATTAGTACTACTCAAACATTGTCAAATAAGACACTAACTGCTCCAAAAATTGCAGATGCAGGCTTTATTGCTGACGCCAACGGTAACGAACTTGTTATCTTTACAACAACAGCAAGTGCAGTAAATGAAATTACACTAGCAAACGCGGCAACAAGTGGACATCCAACTATTACTACAACAGGTGGTGATACAAACATTAACTTGGTACTAAGTCCAAAAGGCTCTGGTACAATTGATGTTGACACAAGTAAAATTGTTAACGTTACTGATCCAACAAGCAACCAAGATGCAGCCACAAAAGCATATGTGGACGGTGAAGTTAGTAGTGCAAGTGTTCTTGCAATTGCTGGTGACAGTGGCACAGACAACGTAACAGTTGGAAGTGATACATTTACTTTTTCTGGTACAGCGAATGAGATTGTTACAGCGGTAACAGACAACACAGTGACAGTTAGTTTGCCAGATGATATTACAGTCGGTGGTGCATTAACAGTTACAGGTAACTTAACAGTTAACGGTACAACAACTACAATTTCAACAACAAACAGTGTGGTTAGTGACAACTTGATCGAACTTAACAACGGTGCAGGTTCAAACGCTAACGACAGTGGTATTGTTATTGAACGTGGTTCAACAGGTGATAACGCTATATTTGTATGGGATGAGAGTGCAGATGCATTTATCGTTGGTACAACAACAGCAACAGGCGATAGCACAGGCGACCTAACAATTACAGCAGCAGACTTTAGTGCTGCAAACATAACAGCAACAGGTTCATTCATTATTGGCAGTGCCGATATGAACGAAACTGACCTTGAGAAGCTGGATGGTATTACAAACGGTACAGCGGCAGCAAACAAAGCACTAGTAGTTGATGCTAACTTGGATATTGGAACACTTCGCAATATTACTGGTAACGGTAACATTGACATTAGTTCAGGTTCGGGCACAATCACAACAAACGTTGCTGATACACAAATACTTTTCAGTAGCAGTGGCGTAATTTCTGGTGATGCTGCAATGGTATTTGATGGCACTGATGTAACATTTACAGGCGCATCAAATGCTAACAGCCTAGATATTAACAGTTCAAATGCAAGCATCTCAAGTGCCGGTATTATCAACACTGTTGAAGATATTAGAATTGCAGCAGATAATAAGCAACTTGAAATTGGTGCAAACAGTGGCGGTGACTTTACTATTGGACACGATGGCACAGACACAACTATTACTAACGTAACTGGTATACTTGCTATCGACGGCGCTGCATCAAGCTCGATACGTATCAACGAAGCAGGTGCAAATGTTGATGTTGTTATTGAAGGTGATACTAACACTGCACTTGTTACAGTTGACGCAAGTGGCGACAATGTTGGTATTGGTGGTGCACCAAATGCCAACGCAGTATTCCATGTCAATGACACAGGTGCAATGATCTTACCAGTAGGCACAACTGCACAACGTCCTGGTACTGGTGTAAGTGGTATGTTCCGTTATAACACAACCAGTAACAGTATTGAATATTACGACAATGACAGTTGGGAAAGTGTTAGTTCATCATTCACACTTGCTACATCACAAACATTCAATGGCGATGATAGTACAACAGCATTTACACTAAGCTCACTAACTGGCTCAGACAGTTATACTGTTGCTGGCGTACTTGTTATGCTAAACGGTGTGGTACAAGAACCAACGACTGTTTATGGTATTTCAGGAACAACACTAACATTTACAACTGCTCCTGCGTCAGGTGACTTGATTGAAGTGCGTAAGTTTACAACAACTACAACTGTTACTGCACTAAGTGACTTAGATGGCGACACACTAATACAAGTAGAAGAAGGCAGTGACGATGACACAATCCGCTTTGATGTAGCTGGCACTGAAACTGCTGTTCTCGCAGCAGGTGCTCTTACACTTAATGGTCAAGCAGATTTACGTTTTGCAGATGCAGACAGTAGTAACTGGGTTGCTTTCCAAGCACCAGCAACTGTATCAAGTAACGTAACTTGGACACTACCAAGTGCAGATGCAGGTACAAGTGGTTTTGCACTAGTAAGTGATGGAGCAGGAACACTAAGTTTTGCTGCTGCAGGTGCGACAACTACAAGTGATACAACAACAAACGCAGAAGAGCAAATTTACTTTGGTGATATCACAAGTGGTGCGGTTACTGCACTACATCATGATGCCGGACTTACTTACAATCCAAGCACAGGTACACTAACAAGTGCAGCTTTTGCTGGCGATGTAACTGGTGATGTAACTGGTACTGCAGATGTAGCAACTACAGTTACAGTGGCAGATGAAAGTAGTGATACAACTTGTAATGTACTGTTTACAACTGCAGCAACAGGTAATTTAGCACCTAAATCAGGTACTAACTTAACGTTTAACAGTAGTAATGGTACACTAGCAGCACCAACATTTAGTGGTGAAGCAACAAGCGCACAATACGCTGACTTGGCTGAGATGTACGCAGCAGACGAGGAAATTGCTCCTGGTACTGTTGTACACTTTGCAGGTGAAGGCAAACTAGCAGAATGTGATATTGAAAACTGTCGGGCAGTTGCAGGCATTGTAAGTACTGATCCAGCACACTTGATGAACGCAGGTCAAGAAGGTGTTGCACTAGCACTAGCAGGTCGTGTACCATGTAAAGTCACAGGTCCTGTAGCAGCAGGCGACTTGATGGTAAGTGCAGGCAACGGTATGGCAATGGCAAACAACGAGGCAACATTAGGCACAGTAATTGGTAAAGCAATTGAAGCAAATGCGGATGGTGAAGGTGTTATTGAAGTATTAGCACTAATGATGTAATCATTAAACACAATAAGAGAAATAGCACCTTCGGGTGCTATTTTTTTGACTTGCCTAACCAGATAAATACAAGCAGTTAATTAAGGAATACGAGTATGGCGTTTACTAGACCTAGAGCAGCACAAATTGATTTTGATATAACTAATATATCAGATCCTCTTATTCGTCTTAACAGCGGAGAAACTGGCAGCGCAGACAAAGATGTTGGTATTGTAATTGAACGTGGCAATGATACGAATGTTGCTATTATCTATGATGAAAGTGCAGACGAGTTTGCCGTAATAAACACCACAGAAACTGGTACAACCAGCGGCAATGTAACTATTGCGAGCTATGCTTCTATTAGAGCAAATGCATTTTACGGCGATGGCAGTAATCTAACTGGAGTTAGTTCAAGTTCAGATCTTACTATTGCAGCAGACAACGGATCCGATGACACAGTTGCAATTGGTACTGACACACTCACTATTGCAGGTGGCACAGGCATTGATACTACTGTTAGCGACAACAACATAAGCATTGCCATTGACAGTACAGTGGCTACACTTACTGGTACACAAACACTAACAAACAAAACACTTACAAGTCCAACTATTAACAGTGCAACTATTGCAATGGGCACTAATAAAATTACTGGAATGGGCGACCCAACCTCTGCACAAGATGCTGCAACAAAAGCATATGTTGACTCAGAAATTGCTGGCAGTGGCGGCGATAGTGTGTTTAGTGCAAATCCCGACTTTCTTGCTGTAACAGGCAGTGTAGTAACTAGTGAAGATTTAGATCTTGTCACAAGCAGTGTTACTGACGCCTATGATTTAGGCACTATTAAGGTTCAAGGTATTGTAACAACAACTAGTATTGTTGATGGCAATGTCACTAGTGCAAAACTAAGTGGACTTACAAACTCTAGCAGTGGAATAATTCAAGCAGATGGAGACGGTACATTTAGTATTGGATCAGGAGGAGGTCTAAGCAATGTTGTTGAAGATACAACTCCGCAGTTGGGCGGTGACTTGCAAAGCAATGGAAACGATGTAACCTTCGGCGACAACGACAAGGCCATCTTTGGTGCTGGCAGTGACTTGCAGATTTATCACGATGGTAGCAACGGCTATGTCGTGAACGATGCTGGTAATCTTATTTTAGATGATCGCGGCGGTGGTGGTGTTACCATTAAATATAATACAGAAACTATGGCAAACTTTGCGCCGGATGGTGCGGTAACTCTTTACTACGACAACAGCGCAAAGATAGCCACCACATCCACAGGCATAGAAGTAACTGGCGATATACTCCCAGAAGCAAATGGCACTAGAGATTTGGGCAGTGCAAGTCTGCGTTGGCAAAACATTTACACAAGCGATTTAAATTTGAACAATGGTGTAGGCAATTACACAGTAGTTGAAGGTGAAGAAGACTTGTTCTTGTACAACAATAAATCTGGTAAAGTGTTTAAATTTGCACTAATCGAAGTCGATCCAAGTGAAGCGACACCAAAAATTGAGGATCTCAAAAATGGCAGTTCTGGGGCAGAATAATTTAATCAAAGTACAAACTTATGGTACTGGAACTGGAACTCCTTCCGCGGGAGTAACCGGCGATGGCGGTAGTGCTAGTGGCACTTGGTACAATTTAGATACTGATCAAACTAACCACACTGGTACCAGAACAACCGGTAATACTTTGGTAATGGAATTTGAAAAAATATCCAACACAAGTGATTTAAAAATTGTCGGGAACATACCTGGCTATATTAACGTTGGTGGCAGTGGTATAGGATTCAGATTAGCAATTAGCATAAATGGCTTTACAACAACGTATGTAGATGCATTGGATCAAGGCCCAATGCATGGATGGGGTGCTATGGGGTACGGAGGCAGCACTTCTGGTATTGTAAGAATGATATGGAACACTGAATTAATAGATGCAGTGCGTAGTTCAGGAATATATAGCCATACCGGGACTGTTGGTTTTTATATTCAGTATCGTGTTTGGGTAGCAGGAGATACTTATTATCCCTTGCATTATTATGATGCAAATTATCCAAAATACGGTACATTTCAGTGTTATGAGATTGAAAGATGAGTGTACTAGGCACAAACACACTTATCCGAGAGCAATTATACAGCACAGGCACAAATGCAAGTCTTGCTGCTAAGACTGGCACTAATTATGTAACTATTCCTTTGAATGGCACAAATCATACAGGTGATCGCAAGACAGGTTTTGACATATGTACGTTCACTAAACAAAGCAACAACAGTTATCTACTTGTTGATATTACTTTTCCTGCCTACTTAGCCAGTGGCGGTGCCGGCACCGGAGTAAGAATGCACCATAGCACTGATGATAGTACATATTACACAGATGCACACGATGACGGTCCTGCCCATCGTTGGGGTATGTTTGGCTATGGTGGTAATACATCGTACACATGTAGAATGATGTGGGATAGCAGGCAGTTAGATTTTCAAAGAAGCAGTGGTATTACAGCACACACTGGTACTTGGTACTTTTATTTCCAAACTGCAAACTGGAACGCCACTGATACACTTTATTTTTTACAGTATAGTGCCAGTTATCCTAAATATGGAACCATAAGCGTAAGGGAGTACCTAGCATAATGCCTGTAATTTATCCTGGAGCACCAATTGGATCATCAAGTTGGAGTACTGGCGATCTGCCTGAAGTTGCAGCTTCTAACAGTACAAGTTGGACTACACTTGATATCAATAGAGATGATGAAACTGGATCTTTCTCAGCCGCTGACAGCAACATATGCACCTACACCAAACAACACAACAGCAGTCATTTGCTGATCTCTTGGTGGATTCCACTGTACATAGGCAATGGTGGCAGCGGTAACGGTTTTCGGCTTCATATAAGTAAAGATAACAGTACATACTACACTGATGCAATAGACAATGGCCCGGCAGATGGCTGGGGTGCTCACGGATATGGAGGCAATGCCAGCGGAGTGTGGTGTTTTACTTGGGATACTAAAATTATTGATACCTATAGAACTAGCGGCTTTGAGGCACACACAGGAACAGTATATTTTTACTGGCAATGGAGAAACTGGGGTGCGTCAGACACCACTTATCCAATAACATATAGCACCAGTTATAATAAATATGGAACAATTGAACTTTTGGAGTACGCAGTATGACAACACCACTATACGATGAAATCTCTCATCCAACACCTAATATTATTCAAGCACTGGTAGCACTTGCACCTGACGCACAATGGTTGGTTAAAGGTGAAATCACTAATCAAACCGATTTTACAAACAATGTATATAAAGTAACAGGCACAGATAGCAACGGCAGTGCAATACTTAGTAATAGCGCAAGTGACGTAGTGCTTACATGGACAGCAGTAAATGCAAAATGGACTGAACTTAAAAATGCTCATCCTATAAGTTTACTACGTCTTGAACGTAATCGTTTGCTTGCTGAAACAGATTTTTACGCTTTAAGTGATGTAACCATGAGTTCACAAATGACAACATATAGACAAACATTGCGTGATATCACTGACACATATAGTTCATTGGATACAGTTACATGGCCCACTAAGCCGTAGTGATAAATACTCAGAAAGAATAAACGATGGCAACACAAGTACAATTTAGACGAGGATCAAACACAGAAAATGATCTGTTTACGGGTGAATTAGGTGAAGTAACAGTTGATACCACAAATGATACTATCAGAGTACATGATGGGTTAACAGCTGGCGGATTTCAAAGTGCTAAGTTGACAGGTACACAGAATATTACTCTTAATGCACAAGCAGATTTGCGATTTGGTGATGCGGATAGCAGTAATTATGTTGCACTACAAGCACCAGCAACAGTTAGTTCAAATGTAACATTTACACTACCGGCTGCAGATGGCACATCAGGTCAAGCATTGGTCACAGATGCAAGTGGCAACTTATCATTTGCTGCAGCAGGTGCAACAATTAGTAGTGATACCGCAACAAACACTGACTTCTTACTATACTTTGCGGCTACAACAAGTGGTGCACTTACTGCAGTAAAACAAGACAGTGGACTTATTTACAATCCAAGTACTGGTACACTAACAAGTGCAGCTTTTGCTGGCGATGGCTCTGCTTTGACAGGCATTTCGGCTGGCGCAACAGGCGGTGGGTCTGACGAGATATTCTATGAGAACGGTCAGACTGTGACCACAAACTACACAATTACAGATGGCAAGAACGCTATGTCGGCAGGGCCAGTAACAATTAACACTGGTGTGGCGGTAACAGTCGGCACTGGCGAAACTTGGACGGTGGTATAATGAGTACTTTAAAAGCAGATACAATCGTAGCAATCGATGGCACAAGTCCTGTTACGCTGACTAAGCAGAGTGCGGCAAAGGCGTGGGCGTGTTTTGTTCAAAGCACAAGTCACACTTTAAACGATTCATTTAACATTTCTTCACTCACTGATAGTGGGGCAGGATGGTCAGCTACTGCCTATACAAATAGCTTTAATAATGATGATTATTCATCAACAGGTATGGCAGGAAAATCAGGAACGAGGGTTCGAATGGATACACTAGGCGCAAGTGCAAAGCTTTCTACTGGTCAACAATTATATGTAACATCTCCGGTGCCTGTAGCTACAGATGGTGATGATTGTAATGTAACATGTCACGGAGACTTAGCATGAGTGAAATTATTGTAGACGACCTCACAGGCAAGACCTCCGCTGGCGACATCACAGTGACCTCTGAAGGCGGTGCGGCGACTATGCAGTTGCAGCAGGGTCTGGCGAAGGCTTGGGGGCATTTTGAGGGTAGTGATACCACTTTAGATGATTCGCTGAACACAACAAGTTTAACAGATAATTCAACAGGAAATTTTACGGCAAATTTTGTGAACAATATGACTAATGCACATTATGTAGGAGCATTTCACGCAACCGATACTTGTGTAGGCTCTGCGGTTGCTAGTGGGTACGTTACTAGTAGTTTAAGGTTTATTACAAGGTCAAGTGCATTTGGCGTTATTGATAAAGATGACACAACGTATATCGTAAATGGAGACCTCGCATAATGGCTGGAAAAATTATAGCAGACCAAATCGAACACAGCACGGCTGGTTCTCTGGATACGCAGTACGTTGTTAACGGTAGTTCGAAGGCGTGGGCGACTCAAACCACGCACGGCGGCGCATTTTTAGGTAGCTTTAATTACTCATCGTCAACAGATATATCCGAAGGTGTTGCAACTTATACTTTTACTAACAGCATGGATGACGCTAATTACTCTGTTAATGCAACACATTATAATCGTGCTGCTGGGTCAGCAGACCCTAGCCATCACACATCATCATCTCATAGAACTTCATGGTGGATAACATCCGCAGGTGCAGTGGGAGATATCTCTGAAAAAGGAAGTATACAAGTTTGTGGAGACCTAGCCTAATGATCCAGACACCATCATTCCAAGGCACACGCCTATTCGACAGACTATGCTGGGCTAAAGAAAACCTAGACGGTGTGCAGTCAGACTATCGTGTAGTCTATGAGGACAGCATTGACGAGTGCGCCAAGATACTTGTGCCTGACCCAAACTGGATGGCGTGTGCGCTACAGGGCGGTATACTGCCACCTGTGTGGGTCTATTGGGAACTTGCAAAGGATGAGGCAAAACCTGACTTCAAGAAACATACTCGTGGATATTTGCTACATAATACAGAACCAATGCCAGCAATGACTGAAGAAGAAGCAATAGAATACCTAATTATGAAGGATTGCCCACAACACGTTTGGAGAGAGTGGGATAGCGGAAATAAGCCAAAGATGGTAATATGCCGCAAGGAACAGCTTCCAGCTACAAGAGAGTGGCGCAATGCTTGGAAGATTACTGACGAACTAGCCACTGATGAAACTGTTGCCGCATAGGAGCGAATTATGACAACAACTTATATTGTAGACAAAGACGGTAATCAGATTGATGCTTCAACTGCTACCGTTCCATCAGACCGCCACTTCCGTGGTGCGTGGTCATTGTCAGGCTCTGTTATTTCAGAGGACATGACTAAAGCAAAAGAAATCTTCAAGGATAAAATCCGTGAGGTTCGCAAACCTTTGCTTGCCGCCAAGGATGTTGAGCTTATGAAGGCACTAGAGGCTGGCACTAGCACAACTGCTATTGCAACAGCAAAGGATGCCCTTCGTGATGCTCCAGCAGACTCTGCTATTACAGCAGCAACAGACATTGCTGGCTTGAAAGCAGCGTGGGATACAAGCATACTTGGCGATAGCCCTTATGCATAAGGAGATAGGTTATGGCAACACAAGTAAAATTTCGTAGAGGAACAGAGGCAGAGAATAATGCATTTACTGGCGCAGTAGGTGAAATCACTGTTGACAATACGAACAAACAAATAAGAGTGCATGATGGGTTGACAGCTGGTGGATTTCCAGGTGCTAAGTTAACAGGCACACAGAATATTACTCTTAATGCACAAGCAGGTTTGCGATTTGGTGATGCAGATAGCAGTAATTATGTTGCACTACAAGCACCTGCCACTGTGTCTTCAAATATAACTTTTACACTACCAGCCGCTGATGGAACTTCTGGACAAGCAATGGTCACAGATGCCAGTGGCAACTTATCATTTGCTGCAGCAGGTGCAACTATTAGTAGTGACACAAGTACAAATACTGACTTCTTAATATACTTTGCAGCTACAACAAGTGGTGCACTTACTGCAGTAAAACAAGACAGTGGATTATTATATAACCCGAGCACTGGCACACTAACAAGTGCAGTATTTGCTGGTGAAGCAACAAGCGCACAATATGCTGACTTGGCAGAACGCTATACTGCAGATGTAGATTATGCACCAGGCACAGTTGTTGTGTTTGGCGGTGATGAAGAAGTTACAGAATCTACACAGCGTTTAGACAAGCGTATTGCTGGCATTGTAAGTACAGATCCTGCATATTTAATGAACAGTGCATTGGAAAACAGTGTTGCAGTTGGATTGCAAGGGCGTGTACCTTGTAAAGTAGTTGGCGAGATACGCAAAGGCGATTTAATGGTGAGCAGTGCAACTTCAGGACATGCAGAAGCATGGCGTGATGAAAGCAATCCTCCAGCAGGTAGTGTTATTGGTAAAGCACTGGAAAATAAAACAGGTGCCGGCGCAGATGTAATAGAAGTTGTTGTAGGCAGAATCTAATGTCCCAGGGACGGTTTTATACCGCAGACTATCTGGGAGAGATGATCAGTGCAAACACCAATTGGAAAACACGCAACGATCCAGATAGTATGACATGGGTTGAGAAAACTATTCTCAATGATGATCATGACGGCGTTGCACATGTTATCGGCAACAGCAAATCTAGAAATAAGTTTGATCTACGCTTGCTTAAAGGTCAAGTAGGTGGCGC
>Ga0222719_10005240_pt1 | contig 11207 bp, 2 predicted proteins | sample C33_34DmetaG_FD_165039 | JGI IMG/M metagenome (GOLD analysis project Ga0222719, IMG submission 165039) | Estuarine water microbial communities from San Francisco Bay, California, United States - C33_34D | ecosystem: Environmental > Aquatic > Marine > Unclassified | place: USA: California...
GCTTTGAGATCGTTGAGTGTAGTTCAAACAATCGAGGTGCTCGGTCTCGCGAGTTGAAAGAGAGAGAGAGAGGCAAGAGGTCGCTTGAAAGAAAAAAGACCGCGAACGAGCTTCAATCAAAGGACTGAATCAATCAGTGTCGTATGATTCCAACGTTTCAACCAGAAGCGATGGATCGTTTGATTTTTTCTGTGATGCTCTGTAAGAGCTCTAGTAGATTGACAATCCAACGACACGAAATGCCATCTGCAAAAACGAACAAGGAACCTCTCCTCTGCTGTCGGCCAAACTTTCATTAAAAGGCCTCTTGTTCTCTCGTGTCATTTGCATGTCGTCGTGTCGGAGACCGGAGCGTCATTTTTACGAGCGACGGACGGACTAACGACTAGGGATCTGAAGGAATCGTACCATGGGCAGACGTTGGAGGAAGACCCAAAGGGTTCAGGGTTTTAGGTGTCAAAAGTCATTTCAAGATTTTTCATCTGTTGAGAAAGTAAGTTACCTCCGCCGTCGTCGTATGTCGATGTATCGCCTTGTGTATCCTTCCTTCTTCCAGATCCAGAGCCAGCGATTCATTGACACAATCATCCCAGAGATAAACGTAGTATCCTCCAACATGGCCAGTTCTGCAACGTCTGCCGTTGCGCAATTAGAACATTTATTGACCCTTCCACCACCGAATCATCCTACACATGCACATGGCGGCAACCACAATCCCATGGCCATTGCGCATGCCGTCTTGGAACACTTGCGTGAAAGTGGAGATGAAAAATCCTTATTTTTACACTGTGTCTTGGAATTGCATGACGTGTTCGTCAAAAATCATGCCGCGTTGACACCGCATCAAGGAGAATTATTCTTTCATTGTATTACCGGATGCCGACAAGTCGTCTTGTGGTCCTGGAAATCTTATTCGTTACCCTTTTTACAAGGCTTGCGGGATTATTTTATGGTCTTGGGACATGTACTGGCATCGTCATCTCATCCAGCGGCCATGTCTTCGAGTGATCGGACCGTCTTGAGAACGTGTCGTTTGGCTTGTTATACGACCAGCGTGTCGTTTTGGAAACGTGGATGGATCGAACAAGATGAACTACAGGATAACAACCCCCAACAACAGCAGCAACTTCATCCACCCCTAAAACAACAGGAAGAAGTCTTGTCGCAACAAATGTTTACATTGCTTGGATCACAACGGGTGGTTCTCAACAACAAACAAGAATTGTGTCAATATTTGGAAACCTTGTTTCAGACATCCACATCGTCGGATTTGACTGTATTGGAACAGGGTGCGACCTTTGCCAATTGTTTGGTAGGAGAATTTGCGGGAAAATCAGCCGTCGTGTATCGATTGCCTTTGGAATTTCATAAGGACGCTCATCGGGCCTTTGACAAACAAAAGGCACTTTTGACCATTTTGAAATTGAGTATGAATGCACTCAGTCATGTGGTCACTGTCCTATCCAATACAAATACACATGATCCCACGACACTGGGACCATTAATTCAACAGTCCAAAGCCATTGTTCAGTTAACGATGGATGTTATTGGTTGGGAATTTGGACTGGGGGCCTTTGACGCGGGGTGTTTCGGGGCCGCCACGACGGCTAAAACGTTGATCCGTCCACCAGTGGAATGGAAAGAATCCTTGGCACAACCTGAATTTGTGCGGGCCATTTTTCATGTCCATCGGCATGTACAAACTCTGCAGCAAGGCCTATCACGTCAACAGCAACATTCACAGTTATGTTCCAGCATGAACGATTTGGCTCATTCCTTTCGACAATTGTTGTTGCAATTGGCCAGTTTGTCGGGTCCCATGTTTTTGAATCCCACCGAACGTACTAATTTTGCTTCCCACTTGTTGGAAGACACCGTGCCCTTGTTGGAACAGTCTGCTTCGACGCTGACGCTCGATGAAGAAACACCCGACTTGTTGGATGCACTGCAATTGATTTCTCGGATGATTGCCAATTTCCGACTCACAACGTTGGTCGAGATCCCATCGCTGGTTCCACTGTTACAAACAATGACGGGGACCGGAAACAAACTCTTGACGGATCAAGTACAAGATTGTGAACAAAATGGAGGTGATGTGGATTGTATGGAACATCGCGAGTGGAGAGAAGAAGCCTTGACGTTATTGTTGGACTGTTCGGTACTGCTATGTAGTGACCCTTGGTTGCTGTACACGGGTACCGAAGAGAGTCGCAAGAATGCACAAATGTCCTTGTCGGGGGTTCTCCGTCCACTTTACGAAGCCTTCGTACAGGCGCGCACTCGAATGGCTGCAATGGAAGAACATTACATTGTCAGCAACAATGCCGATCTTGACGACGTCCGCGAAGAGATCATCGAAACTAGCCTGGAAGAAGAGTTGGAGGCGTTGGCGACAGTTGGGAGACTGAATCTGTCGGCTGCGGTGGCCTGTCTATCCACCATGTTTGGACGTACTATGCCGCAGCTACAATCGTTGTGGGAGGGAAGTGGGGAGGTCACGCCCCAAACAGCGGCCCTATTGGAAGAAGCGCGATTGCTGACGTTGTACGTTAGTCACTTGCTGACAGACGATAACGAAGGCGAAACACCGGCCATCCCTGACTCCGTTATTGTGGCCTGTCGTGAAAATGCTGGCCTAGCAAAAGATCTCGCCTCGGCAGTCCAGGCGCTGTTGCAATTCGCAGATTCACAAATGCGAAAGATTGCCGAGAACCCAGAGAATCGTAGATTATCCCCAATGCTCGCCAAAACCTTTCTTCTTTTTGTGCACCGGTGGGCCCCAGCCTACATCTACCCGACTGATCTGGGATCTTCAAATGCTTCAAATCCGATCTTCCAAGAATGGGCATCACCCGATCGTGCTCAAGAAGCAGTTAACTTTTGTTGCACAATGTGTCTAAACTACCAATGCTACTGGCCGCAAGAACCTTTGGTTCAGGAGAGTGCAGGCAAACTCATCATGGCGCTTGCCAAACGAGGTGATCCTGTTCGATCGGCGTTGGTAGCATCTCCGGTCTTCCACCAGATAGTCCGATTTCATTGTCTGACAGCCGGGATGAGACACACCGCATCACACGAAGAATTTGACGCCGCGATAAGGGCGAAGGTGGGAAATGATGCAATGCCGACGATGCAAATGGTCTGGGGATATCAGCGTTTGCCTTACCAAGACAAGGCCCGGGTACTGACTGCTATTCTGGTCGCCTGTAGCGACACCAAGAACGATGCGGCAAATTCCATGATAACGGACGCACTCAAGGCTATCCATGATGCCTTCACGTCCCTCGTCCAGGCACTATCAACGAAGCAGGTCGGGGTTGACGATGTCAACGCAAAGGAAATGGCGTGTCTGTGCGTTGAAATGTTTTGTGGCGTTGCCCATGCGGGGGAAATGCTGGAATCGTCGCGCATTCCACAATTCATCACCACTTACCTTCCTCAGCTATCTGGTCTGATGGCATATTACGCCAAGGACTTGACTATTTGTGAAACCTTGTTGCGTTTTTTTCGAGACTATACAGAACAATTTATCGCAATCTTGGACCGGGATCAGAGTTTGGCGCTTTTCACAGCGACTGCAGAACTCCTCAAGAGCTATTCTGCTCACCACTGTGAAGCGCGTGTGATCGTGAGTGTCGCCCAAAAATCAGCTGCCGAGGTTGAAGCTGAAGAAGAGCAAGCATACGGCGACATTCTCTGTGCGATCCAGCTCTTGATTAATCTCGGTGCCAAGGATTTTATTGACGCTTGTTCGCAAGAGGGAACGACGGTGGAAACATCACAAGTTACCGATATGATCTTCTTTGGTCTACAACAGATCCTACCATTGATGACACAAGGTCTTCTACAGTTCCCAACCCTCTGTGCTCAATTCTTTGAACTCGTCGGGTTCATGATGGATACATACCCGGGGAAGGTATGTGTCTTACCTTTCGACTTATTCAATTCACTGTTCGAGTCCTTATTGTTTGGAATGAGTCACCACGACGTCAAGGTCGCAAAGTGCTCTCTGCAAGGCATTGCCAGTATCGCCAAGGAACAATTACAATCACAAATATTGGCTCCCCACCTGACGCAGCATGATCCCGATATTTTTGACAAGGCCTCGAGACGTTTGTTAACCGAGGTTGTCTTTCAGAATGTCGTTGTTGATCGCGTGGAAGCCTCGGCCTACGCTCTACTGCCGCTGGCTGCTGTGGATGTCAATCGATTCGCCAAAGTTGTACACGACTTGACACTCCAAGTACCCGACGAACAACAGCGGTTGCGTCTGCAAGCGGCTTTTGAAAAGCTGATCCAACCAGAAGCCTTGTCCAAGGCCGGTGAAGGCGGATATGAAGGGCGCAGGATACGTGTTCAATTCAAGAACAACTTTGAGGAGTTTGTCAGCGAAGTTCATTCCTTCCTTGTGTTAAAATAAGTTGTTTAGGTCTCGCTACTGAGACTGTATCACGAAGCTCTAGTATGCCTACCTCAACGAAAGTAGATGGGTTTGGCCATAGACCATGGTTGTGCTCTATTACCCTATTGTAAATAGGTTAGGTTATTTCTCTTTTTTGGTTAAAGGTATGCAAACTGATTCTGTGAGGAGTCCGCATTCGTCGCCGATGGATTACTCTTTTTAAATTGCACCACCCAAGAACATATTGACACGCTGCATGATATAATCCTGTTCTGGATCATAAGGGTGTTCTTTTGAGGGAATTTCCAATACCGTCGGGATTGTGGCAGTGTAATCTTTCAAGACGTGTCGAATATCATTGGCTACGTGTTGATTGATAAGGATAATGCCCACATCGTCGCGTCGAGAAAAATTCAAAAAAGCCTCTTCCACTTGTTGCAATTTCGTGTCTTGTTTGACAATGAGGAAATTCGATCCATTTGCTGTTCGATGGCCAACACCAGCCAATAGGAAACCAGTGACAGTGTCCTCGTCCCCAATGACAGCAATTAGTTTTCCGACTTCCTACAAGACGACACAAAGATAAATCAAACAAGATGAGACAGGCAATCAAACAGGCAGGAGCATCGGCGAGTCGCACAGAGGGGATAGAACCAGAAGAATCGATCACGATCTGTTGCTTTCTCTACAAGCGTCATCCACAGCCGTCCGGGTCGTTCTTGGTAGCATCTTTCGTCGTTCAGTTTACGTACCATGATTGATTGTGTAACGTTAGGGTGGAGTGTAAGAACACAAGCCAGCAATGTCAATCGAAAGGTAGGGTAGCCGTTGTGGTTGTTTTTCCGCCGCAGCGCCATGGTCGTATTGAGGCCAGCGAAAATACCCTATCCTCATGGCTGAGGAAGATCATAGGCACATTGTACTTTAGTTGGATTGTAATTAATTTATTGAATACCGTTTCGAGATTTCGTTTCGTCATTTACATTGTAGAGGACACTTTTTTAATAGTATAGATCTTCGAGTAGAAAGATTTACGTGACGTCACTGTGCGCAGCGTCAACCTAAGAACATGGACGATCTTCACGGAGGATTCACCATGGCGACGACCTTGTCAACACTGCTAACTTCTGCCTCATCTTGAGCGACATCCAAGACGACCCTTCTTGAATCCACTACTCTTAAACATGGCATCAGATCCGAACGGTTGGGTGAAGAATCCGCCTTCCCAGATTGTTAAAATTGCCAATGTAACAAGCAAAGAAGAATTGAATGGTCAACTGGCCTTAGTCTTGGCCTATCAATCCGACAAGGAACGATACGTCGTCGTTCCGTGTCTACAACCGACAGCATCTCAATTGTTGTTAAAAGCAACTAACTTACAGGCGGCCTCCTTTCTTGACAAGTTTCGTGGACAATTTCAATTGATACAGAATCATCCGCAAGTGGCTGGACAAATTCAACACTACGTGACCCAAGCGGAGCAACTCACTGGTCTATCCATTCGCAACGTGGCAATCGCAGCGGGTGCCCTACTGGTAACCTTGGGATACTTTTTGGGTTTTTCGCGAACTCTCTTGTTGATTTCCTTTGTGTTAATGATGGCCATGGTGATTGGACCTGACGTCCAAGCCATGCGATCTTCATCGACAGCATCGACAAGTACCAAAGTCGTCCAAGTAGTGCGAAATATTCCTTCTCGTGTCCAATCTTTGTTACGAGCACAATCCAATCCCATTATGGACAAGATTGCCAGTTCACCAATCTTGTTAAATGTCTTTATATTGGTTGTGGTGGGTGTCTTTGTCATGGGCATTTTGCCGCCGAAAGCTGTCGCAAAAAGTGCTCCCACAGCTGGACTGTGGAGTTCCTTTCGGAATCCCTTCTCGTCCAGTACACCTTCTTCTACAACAACAGTTTCCTCGGCAGATCGTGAACAATGGTACAAATTAGGTTACGAAGATGCCAAGGCGGATCATGCTTATGGACACTCCTTGCCAGCCAAACAGGAGACGACGGTGAAGGCTGACCGTGATTGGGAAGCTGACATTGATTTGTCATCTTCCTCGACATTGGGTCCACCACCCGGACCCACGAAGTCGACAATGAGCAAATTTATGAGCATGAGTAACATCATGTCGATGATGTATTTGTATCGTATGGCCATGGAATTAGGGAAGGATCCCATTGATCCGAGTCGACCCTGGGATCCACAACGAGCCATTGCACAAGCACGAACTATGGAAGTGTGGAAACTAGGATTGTTGGGAATGGCCGTGTATCGGATAGTTAGTAGTGTCATGTAGTTAGACGACATTGGTAGTGCGCTAGTAAAAATGAGAAAAGTAGAAAAGATGATGACAGCTGACGAAAGACGCATCGCAAAGTATTAACGTAAACAGACAATTACTTTATTGCTTAAGAGATACTCGCTAGTTACTGCCTCTTGGGTCGCTTGCTGACTGGTTCCTCGACGTCCACCGAAGATGCACCAGGGCCTTGTCCGTTGGGGGCGTCTGTCATCACGGCATCTCCACCCTCCCCATCTCCGTCGGTCACCTGGCCAACGTCTGAAGGGTCCTCCATGACGCCCAAATACTCAAAGTGCAGCACTGCAGTGTCCTTTCCTTGGACTGGACAGTACTGGAAGGCGTACATGGCTTCTCCTTCGCTGTGATACGCAGCTTCCTGCCGGAAAGCCTCTGGCTGGAAGCACCCAGAACTCAAATGACGACGGTATAGCTGGATAAGATTCCACATGGTCTCATCGCCGGCAACAGCTTGCAGATTTTTCCAGATATGTGAAATCAACTTGTCCATAGTGGCCAACTCGTAAGCACCATGACCGAGAAGTCCACGAACACGGTCTTCGTACTTGCCTCCTTCGGCTGCTCCACCGGCACCGCCGTCAAGTAGTGCATACACCAAAGATAGGTAGGCGTCGTAACGACGTCGGCCGATAGCCTTGCCCTTGAGCTTGTCAGCTTCAGGCATTTGTTCAACCAATGTCCGTAAACTTTGATCATCGTCTACCGAATAGGCCAATCGCTTTGCAATATTCAAACGGCGGACAAGAGTTTCATGCAGCCGGAAAAATAGATACAAGCTTTGCGTTCCAATCGCAAGCTGGTCTGACGGGCGAGCAAGCTTCGAGACGTCCTTTGAACAAAGTTCACGCGTGTAAGCGGACTTCTCAACGGGGAGAATACTGCAAAGGACGGCGGCGGGGCGCAAATAACATGTGGCTCCAAAGCTGTCAAGTTCCACAACGTATATATGGTCCGACCGACGGAATTCCACAATGGTTCCTTCCCCGAACATAGTAGATACATGAGCTCCAGCAGGAAGAGGATGGTGATCTGTGAACTCTTTCGAGGTACCCCCCAAGTCAGAAGTTTGGTTGAGCTCTTCAGTAACAACGTTATTCCCCAGGTCTGCATCATCGTCCATGCTATCATCGTCGTCTTCACTGACGACCATCGGTTTGGACGCAACTCTTGGCGTAGTCAAGGCGGCTGCCGTCGATTCCTGGTACGTCACCGCTGGCCTCTGCATCCAAGTTAAAGAGAGTCCAAAGAAAGGACCCAGAAACTCGATCCACAGACGGTGGCACCGTTCCTTGTCAGCTGGGGTGATAGATCCTCTTTCCAACGCATACGAAAGGATGCGGTAAGCGTCGCGTTGCGCCCAGGAATTGTTGTCGTACAAAAGACTCAGATGCGGAGTGAAAAGGCGACGGTCCGGTTTCGGGAGGAAGGTCAGGTCTAACTTCCTTGTTAACGCGGGCATCATGGTCACTTCGTAGAAAGTACCGTGCTCTTCCTTTGCCTTGTCCAGCTTCTGCTTCAAAGCTTCGGCCCCCTCCGCTCCGCCGTTCGCCGCACGATCCCTGATTTCAGAAACGAGCGTCCTTGTACTAGTTGCTCTCTTGTCAGTAGTCCTCCAAGTCAGTCCTCTGTTGTCTAGACTCTTGTAATAGTTGTGCTGGGCCAGCTCTTTCCAATGGCGGTTAAGTCGATCCCGAACCGCCCGCCATTCTCTGTCCTTCTGGCGCAGACGCTCAACCACAAGCGGTATCGCTACCGTTGGATTCTTGCTGAGCAAGTCGAACATTTCCTGCCCTACATCCCCGTAAATACGAACGATGGAATTGCGATGGATAACACCCAGAGTGCTCTTGTCGAAGGTATACTGAAATCGTCGCCCACCAATACCGGCGCCTTCGACGGCAGGCTTCGTCCCCAAGTCAGGCAAAGACAATTCTTCTTGAGAGAGCTGTGCAATCTCTTCGGCTATAGGCTCTAGTCGTTGCAGTGTCGCCGAGTTGCTGTCGATCACCATATCAATCTCGAATCTTTCATCTTCAACGCGAAACAAGGTTTCTTCGTACGTATTTCTTCGCATATGACGGAAGGTATAACTCTCCTCACTGCCCACAGGCAACGATACCCATACATCATTCAGAACCTTGGCTTCAGCCTCACTTCGATCACTACAGGGTGGAGCTGGATAATCTCGTGGTAAAGCCCGATATGATGGACTGCAGCGTCTGCAACGACTGAAATCAATCTCTGACAAAGGCACTGAATGCCAGGAGTCTTCCATCAAGCTAATAGGTTGCGATGGAGACCCGGACGCTGAGAGAATACGCTTGAACTCTTCAAAGAGCTTCGTATTCCTTTTGCCGAGTAGAGGTTCCACGAAATTGAGCATCTCATTCCTTGACAGTATGTCCTGAGCGTACATGTCGAGACATTTGAGAAACTCGGCCCATGCTTGTCCACCATCCCGAGAGTAGGATGTAAGGGCCTCACGAGCAGCGTCAAAGAACTGACGCTCGACGGCTGAGTTATAGACGAACGATTCTGGTTGAAGAGCACTCGGTTGTCCATCAAAAGGTCGCTTGCGTCCTCGTCCGTCCATGACCGACATCTGAGAATGTGTCATGTCAATAAACTTATGATGTGCACTGGCTCCGTGGTCCGCCATACTCTGTCGGTACTGTTCCATTTCTTGCTGCCTCTGACGAGCTTGTCTGGATTCCGACTCAGCTGCAGCTCGATGTAATCGTTCCTTGGCTTGCTCCTGAACAGCGTCCGGCAAGAAAAAAGTAAACTCTTTCAAAAGGTCAGGATGATCCTGAAAGAGATGGGCAACTTGTTCAAGAACTTCTTTAATGCCCCTTTGTTCCTTCTGGTACGTGTGTAGAATCTCCAAGAATGAATGATAGGTACTCGGATCGTTCGCAAAACGACGTTTGATCGTTGTCACGTAGGAAATAGCATGATCAAACTCAACTGCCGATTGGTGAGGAGGCTGTCCCGGTCGGCCTGGCCCTGGTTGCCCAGGCGGCGCCTTGGCCTGGCCAGGCCGTCCAGCTGGAGGCTGCTTTTGTTGTGGTGACGATTTTTGTTTTCGTGCAACTTGTTCTTTCCCAGGTGATTCTCCATAGGTTGCGCGATTCCATGGACTTCCCTGGCCAGCGGCAACGCCTGGCTCGAGGGCAGCACCTGGTGGCGGAGGTTTTAGTTGACCCGCGAGACGTGTCTGCTCCGCTGCCTCGCGAGCTTCACGAGCCCTCTCTTCCATCTCTTGACGTTCCAAATCAGCCAAACTGATCTTGTATCCATCCGGTAAGAACGTATTAAACCCAAGAATCAAATTGTTGTACCCACGGAAGAGTTTGCTGACACGACGAATGACCCCTGGCGTATCAACTTCCTGAGACTTAAAATTCTTCATAATCGCTAAGAATTGATTGTAGATCTGAGGCCGATCTTTGAACTCCATTTTTACATGGTCCAAGTACAGAAGCGCATCTTCGACGCGAAGCTCTCGCATCCCTCCGGCGGGCGGAGGTTGCTGGAGTGGTGGTCCCTGGTGACTAGGTTGTTGTGGGACGGGAGCCGCTGGTGGCATAGCTGGCGGTTTTAACTCCAAAGCAGAGGCATCCGGTGAGCTCTCTCGTGCAGAAGAAGGCTGCTCGTCTGCTTTAGGGTTCTCTGCTTCTGGAGCCGCACTATCTTCACTATCTGAAGCCGCTGGCTTCTTTGCAGGCGATGACGCCACCCCGGCAGGTTCGGCTCCTTCGTTTTCTGCATTCGGAGAAGCCGGTTTGTCCTCAGTAGGTGGTTCATTGGCTGCGGGAGCTTCTGCAGACTTTGACGGGGAGCTGTTCTGCTTCGGGGGCTCGTCGACTTCCATCGGCGTCGCTTCTTCAGCTCTGACTGCAGAGGGTGTCGAATCTACTTCCTCGGGCATGCTCGTTGACACAGCAGGGCCTTCATCTTCAGAGCGAGAAGCCAAACCATCCACGGCAACCGACGTTGTCAACACCGCAACTGGGTCAGGGGTAGGGCCCGACGACGACTGTTCGACGGGAGGAGTAACGTCTTCCATTTCCAAGTCGGCACTTGACGCAGGTGCAGGAGCTTGTTCGCTCAGTACTTCAGAGGCGACTGCGGGTTCGGGAGCGGAGACTGCTTCAGCGGGGATTTCTGGTGGTACGGAAGCCGACAGAACGGCCTCTTGCGGCACCGCACTCTCTTCCGATACATGGGGTACAGTGGCAGGATCAGCTTCTGGAGGTGTTGGATCTACCGTCCCTCCATTCTCTCCGGACTGAGGTTCCGCCAGAAAAGGAGCAGGTGCAGATGATTCATCCCCGTTCACCTGCGATTCAACTTGCTCTTGCATGGGAGGCCCTGACACCGGTGGCATAACGACACCAGGCTCATCGTCCACGGCCATGCCATAGCCAGTGGATACCTCTGGTCCAAGCTGCTCTGCGGAAGGGTCATTTGAGGAC
>Ga0222719_10005241_pt1 | contig 11206 bp, 9 predicted proteins | sample C33_34DmetaG_FD_165039 | JGI IMG/M metagenome (GOLD analysis project Ga0222719, IMG submission 165039) | Estuarine water microbial communities from San Francisco Bay, California, United States - C33_34D | ecosystem: Environmental > Aquatic > Marine > Unclassified | place: USA: California...
TGCCTTTGTGTTATATGATTATCGAGTAGTAAATAAAGATGGTCTTCGGTTTAAAGACGAATTTGTACGTCACAAGATCCTCGATACTTTAGGAGATGTCGCTTTATTAGGTTATGAAATTGCAGGAAAAGTAACCACCTATAAATCAGGTCATAACCTCCATAATCTTCTTTGTCGGAAGCTACTTGATACCAAAAGTGCATATGAAATTGTTTCTGCTCCATCACTGGAGAAAGAGGCCATAGAGGCCTTTGATCTACCAATTGTCTTAGGACCTATTTTTTAATAGACTTTCTGCAAAAAATGGGGAATTTTCACCCAAAGAGGTTATTTATGAGACTTTCTAAAGGTTTTTGGCAAACTTATAAAGAAGCACCTACTGATGCAACGATTCCTTCACATCAGTTGATGGTTAGAGCTGGGCTTATACATAAGTCAGGTGCCGGAATATATAACTACCTTCCGATAGGTCTTAGATCTATTCAAAAAGTTGAAAATATTATTAGAGAAGAACTCAATAAAGATGATTGCTATGAGCTTACGATGAGTGTTGTCACACCAGGAGAGCTTTGGCAGGAATCTGGACGATGGGATTCTATGGGACCTCTCATGCTGAGAGCAAAAGATAGAGGTAATAGAGACCTTTGTATTTCTCCAACCAATGAAGAAGCAGTGGTTGATATCTTTAAGAAAAGTATTAAGTCCTATAAACAACTTCCCGTCACATTGTACCAAATCAATACCAAATTTAGGGATGAAATAAGACCGAGGTTTGGAGTGATGAGGGGACGTGAGTTTACCATGAAAGATGCCTATAGCTTTCATGCAAGTTGGGAGTGCTTAGAAAAAGGTTATCAGACTCTTTATAGAGCTTATGAAAGGATTTTTACTAGAATTGGTTTGAATTTTATAGCTGTAGAGGCCGATGCTGGGGCCATGGCCGATGGAAAACAAAAGACTCACGAATTTCAAGTTCTTGCTAGGTCTGGCGAAGATAAAGTCATTTTTTGCAAAGAAACAGGTTACGCAGCTAATATTGAACGAGCAGAAACTTCTCGAGAAAAATTAGATTTTGATCTCTCAAGTCCAGAACTTAAAGAAGTCAGCACTCCAGGAACCGCTACTATAGAAGATGTTTGTAATTTTTTAAAACAACCTCAACATAGGTCCTTAAAATCTCTCGTTTACTCTATTATTAATGGAGAAGAAGAGGAGTTTGTGTTGGCGCTTCTTTTAGGTGATGACGATCTTAATGAAATCAAATTAAACCTTTGGGCCAAGGCAGACCATGTGAAACCTGCCACTGATAATCAACTTAATCAGCTTGGGTTTGTAAAAGGATATATAGGGCCATACGATCTCAAGGCTAAAGTTAAGGTAATCTTTGATAAAGAAATAAATCTTGATGGCGCTTATAGTACGGGTGCCAATAAAGATGACGCTCATTTTACAGGCTTTGTTCCTAGTAGAGACCTTAAAGACATTGAGAAGGTAGACCTTAGACTTTCAAAATCTGGTGATATTCATAAAGCAGATGGTAAAGAAGGTGTGGTCGAAGAAATTTCTGGAATTGAAGTAGGTCATGTTTTTCAACTTGGTGATAAATACACCAAATCCATGAATGCGACAGTGCTAGATCAAAATGGTAAGGCCGTTAACCCTTTCATGGGCTGTTATGGAATTGGAACGACAAGAACTGTGGCCGCGGCCATTGAACAATCTCACGATGAAGATGGAATTATTTGGCCAGTCACCATCGCTCCTTATCATGTTCACTTTGCAACCATTACAAAGACCTCCGAATATGAAGAGCTAGGGGATGAGATTTATGACCTTCTAAAGGAGAACTTTGAAGTCCTGTATGACGATAGACCAAAGCTTGGCCCTGGCTTTAAATTTAAAGATGCAGACCTATTAGGGCTTCCTATAAGGGTTGTTCTTGGTGAAAGAGACCATAAAAAAGACTCTCTTTTTGAAATAAAAGTTAGAAAAACGAAAGAAACTTTTAAAGTTTCTAAAGAGGATCTGATTTCTAAAATAAAAGAGCTTCTTGAAGGGGCATCTTAAATGAACTTTCATTATATTATTGGGACTCATAGTATTATTGAGGCCATCTCAAACCCGAAAAGAACAATCGAAAAAATTTTTGCCACCGAAAAAGGCTGGGCCGAAATCAAAAAAAAGCTCAAAAGAGATGATCTTGCCAAAACGGAAGGAAAGTTGGAGGTTTTAACTCCTCATAATTTTCAAGAAAGAGGAAAGGAAATCTATAAAGAAAATGATTTTAACTACTCACGAATTCCTGGAGGAGTTCTTCTTGTTTGTGGAAAAATTCCTTTATTATCGGCCGACGAGATCTATCAAAGTCTAAAAGCTGGAAAAAAGAAAATAGTGATTCTAGATCAAGTCACGGACATTCAAAACGCAGGTGCGATTTTAAGGACGGCCTCTTTTTATAATATTGATGTACTTATTCTCCCTTTAAAAAATAGCATTACCTTAAACCCAAGCTTTTTTAGAATTGCCTCAGGGGCCAGTGAGCATATCCCCCTGCATTTTTGCTCAAATATATCCAAGATGATTAAAAAGCTTCAGGGTAAAGATGTGGCCTGTATTGGACTCTCAGAACATGCGACAAAGACTCTTGAAGAGAATCTAGAAGATATTGGTGATCAAAGTGTTTGCCTTGTGTTAGGAGCAGAAGATAAAGGGCTCTCTAATGCTGTTGAGTTTTGTATTGAAAGAAAAGGAAAGCTCAATTCCTTTGGAAAGATGAAGTCTTTAAATGTTTCAGTAGCTTCAGCAATTTCAATGGAAAAGGTTTTTGGGGTCATTTAAGAAAAGCTCATTGTCGACTAATGCTAAGTGTAATAAGTTTAATATCTTGTAATTATTTGAAATCGAAAATTAAAATCATCTGCACCTAAATGACAAAAGTTCTTTACACAAGAAAACCTTATGATTATAAGTAGCTTCTGATTTGCTCAAATGAGGGCTGGCTTAGCTCAGTTGGTAGAGCATCGGTTTTGTAAACCGACGGTCGTAGGTTCGAGTCCTATAGCCAGCTCCATATTTAAGTAAATTTAGTCAATGGCGAGTTTGCCGAGCGGTCAAAGGCAACAGACTGTAAATCTGTCGACGTATGTCTTCGGTGGTTCGAATCCACCACTCGCCACCATGACTTTATTGAAAAGAAGTCTTGCCAAAACGAGATTTCGAGGTGTAGAGATACATCTGTTAATTTGGGCGTGCGTAACTCAGTTGGTAGAGTGCAACCCTTCCAAGGTTGATGTCGCAGGTTCGATCCCTGTCGCACGCTCCATCCTTATCCTCGAAAATAAGGACATTAACTAAAAGTCTTAGGGCTCGCGTGGCTCAGTGGTAGAGCACTCCCTTGGTAAGGGAGAGGTCGTGGGTTCAATTCCCACCGTGAGCTCCATAATAAAAACAGTAGGAATTTTTATTATTTTGAATTAAAGTCGTGTTGACTTAATTTTTAATATACTATAAACGTTTTGAGATAATTAACGGATTGTGTTTAGTTTGAGACATATTATTATTTTTTAAGGAGACTAAGTCATGTCTAAAGAAACTTTTGATCGAAGTAAACCCCACGTAAACATTGGGACAATTGGTCACGTTGACCACGGTAAAACAACTCTTACAGCTGCTATTACAATGACACTAGCTGAAGCCATGGGGGGAGACGCAAAATCGTATGAAGATATTGACTCTGCTCCAGAAGAAAAAGCTAGAGGTATTACAATTAATACGGCCCACGTAGAGTACCAAACTGATAACAGACACTATGCTCACGTAGACTGTCCAGGTCACGCTGACTATGTAAAAAACATGATTACAGGTGCTGCTCAAATGGACGGTGCTATTCTTGTTGTTTCAGCTGCAGATGGTCCTATGCCACAAACTAGAGAGCATATCCTTCTTGCTAGACAGGTTGGTGTTCCAGCTATCGTTGTTTTCCTAAACAAAGTTGACCAAGTTGATGATGAAGAACTTCTTGAGCTTGTTGAGATGGAAATTAGAGAACTTCTTTCTTCATACGATTTTCCAGGTGATGATATTCCTATCGTTGCTGGTTCTGCTCTTGCTGCTGTTGAGAACAGAGATGCAAACATTGGTAGAGAAAAAATCATGGAGCTTATGAGCAAGGTTGATGAGTATATCCCAACTCCAGAAAGAGCAATCGATAAAGATTTCCTTATGCCAGTTGAAGATGTTTTCTCTATTTCTGGTAGAGGGACAGTTGTTACTGGTAGAGTTGAAAGAGGTATCATTAAAGTTGGTGACGAAATTGAAATTCTCGGTATTAGAGATACTCAAAAAACTACCGTTACAGGTGTTGAAATGTTCAGAAAGCTTCTTGATCAAGGTCAAGCAGGTGATAACTGTGGTATCCTTCTTAGAGGGACAAAGAGAGAAGACGTTGAAAGAGGTCAAGTTCTTTGTAAGCCAGGTTCTGTAACTGTTCATAATAAATTCAGATGTGAAGTTTATATTCTTACAAAAGAAGAAGGTGGAAGACACACTCCTATCTTCAAAGGATATAAGCCTCAGTTCTATTTCAGAACAACAGACATCACAGGTACTGTTACTCTTAACGAAGGTACTGAGATGATTATGCCAGGAGATAACACTTCTTTTGGTGTTGAGCTTATTAACCCAATCGCTATGGAGAAAGGGTTAAGATTTGCTATCAGAGAAGGTGGTAGAACCATCGGTGCTGGTACAGTTTCTGAGATTCTATAATTAGAATAAAATAGAGAAGGCCGGATCTTTCCGGCCTTTTTTTTTCCTAAAATTCGGGTGTATAGCTCCAACGGTAGAGCGGCTGATTCCAAATCAGTAGGTTGGGGGTTCGAATCCCTCTGCGCCCGCCACTTAATTTACTAGCTTGAGATTTTCGCAGTTTGCTCATACAGAGGTTGAATCTTTTCCGTCATGGACTAAACTTCTACTTCTTTGTTGTTTCTTGCTCAGGCTTCATTGATGTCTTTAACGCTATATGTTGCATTTGAGACAGGAGCGATTTGAATTCCAACAGGAACAATTCGGTCATGGACACATGCTGTTACGTATTTGTTTTTAAAGCATTCTCTTTTTCCTTAAAAATGGCGATAGAGGAAAAAATAGGTAAATGCATGAGAATAATGCTGAGCGCTATAGCGAGGTCAGGGTATTAGTATGGCCAAAGATCTTTTGTTGATAACTTGATTTGTGGGCAGACGCCTATTGTGCGCCAAGTCTGAAATTATTTCTCGGTGAGGAACCCTCATAAAATGAATGGACAAGTTGGTCAAGATTGTGCATATAAGGAAGACTGGTTTTTGGCAATTTTAAATTCCATACCCTAAATAAAGGTAAATGTGTATGTCGATCATCAAAAGTGAAGATGGTAAAAAGTGGATTAATGCTTTTATAGCTGGTGTTAGTATCCTAGTTGGCTTTGTAACAATTAGGTTTATTGGACAGCTAAGTGAATGGTTTGATCTAGAAGCAAAAGTTGGAAACTTCCTTGTGTTCTCACAAGGCTTAGGAGTTTTATTAGGACTTATTACTTTTATTGCTATCACCAAAAACAAAAAAGCTCTTCAGCATATGCAAGAAGTTTATGGTGAACTTCTTAAAGTCGTTTGGCCAGAGAGCGATGCTGTTGTCAAAGTGACAGTAGGTATTGTTATAGGAGTATCAATTATAAGTGGCTTATTTGTACTCATAGACTTTTTATCACAAGAACTTTTATCACTTGTTTATTAAGGACAATGACAAAATGACAGAAGAAAATACTAAACCAGAAGCAACTGTTAATGAAGAAGTAGAAGAAGATCAAGGGGAATCTAATGATCTTCAAAGTAACTATGGTTTCTCCAAAGGAGATTCTGCAGACTTCAAATGGTATATTGCTAAGACCATGACAGGACAAGAAAACAAAGTCGTGAAAGCTCTTCGAGAAAGTATAGTTAATCATGGCATGATGGAATTTTTTGCTGACATTATGGCGCCAGAAGAATCAGTGACGTCAAATGTTGGGGGCAAAAAAAGAACCATTAAGAAAAAATATTTTCCAGGTTACGTTCTTATAAAAATGATCATGAACGATAACACCTGGCACTTGGTAAAGGATACTGATAAAATCACTGGTTTTGTTGGTGGTACCAAGGATAAGCCGGCCCCAATCAGCAATGAAGAAGCGGCTTATATGACCAATCAGGCTAAGGATGGATTTAAGAGACCGAAATCTTCTATTGATTTTACAGAAGGTGAGTCGGTTAAAGTTATTGAAGGACCTTTTGCTTCCTTTGTCGGTACCGTTGAGGCCGTAAATGAAAAAGGAAAGTTAAAAGTAAGTGTATCCATTTTTGGTAGACCAACTCCTGTTGAACTCGATACTTCACAGGTTGAAAAAATATCATAATTTTTACGGGAGACTAGATTATAAACTAGTCGTTTGAACCGGGAGGAAAAATGGCAAAAAAAGTTACAGGTTTTATTAAACTACAAATCGCAGGCGGAAAAGCAAATCCATCACCACCTATTGGACCGGCCCTTGGTCAAAAAGGTGTTAACATTATGGAGTTTTGCAAAGCCTTTAATGCAAAAACACAAAAAGACATGGGAACAATTCTTCCCACAATTATTACTGTTTATTCAGACAGATCTTTTACTTTTGTAACAAAGACTCCTCCAGCGTCTTATTTACTAAAGCAAAAACTTAAACTTAAAAGTGGAGCCAATAAGCCAGGGCACGAAGTAGCAGGAACTGTACCTCAAAAAATTGTTGAGGAAGTTGTCGAAGCTAAAAAGCCAGACCTTACAGCGGCTACTAAAGAAGCAGGAATGAGAACGATTGAAGGATCCATCAGAAGTATGGGACTTAAGTTAGACTACTAATTATATTGTGTACGGGAGATTGGTCTTAAGGCCATTCGTTTGAACCGGGAGGAAAAATGGGTAAAAGAAATAAAAAGTATCTTGAGGCAATCGCCAAAATCGATCAAGAAAAAAAGTATCCTTTTGAAGAGGCCCTTAACCTTGTTAAGGAAGCAAACTTTGCTAAGTTTGATGAAACCGTAGATCTTGCTTTTAGACTAGGTGTTGACCCTAGACATGCTGATCAGATGATTAGAGGAGCTTTGGCCCTTCCATCTGGAACAGGGAAAAACGTAAGAGTATGTGTTGTTACTAGCGGTAATAAAGTTGCTGAAGCTGAAGCTGCAGGAGCTGATTTTGTTGGTGGTGACGATATTATTGCAAAAATTGCAGGCGGTTGGACTGACTTCGATAGAATGGTTGCTTCGCCAGATATGATGGGTAAGCTAGGAAGAATTGGTAAAGTTCTTGGACCTAGAGGGCTTATGCCTAACCCTAAGCTAGGTACCGTAACTCCTGATGTTGCTAAGGCCGTAAAGGAGCAAAAAGGCGGTAAGGTTGAGTATCGTACTGAGAAAAATGGTATCGTTCATGTTCCAATAGGAAAGAAATCTTTTTCTGTTGAGCAATTAAGTGAAAACTATCAGGCGATCGTAACAGCAATCATGAAAGCAAAACCTGCTAGCTCTAAAGGTATTTACTTAAAGTCTTTGACTGTAAGTACAACTATGGGGCCAGGTATAAAGATTGATACATTACAAGCAGCTCAGCTTGTTTAACTTAGAGGTTGATGAAGGTCGGTTTGGTTTTAACCATATAAATCCTGCCAGAAATCTCCCTCCCAATTTAAGGAGGTGCTAATGCTAAATAAAGAGCAAAAGCAAACCATCATTGATGGACTTAAGGGTGACATTGATAAAGCCCAAGGCCTCTTTCTTACTAACTTAATTGGAATTACGGCAAATGACTCCGTAAGAATCCGTAAAGAAGTAAGGGATGCAGGTGGAAAGGTTGTTATCACAAGAAACACCCTATTCGGCAAAGCTGCCGAAGGAACTTATGCAGAAAATGCACTAAAAGAGCTAAAGGGAACAAATGCGATTGCCTTTGCTTTTGAAGATGCTGCTGCAGTAGCTAAGGTTTTGAAAGAAGCAGGTAAGGATTTAGAATTAATTGATCTTAAGGCCGGTTTTCTCGAGCAAAAAGAATTAAGCAAAGAAGAGGTTGTTGAATTGGCTAGCTTGCCAGGTCGAGACCAAATGCTTGGTACATTGTTGGCCACTTTTATGGCCCCAGTGTCTGCGTTTGCTAGAGTTATGCATGCCATCAAAGAACAAAAAGAAGAAGGTGCGACTGCTTCATAATGTCGCTTAGCAAAAAAATTAAAGATTAGAATATAGGAGAATTAAAATGAGTATTACAAATGAACAACTTATAGAGCACGTATCAAAAATGTCTGTTCTTGACCTAGCTAACTTGGTAAAAGAATTAGAGGATAAATTTGGTGTATCTGCTGCCCCAGTAGCTGTTGCTGGTGGTGCTGGTCCAGCTGCTGCAGCTGAAGAGCAAACAGAATTTACTGTAGTTCTTGCTGAAGCTGGAGCAAAGAAGATCAATGTTATTAAAGAAGTAAGAGGAATCACTGGATTAGGTCTTAAAGAAGCTAAGGACCTTGTAGAAAGTGCTCCTAAGCCAGTTAAAGAAGACGTTGATAAAGCTGAAGCCGAAGAAATTAAGAAAAAACTTGAGGCTGCAGGCGCTAAGGTTGAGCTTAAATAATTTATTCGTTTTTAACGATTTTTTCTCAGGCATGAGGGCTATATGTGCTCTCATGCCTTTTAGTATTTAAACCTGTTAGGAGAGCCAAAATGACAAAGGTTTTCGCCCCGAATGAATGGTACCGAAAAAAGTTTGCTCAAACACCGGTAGATATAGAAACACCCCCTCTCATGGGACTACAAATAGACTCTTATGCTGATTTCCTTCAAAGGGATATAGCACCTGATAAGAGAAGAGAGATAGGTCTTCAAGCCGTTTTTAAGAGCGTGTTCCCTATTTATGACTTCAACAAAACTGTTTCTCTTGAATTTGTGAGCTACTCACTTGAAGAGCCTAAATATAGCGTTCAAGAATGTAGACAAAGAGGCTTAAGTTATGAGGCACCTCTTAAGGTTGTCGTAAGACTTGTTTTCTATGATGTTACTGTTGATAAAGATGGTAATGAGCAAAGAACTGTTTCCTCTATTAAAGAACAAGAAGTTTATTTAGGAAATATTCCTCTAATGGCACCTACAGGATCCTTTGTTTATAACGGTACTGAAAGAGTTATCGTCTCTCAGCTTCATCGTTCTCCTGGGATTATTTTTGAACATGACAACGGAAAGAAGCACTCAAGCGGTAAGCTGCTTTATGGGGCGAGAATTATTCCTCATAGAGGTTCATGGTTAGACTTTGAGTTTGATCATAAAAATATTCTTTTTGCTAGGATTGATAGGAAAAGAAAACTACACGCAACTGTTGTTTTAAAAGCTCTAGGTTATACGACTTCAGAACTACTTAAAGAGTTCTATAACATGGAGACTGTTAAGCTTGATAAAAAAGGAAATTATACAAGGGCCTTAGATTTTGACCTTTTAATAGGTACAAGGGCCAACCAAGATATTCTTCACCCAAAGACAGGAGATGTTCTTGTTAAAAGAGGTAAGAAGTTTGCGAAAGGTTCAGTAAAGAAGCTAAAAGACTCTGGCTTAAAAGAACTCCCTCTTGAACTTGAAGAAGTCGTTGGTCGTGTCGTTGCTGAAGATATCTTTGATCATAGTACTGGTGAAGTTCTTTGTATGGCCAATGAAGCCTTATCAGAAGCAAAGCTTGGCGAACTTATGAATGCTGGAATAAATGAAGTTCCATGCCTTTATATAGATATGATTAATTTTGGTGATCAAATAAGAAATACCCTTCTTCTTGATAAAACTGAAAATTATGATGAAGCCGTAACGAAAATCTTTGAAAGATTAAGACCTGGAGAACCTGTAAGTGTTGAAGCTTCAGAGACTCTTTTTAACGGTCTTTTCTTTGATGAAAATAAGTATGACCTCTCTAAAGTAGGTCGTATGAAAATTAATTATAAATTTGGAACAGATGTTCCTGTTGAAAATACTGTGCTGACTAAAACAGATATTCTTACCACAGCAAAATATCTAGTTGAGCTTAATAACGGTAAAGGTAAGGTTGATGACATTGACCACCTTGGTAACAGAAGAGTTAGAGCTGTCGGTGAATTATTAGAAAATCAATTCAGAGTTGGTTTGGTAAGAATGGAAAGGGCCGTTAAAGAAAGAATGGCCATTCAAGAAATTGAAACCATGATGCCTTATGACCTAGTAAACCAAAAACCAGTAGCAGCTGTTATTAAGGAATTCTTCGGTTCCTCCCAGCTATCTCAGTTTATGGATCAAACAAACCCACTCTCAGAAGTTACTCATAAAAGAAGACTTTCTGCTCTTGGGCCAGGTGGTTTAACAAGAGAAAGAGCTGGCTTTGAGGTACGTGACGTTCATGCAACTCACTATGGTAGAATGTGTCCTGTTGAAACTCCAGAAGGACCAAATATTGGACTAATCACTTCTTTGGCTACTTTTGCGAGAGTAAGTGAATATGGCTTTATTGAAACACCTTATAAAGTTGTTGCAGATAACAAAGAAATTAAAAAAGAGTTTAAATACTTCACCGCATTTGAGGAAGAAGGAAAAACCATTGCCCAAACTAAAAAAGATTATATGGATAATGGTAAAGTTGTAGGAAATCACATCGCTGCAAGAAGAGCTGGTGAATTTGCTCTTGTTGATGCTGATGAAGTTGAGCTTATGGATGTGTCTCCATCCCAAATGATTTCCTTGGCCACTTCTTTGATTCCTTTCCTTGAGCATGATGATGCTAACAGGGCCCTTATGGGATCAAACATGATGAGACAAGCCGTCCCTGTTGTTAAGACCGATGCTCCAATAGTTGGTACAGGTGTTGAGCACATTGTTGCTAAAGACTCAGGCGCCATTATTACGGCAAAGGAAACAGGAACAGTTATCTTTGTTGATTCTACTAGAATCGTAATACAAAGAGATAAATACGTGGAAGGCGAGTCCGGAATTGATATTTATAAACTTGTAAAATACCAAAGAACTAACCAAAATACCTGTAATAACCAAAAAGCACTCGTTAAAGAAGGCGACAAGGTTACAAAAGGTATGGTTATTGCCGATGGACCTGCTACTCACCTAGGTGACTTAGCATTAGGACAAAACGTCCTTGTGGCTTTCATGCC
>Ga0222719_10005243_pt1 | contig 11205 bp, 9 predicted proteins | sample C33_34DmetaG_FD_165039 | JGI IMG/M metagenome (GOLD analysis project Ga0222719, IMG submission 165039) | Estuarine water microbial communities from San Francisco Bay, California, United States - C33_34D | ecosystem: Environmental > Aquatic > Marine > Unclassified | place: USA: California...
GTTACCAGAGGTAGAAACAGTTAAAAGAGGTTTAGAAGAATTTATAATTAATGAGAGTATAAAGAAAGTATATTTATCAAAATTTAATTTACGTTTTCCATGGCCAAAAAATTTTGTTTCTCAGGTTGTTGGAAAGAAGATTATTTCTATAAAAAGACGCGCTAAATATATTATTATTGGTTTAAGTGACAATTATTTTATTATTGCTCATTTAGGGATGTCTGGGAGTTATAAAGTACTAAAAAAAAGTGAAGCTGAAGATTATATAATATTACAACATGATCATTTAATTATTGATTTAGATAATTATAAAATTGTTTATAATGATCCTAGAAGATTTGGTTATATTGATCTAACTAATCAGGAACCGGAAACTCATAAATTTTTGTCATCGTTAGGTCCTGAGCCTTTGAGCAATTATTTTAATGCAGATAACCTTGCTGAGACTTTATTGAATAAGAAAAAATCTATAAAAAATTCACTTTTAGATCAAAGTATTATTTCAGGTCTAGGTAACATATATGTTTGTGAGGCACTTTTTAGATCAAAAATTAACCCAAAAAAAAATTGTTCTAAATTAGTAACTTCAAAAGGTAAGCCTAAGAAAAATTTAATTCTTTTGGTTCAGAAGATTAATGAAGTTATCAAAGAAGCAATAGAAGTGGGAGGATCTACTTTAAGAGATTTTTCGAATATAAGTGGTAAAATGGGATACTTTCAGTCTTCTTTTAATGTTTATAACCGGGAAAATGAGAAATGCTTATTAGATGACTGTGATGGTGTTGTAAAAAGAATTATTCAATCAGGTAGATCAACTTTTTTTTGTTCAAAATGTCAAAAGTAATCCCCTGTTAATAAAATTTGATTGAATTTTAATAGTTAGATGGACTATATGATTATAGTTTTAAAAAATTAGGAGTTTATATGTCATACGAAAATATAATTGTCGAAAAAAGTGATGGAATTGTTACTGTATCACTAAATAGGCCAGATGCTCTCAATGCCTTAAATGATCAACTTATGGATGAATTATTGTCGGAAGTTGATAATTATGAAAAAGATCAATCACTGCGTTGTATGATCCTTACTGGTTCAGAAAAAGCATTTGCAGCAGGTGCGGATATTAAGCAAATGCAACCTAAGACATATATGGATGTTTATAAGGAAGATTTTATTACAAGGAATTGGGAAAGAGTAGCAAGTTGCAGGAAGCCAATAATTGCAGCTGTTTCGGGATATGCCCTTGGCGGTGGTTGTGAATTGGCCATGATGTGTGATTTTATTTTGGCTTCAGAAAGTGCTAAATTTGGTCAACCGGAGATTAATTTGGGTGTAAGTCCTGGAGCAGGAGGAAGCCAACGACTAACAAGATTTGTTGGTAAGTCTAAATCAATGGATATGTGTCTAACTGGAAGAATGATGGATGCCGATGAGGCAGAGAGAAGTGGTCTTGTAAGTAGGGTTTTCTCTTCAGAAAACTTCCTAAATGATGTTATGGATGTAGCAAAAGCTATCTCTGATAAGTCAATGATTGCAACAATGATGACCAAAGAAATGGTAAATCGTTCTTATGAAACTACTTTATCAGAGGGTATTAGGTTTGAGAGGAGACTGTTTCATTCTATGTTTGCAACAGAAGATAAGAAAGAGGGTATGTCAGCATTTATCGAAAAAAGAAAAGCCGATTTTAAGGATAAATAATTTTATTATTAATTCTTATGCTTGACGAAGTACTCCTATACAAATATAACCGCATCTCATACATTTTTAAGAGGTAAATTAAATGGCAAATCTATCATCATCAAAAAAGATGGTTAGAAAAATTGCAACAAGGACAGCAAGAAATAAATCTCATGTAACCAATATGAGAACCTTAATAAAAAAGGTTGAGGAAGCTATAACCTCTGGAAATGCCGAAGAAGCAAAAATTGCACTTAAGAATGCTCAACCTAAAATCATGAAAGTTGCACAAAAAGGTATTCTTCATAAAAATACTGCCGCTAGAAAAGTTTCACGTCTAGCAAAAAAAGTGAAAAATATTTCATAATTAATCAAAAAATTAAATTTTTTTTAAGATTCATTAATTACCCTATTGCATCATTTATGATTCACCTCTAACGTAATTTATGAAGATTTTCTTTTTTTATAGAATTTATCTTTTTTCAGAGCCTGTTAAATTTTATTTTTCTTGCTCACAATAATGGCTCCTTATTAAGTTGAGTAGCTAATTTGATTTTTTGAGGATGTTCTAAGTGAGCGAAAAAAGTTCTAAAACTGTTGATATAAAAAGCTCCTGGGATAGGACATTGTCGGTTTTAAGAGCAGAGCTCGGTGAAGCTACTTTTAGAAGCTGGTTCAAACATATTGAGTTTGGAGAATTTAACGAAAAAAAATTAGTCTTGTATGTTCCTACAAAGTTTATGAAGGATTGGATACATACTCATTACTCAGACAGAATCTTATCTATTTTAAAAAATGATAATATGCCAGTTTCTTCTATAATTTTTGAATTACAAAAGTTTAAAACTTCAAAGAATAATGAAGACATTACACCTAAAAAAACTGCTATAAATTCAAAATCGGCAACCCCCATAAAATTTACTAATGAAAATGGTGACCATAACAGTATGTTGGGCGCCCCTCTTGATCCAAATTTATCATTTGAAAATTTTGTTGTAGGCGGATCTAATGAACTTGCCTATGCGGCAGCTAAAAGAATTACTGAGGTAGAAAATGTTTCTTTCAATCCTCTTTTTTTGTATGGTGGAGTAGGCCTTGGTAAAACCCATTTAATGCATGCAATGGCTCTCGAAATCAAGAAGAATTGGCCTGAAAGAAAAGTTCTCTATTTATCAGCTGAGAAGTTTATGTACCAGTTTATTAAAGCGTTAAGATTTAAGGATACAATGTCTTTTAAACAACAATTTAGGTCAGTTGATGTTTTAATGGTTGACGATATTCAGTTTATTGCCGGAAAGGACTCTACTCAAGAAGAGTTCTTTCATACTTTTAATACTCTAATTGATCATAATCACCAGGTAGTTATTTCGGCAGATAGATCCCCTGTTGATCTTGATGGGATAGAAGAAAGAATAAGGTCAAGATTAGGTTGGGGGTTAGTAACTGATATCCATGCATCTGATTATGAACTTAGACTTGGTGTTTTACAAACAAAGGCTAAAAAGCATATTGATGATAATCCTGAAATTATTATTAAGGATAATATTTTAGAGTTTTTAGCCCAAAGAATTGACTCAAATATTAGAGTGTTAGAGGGTGCTCTAAATAGAGTAATTGCATACTCATCTTTTGTTAAAAAACCTTTAACAATTGAAATGGCTCAGGAGGTACTTAAAGATTTAATAAGGGCCTCACAAAGAAGAATAACTATTGACGATATCCAAAGGAAAGTTGCTGATTATTATAATATTAGATTATCTGATTTATTGTCAGCTAGGAGGTCACGAACTATTGCAAGACCCAGGCAAGTCGCAATGTATCTATCAAAACTTTTGACAACACGATCTTTACCAGAAATTGGTAGAAAATTTGGTGGTCGTGACCACACCACTGTTATTCATGCTGTCAAAAGAATCGAAAGTTTGCAAGACACAGATGCAGCTATTCAAGAAGAAGTTGATATCTTATCAAGGTCGCTTGAAGGTTAATTCCTGAGTGATTTTTATTTAAATTCTGTTATAATAAACTATTGATTCGTTTGTATATCAACGTGTCTTTTATAATTCGTTATTGTCTAATAGGAGTTTTTTATGAAGATATCAATTGATAGAGGTATACTTCTAAAAGCCCTTAATCATGTTCAAAGTGTTGTTGAAAGACGTAACACAATACCTATTTTGTCAAATGTAAAGATTGATGCTAATGATAAAAATATCTCACTTATTGCAACTGACCTAGATTTAGAGATTATTGAAACTATTGAGGCTAATGTTTCAGGGTCAGGTTCTACAACTGTATCTGCTCATACTTTATACGATATTGTTAGAAAAATTCCTGAAAGCTCAATTATTGAAATGGAATTAAATAGTAATGATCAGATGGAGATAAAATCCGGGCAGTCTAATTTTGATTTACCTTGCTTACCTGATGAAGATTTTCCAGAAATGTCATCGGGAGAAATGCCATGTGGTTTTAGTATTGATTCAGTCGATTTAGCAAGACTTATTGATAAAGCTAGATTTGCCATTTCAACAGAAGAAACCAGATATTATCTAAATGGTATTTTCCTTCATTCAGTTGAAAATGAATTAAGGTCAGTAGCTACTGATGGTCATAGGTTAGCATGTATAAAATCAGACCTACCAGCAGGTGCAGAAGATATTCCCAGCATAATTATACCTAGGAAAACTGTTGGTGAGGTAAGAAAGCTTATAGAGGATTCATCTGGAACATTAGATATAAAAGTATCAGATACAAAAATACAATTTAATTTTAATGACATTCAATTGACCTCAAAACTAATTGATGGAACTTTTCCTGACTATGAGAGAGTGATCCCCAAAAATAATGATAAAGAGCTACTAATTGAGACTAAAGTTTTTGCCTCTTCGATTGATAGAGTGGCAACAATATCCTCTGATAAATCAAAAGCTGTGAAATTTTTATTAAAAGATGGCGCATTAACTTTAACTGTAATTAATCCGGAAGCAGGTAAAGCAATTGAAACAACACCTGTAGACTATAGCTTTGAAGAACTAGAAATTGGTTTTAATGCAAGATATTTATTAGATATAGCAAGCCAAATTGATGGCTCAAATATTTTATTTGCATTAGAGGGATCAGGATCTCCAGCCCTAATAACCGACTCAGATGACAGTCAAGCAATTTACGTGCTTATGCCGATGAGGGTTTAAGTTTAATGGATTTTTTTAAGTGAGCCAGCATCAGATTAGCAATATTGAAGTCCAGGGATATGATTTTAATAGAGTGCAATCACTAAAGTTAAACAACTTCAGGTCCTATGAGACTCTTGATTGTACTTTTAGAGGTTGCTCAGTAGTCCTTTTGGGATCAAATGGATCGGGCAAAACAAATATTTTAGAGAGTTTATCTCTTTTATCTCCAGGGCGTGGTCTAAGGCGAGCTCCTTTTGAACAGTTTAGGAATTTTAAGGGACCAGCGGAATGGGGAATTAATGCAAAAGTTCTATCAAATAACTCCTCTTATAAAATTTCAACTGGTATTCCGGCTGGAAGAATTAAGGGACGTGAAGTTAGGATAAATGATAAAAAGGTTTTTGCATCAAAATCTTTACCAGAGATTATTTCTGTTTCTTGGCTAACCCCCTCTATGGATCAGATTTTTGTTGAGTCTCCGTCATCTAGAAGAAAATTCTTGGACACGATGTGTTCTTCACTTTTTAATAATCACGCAAGTTTAATAAAAAGTTACGAAAAATTAATGCGTGAAAGGAATATTCTTTTACAAGAAAATAAATTTGATATTGACTGGTTAGATACTTTGGAAACTCAAATGTCTCAAGATGGAGTTAATATAGGATTAAATAGGTTAAACCTTATAACTGGACTTAATACAAGATTAGATAATGATGAAAATCCTGTATGGCCAAAAGCATTTTTAAAAATTGAAGGGATTATTGAAGATAAATTATCATCAAATGACTGCGAGTCTGTTAAAGATTTTTTCAGAGAGCGCCTTTTTGATAACAGAAAAAAAGATTTCTTTTCTGGAAGAACAACATTTGGAATTCATAAAAGTGACCTTTTGGTTAGTGATAGAAATAAAGGTATTTATGCTAATCAATGTTCAACGGGTGAGCAGAAAAGTCTCTTAATAGGCTTAATACTTACCCATTTAAATCTTGTAGCAAATAGATCAAATAGATATCCAATATTATTACTTGACGAAGTTGTTGCTCATTTGGACCAATTAAGAAGAGCAGCATTATTTGAACAAATTATTGAAACAAAAGCACAAGTTTTTATGACTGGAACTGAAATAGATTTATTTTCCGGAATAAAAGATTTTTCTGAAATATTTTCAGTTGGAATGGGTAGATTAAAAAAAATAAATTAGAGGAAATAATGGCTAAGAAGAAAGTAAAAAATGACGATTATGATGCTGAGTCTATTAAGGTTTTAAAAGGTTTAGAGGCTGTTAAAAAAAGGCCTGGTATGTATATTGGTGATACAGATGATGGTTCAGGTCTTCATCATATGGTTTATGAGGTCGTTGATAATTCTGTGGATGAGGCACTTGCTGGCCACTGTAAAAATATAACTGTTTCAATAAATCCTGATGGATCCATAACCGTAAGCGATGACGGACGAGGAATTCCAACAGAGATGCATGAGGAAGGAGTTTCTGCTGCAGAGGTGATTATGACCCAGCTCCATGCCGGAGGTAAATTTGATCAAAATTCTTATAAAGTTTCAGGAGGTCTTCATGGTGTTGGCGTTTCTGTTGTTAATGCTTTATCCGAAGACCTTGAGTTAATTATAAAGAGGGATGGTCAAAAACACCAAATGACTTTTAAAGACGGCGACGCCCAGTCTTCTCTAAAAGTTGTTGGAAAATGTGGAGAAGAAACAGGTACTGAAATTAAATTTTTACCTTCTAAAAATATTTTTACCATGATTGAGTTTGATAGAAAAATTCTTCAAAAAAAACTCAGAGAGCTGGCCTTTTTAAATTCTCAGATTTCTATTTTACTTCAAGACTTTAGAGAAGATAAGCCATGGGAAAAAATAATGAGCTATGAGGGGGGATTAAAAGAATTTGTGAAATACCTTGATCAGTCCAAGAAACCAATGATTGATGAACCAATAAGTTTGCTGGCAAATAGGGATGGAGTCGAGGTTAATTTAGCTCTGTGGTGGAATGATAGCTATTATGAAACCGTGAATTGTTTCACTAATAATATTCCTCAAAAAGATGGTGGAACACATTTAGCTGGTTTAAGAGGAGCATTAACAAGGGTGGTTAATTCTTATGCCCAAGAATCTGGTATGTCAAAAAAAGAGAATGTTCAATTGGTTGGGGATGATATTAGAGAAGGCTTAACTTGCGTTTTATCCATTAAGGTTGCTGATCCTAAATTTTCTAGTCAAACAAAAGATAAGTTAGTTTCCTCTGAAGTAAGGCCAGTAGTTGAAAGTTTAGTTAATGATGCGCTTTCAGAATGGTTTGAAGAACATCCAAATGAAGCTAAGAATATTATAAGTAAAGTTGTTGAGGCAGCGGCAGCAAGGGATGCGGCCAGGAAAGCGAGAGAGTTAACTAGAAGAAAAGGAGCGTTAGATGTTTCTTCGCTACCAGGAAAGCTTGCTGATTGTCAGGAGAAAGATCCTGAAAAGTGTGAAATTTTTATTGTTGAGGGTGACTCCGCTGGAGGATCGGCTAAGCAAGGTCGCGATAGAGCAACCCAAGCAATATTACCTTTGCGGGGAAAAATTATTAATTGTGAAAAAGCTAGATTATCTAAAGTTTTATCTTCAGTTGAAATAGGTACTTTAATAACAGCATTGGGAGCTGGGATTGGTAGAGATATCTCTGAAATTGAAGATGAAGATGAAGGTTTTAATGTTAATAAATTGAGATATAAAAAAATTATTATCATGACAGATGCTGATGTTGATGGAGCTCACATAAGAACGCTTCTATTAACATTCTTTTACAGGCAAATGTATCCATTAATATCTTCAGGATGTTTGTATATAGCCCAACCACCTTTATATAAGGCAAAGAAAGGTAATTCTGAAACTTATTTAAAAGATGATGATGATCTTGATAATTATTTAATTAATTCAGGAATAGACGATGCTGCTTTAATTCTTAATTCTGATGAGACAATAACTTCGAACGATTTACTTGCTTTAATAACTAAGAGTAGGAAATTTCGTTCCATTATTAATGGCTTACCAAGTCGCTATAATTCAAATTTAGTTGAAGTTGCTGCCCTTAGCGGAGCCTTTGATCAACAAAATAAGATTTCTGAGGATACCTTGAAAAATATTTCTGAAAGAATGATAGACAAATATAATGACGATGAAGCGGAGTGGGTATCTGAGTATGAAGAAAGAAATGGCTTAACAGTTAAAAGAAAAATTAGAGGTGTGTTTGAAACTTTATCTTTAGGTCCAGGAATTTTTAGATCACCTGATGCACAGAGCTTGTCAGAATTAGCCAATGAAATAATTCAATTCTTTGCTTTAAATTCAAAGAAAAGAAATATTTTTGAAAGGGGCGGAAGAGACTATAAGGTTAACAGTCCATGTGAACTAGTAGAGGCGGTTCTCTCTGAGGGAAGGAAAGGCTTACAGATTCAGAGATATAAAGGCCTAGGAGAAATGAATGCAGATCAACTTTGGGACACTACTCTTGATCCTGACTCTCGTAGACTCTTAAAAGTTAAGGTAGATGAAGGAGTTGATAATAGTGAGGTTTTTTCTGACCTAATGGGTGACGAAGTTATTAAAAGAAGAGAATTTATCCAAGAGAGTATTTCTTCAGGGGATCTAGTAGTAAATTTAGATATTTAATTTTTATTTATAATATTTCTAACCTTTTCAACAATCAAAGCAGATTGAATTTTTGGAGGAAAGAAATCTACATATTCGCCATTTGCATTTGCAAGAAAAATTATATCAAGATGATTAACTGTATAATCGTCTGACCCCTCTATATCTTCTTTCTGGTAATAAACGCCCCAATCCTTCGCTACGTTACTAATTTGTTCTTCACTACCAGTTAAACCAATTATTTCTTCATGAAACGCACTAACATAATTCTTTATTACTTCTTCTTTATCCCTTTCAGGGTCAACTGAAATAAATATTGAGTTTACACTATCAGAGTCATCACCAAGCCTATCAATAACATCAGCCATCTTTATAAGCGTTGTTGGACAAACATCTGGGCAATAAGTAAAGCCGAAATATATAAGCATAAGTTTATTAGAAATTTTAGAATTAAATACTGTTCCATCTTGTTTGTTTAAGGTAAAATGACCCCCTGGAAGAGCATCTTGATTTTCAATTTTTTGAACAGTCGTATTTTGATAATAGTCTTTATTAATAAAGAAATATATTGAAGTGAATATAAATAGCAAAAAAAGACTATAAAGTATTATTTTTTTAATCATGAATTGCTTGTATATTAATTATTTATCTGTTGCTATAATTTTTTAAGGATATTTTAATTTATGGTTAATAATTTGTTTAAATTTCAAGTAATTTACAAAAAACAATTTATTATTTTTTTGTTCTTTTTTTCTCTATTTTTATCAATTAATTGTTCTGCTCAATCAAATAGCAAAAGCCCTTTTAAAGAAGGCTTGGTTGTGACTGCAGTAAAATCAGGGACTATGTCAGATTTATTGTACTCAATCCAGGTAGGCGGCTCTCCAAGTGAGCTGGATTTTGACGAAGTGCCCGCTCTATTGTTAGCAGTAGAAAGAGGAAGATCTGATATGGTAGTTTTTTTATTAGAAAAAGGAGCTCGAGTTAATCAAAGAGATGATGATAAAAGAACAGCACTATCCATTGCATCTAGAAAGAATAATTTTAATTTAGTTTCAGAACTAATTAAATTTGGTGCAAACCCTGATAGATCAGGGCCTAACAAAGAAACCCCCTTAATTATAGCCTCTAGATTTGGAAATTATGAGGCTGTTAAAGCTCTCTTGGAGGGAGGGGCATATCCTGATGATACCGATCTTACTGGCAGAACAGCTTTACAATGGGCAAAAATTAAACATTATAAAAAAATACAAGACATTCTTGTTGAATATGGATCATATGATTATTGAAATTAAATAATTATTCCGTCAATAATTATTAATATTAAAAGTAACCCTAATTGAACAAATGAGCCAAAGAAATTTTTCATTGCTGCTGATTTTGTTTTTCTTATTGCCAACAAGACACTTGTCCAAATAAAATATCCACCACCAACTAAAATTGCCGATATATAAAATATACTTGAGCTATAAAGCATTAACAGTAATGTAACGAATACAAGTACAACAGTATGAAAGAGAATAATATAAGTCGTAAGAGAGTTGCTTAATATATTTGGAAGCATTGGTATTCCAGCCTTTTTATAATCATCGCCAATTGCCATTGCAAGACTCCAGAAATGAGGTGGCGTCCATAAAAATAAAATTACTGATAAAATGACTGCTTCTGGAGGTATAATTGGATTAACAGCTGCAGATCCCGCTAGGGTGGCAAAACTTCCCGCAAGGCCTCCTATGACTATATTCCATATGCTTTTTCTTTTCAGCCATATTGTGTATACAGCTCCATAAAATAATGCACCAAGAAAATTATATAAACATGAGTAAGGATTGATAAAAATATAAGAAATTATTAATCCAGAAAAACTGATTAATAAAAATAAAATAGGCCAAAGTATGCGTGAGCTTAGCTCTCCTGTGACAAAAGGTCGCTTAGATGTTCTTGGCATTAAGGCATCTAAATCTCTTTCAAAGTACTGGTTGAATGCACTTACACCAGCAGAAGCCAAGAAAGTTGATATTGCTACTAGAAATAAATCTAGAACATCGAGATTGTTATTTGGGACAACAAAAACCCCAGAAATGGCGCATAACATAATTGTTAGGCTTATTCTTACCTTAAAAAGATTTACAAATAATTTAAATATTTTAAACATAGAAGGCTCACTTGATTTTTATCAAAACATAAGATGCCTCAAAGAAATATTTAATGGAAGCACAATATTGCGACATTGTGTGTCTTGACTTTAGTCGGACAATTAGTAATTTGTGATCAAGAAATTTACAAGGCTTTAAAAAAGGTTTTTTTAGCTTTATGTTCTTTCAAAATGAGGTTTATAAATGGTACCTTTTGTTCTATTAGTATTAATCATCGGATCTGTTCTTTTTCATCTTTATACCCCTTGGTATTCAACCCCTATTGCATCTAATTGGGGTAGTATCGATAGCACTATCGAACTTACTTTTTGGATGACTGGGATAGTTTATATTCTTGTCTTAGGATTTATGACATACTGCGTTATAAAATTTAAAAATACTAAAAATAGAAAAGCCGATTACGAACCTGAAAGTAAGAAAGCAGAAGTCATTTTAACTGTTTTAACAACTGTTGGTGTAGCAGGTCTTTTGGCTCCAGGTCTTATTGTTTGGGATGATTACGTATCACCCCCTGAAGAAGCAATGCCTATTGAAGCAATGGGTCAACA
>Ga0222719_10005245_pt1 | contig 11202 bp, 6 predicted proteins | sample C33_34DmetaG_FD_165039 | JGI IMG/M metagenome (GOLD analysis project Ga0222719, IMG submission 165039) | Estuarine water microbial communities from San Francisco Bay, California, United States - C33_34D | ecosystem: Environmental > Aquatic > Marine > Unclassified | place: USA: California...
CAAATAGTTGGGAAGTAATAGTTGTTGGGATCCTCGTTGTAGTAGATTGTTGAGGGAAAACAAGCCAATGTTCCCTTGCGAGTAAAAGGCAGACTCGGTCTGTCTCTCCTTGCCCAGCATTTACTCTATGAGCGCGTCCGATGCCTTTGATGGAATTCGTCTCACTCAAATCACTTTTTGTCTCGTCTGCTCGTGTTCTTGTCCTGGATCTCTCTCTCTCTCTCTCTCTCTCTTTTTATACCATAGCCCGCGTTGTACTGTCGCAACAACTTTGCATCCGCCTGTGGCAACAGCGATCAAGATCAAGTGGTCAAGTTTGCCAAAGGAACTACGACATTGGCCTTTAAATTTCAAGGTGGTATTATTGTCAGCGTTGATTCTCGTTCGACCATGGGTGCTTATATTAGTTCCGGTACGGTCAAAAAAGTGATTGAAATCAATCCCTTCTTGTTGGGAACCATGGCCGGTGGTGCAGCCGATTGTTCGTTTTGGGAACGAAATTTAGGCATGCAGTGTCGTTTGTACGAACTTCGTAACGGACGTCGTATCACGGTAGCAGCCGCTTCGAAATTGTTGGCAAATGTGATGAGTTCCTATCGCGGTTACGGATTGTCCATGGGAACTATGATTACCGGATGGGATGAAACTGGACCACAATTGTACTACGTCGATGACGATGGTACACGATTAAAGGGAAAATACTTTTCCGTTGGGAGTGGTTCGCTCTTGGCGTATGGTGTCCTGGACAATTATTGGCGAGAAGATTTGACCTTGGAAGAAGCCATTGATGTCGGCAAACGGGCCATTTATCACGCCACGCATCGTGATGCGGCCAGTGGAGGAATCAATAATTTGTACCATGTGACCCAGGATGGATGGAATTATATTCATGGCATTGATGTCAACGATATGCACTATGAATTCGAAGAAGAACGGGCGGCCCGAGCCATGGCCACCTAAAGTATGCAAACACAGTGCGACGGATGTTTCTCTGGGCAGTTGATTGAAATTTATTCTATTTCGCTCTCTAGTAGAATGTCGAGTAGCATCCAGTCAATACTGCCACAACGAACCTAAGAAAATATTCTATAAATTGTGAATCGAAATCACCCTATGTAAGATACAATCATCTAGTATCGAAAATGCACTTCCCTCCACTTAAAAGAAATCCTCATCGTCGTCGTCTTCTTCAAAATCCTCATCGTCAAAGTCCTCGTCATCAAAATCGACGCCTCCAACGATTCCACTGGGGATCAAATCATGTTCATCGGTCGCACGTTTGTAGTCTTTGTCTTTGGACAGTTTGTCAATCAGATACATCACGTCAACCGCCGCCGACACGTCGACTTGGACAAAGGTCAAATTGGGTGCCGACGATTTCATGTGAGACATGCGTTGCGCCAGAGTATGTCGTAAATGTTTGGTATTTTGAACCAACCAGGAATAGGCCCGACGTTTCCCAATGGTCCCATCCACATCCGTGGATGATTTGGGTGACCGAATCGAGACGGAAATCCGAGCCTGTCGCAAATCCGGAGACACATCGACTTTGACAATACTAATCGCTTTGCGAATGGTATCGTCCAAAAAGGCACCGTCGGCATTTCCACCGACTTTGATATTTCCTGTATGAATGATTCTGGACAATTCTGTTTGGACCAATTGACCAACTCGTTCTTGACGTTTGGATCGTTCCTTTCCCGCATTGTTGCGCGTGGAATATCCTGGTCGTCTGCCGCGGTCGGAGGACAAGACTGTCAAGGGTCCGACACGATTGCTATGGATTGGTGGCACAAATGACGGAGCAAAGCCAAAGGAAGGGACATTCGCCAAAAGAGTCGCTACCAACATCACCAACATTACTACGGAATATCTTGTTGGATCAAGAATCATTTTTTAGTTATTTCCGTGCAAGAATTGGTTGTTTCAAGGGGGAACGTGTGCTTCCAAACAAGGAGCTTTGATAGATATGAGCTTTTTTCAGAGAGAGAGAGAGAGACGCGGAGGGGTGTTGGCAAAAGAAATCGAATGGTACTGTTCTTTGTCGTGTCAGTCCGTGTCTTTTCCTCAAACTGCAGCAGTTGCCCATCATCATGGTCGTGGCGTTGAGATTGATGGATGGCAAAGACCATTGGCAACGTACGAAAACAGACGTCACCAAAACAAACAAAGGATAGGGATAAAGCTACACCATCTACCGTAGGGTAAAGTCGCTTCATGAAGTTCTTGAATGTTGTGATAAATGTTAGTATGGTGTTTTATTATTATGTCATGAAGCGAATCCGTTCTTCGATGATGCGAATTCGATCCAGAAGATCCAGGGCTTCGGGAGCCGTCGCGGTTTCCAATTTCGCTCGCAACGAATCCAACTTGGCAGCCAGACGGCCCGACACAATCGCGTTGGAGAATTCTTCTTGTCCATGGGTCGGCCCGTCCCGACCTTGGGCGGTCTCAACCCATGACTCGATCAAACCAATCATACTGGCATAGTTTTGCAAGCGACGAAAGGATCCTTCGCCTAACCGGTGTTGGTCCTCTTGGACCACGCTTTCAAAGGCATCCAAAATCACAAGGTACGGGACACCGGCACGAGACAAAAGATCCAATGACCAACCAAGTCCAACCGACTTTTCGGCAACTTCTTGCAAGTCTGTTTGGGCAAATAAGAGTGACAGTATGAGAATATATCAAGGGCAGAAATTCGGAAAACAACTAGTATTCATTCATCAATCGTACCTTGAAGAGTCGACAACAAGAAATCAATCGGAAAGACATAGTCGAACCCGGTTCCATACAAATCCTGACCCAACGACACAATGCGAGCTTCGAGTCGAGGTGCCCAAGCGCCGCGCTCAAAAAGTGGCAAGGATCCAGCAGGATCCGAGGCCTGCAAGAACTTGACTTCACCGCCCAGACCAAGATCAGAAACAAAATGCTGCAAAAAGCTGTTGGCAACTTCGTCGCGAGTGGCGCAAGGCAGCAGTTCTTCACAAATAACATTCTTCCACAACCTGTGGATGGTCCCTACATCGTCATGGTGACAAGCGTGTAGGATCTGTAGACAGTTACTGTACAAGCCAAGGTGAGCAGCATAGTCATTGAAGAGTTCCGATACGGGCAAAAGGGTCCATTTGAGTTTGTCAATCATCTCGGCAGAAAGATCCAATCCACTTTCCGATTGAACAACCTGCAAGATACGGCCCTGAATTTTAGCAATCCTGAGTCTCTCTTCGGCATCTTTCTTCTTGACTGCGATACTCTCCATTGTCTCAAAATCACGTCCCGACGAGCCTCCGTCTTCCGAAGCGGCACTAAAGGCCGTGACAGCTCGAGACAACCGGTCTACCCGCTCTTGCAGAGATAGCTTAATCTGGCTATTATTGGCTTGGTCCCATGCATCTTGACCAGCCTCACGGTGTTTGTGGTGGATTTGATGGTACTTGAACATCAAGTCGGGGTCGTTACGGCCCTGGAGCCACTTGTCAACATGTGGACTCTCGATACGTAATAGCATGTCTTCATGTCCATTTTCGAAAAGAAAGAGGAAAAACGATTCGAGAAAGTGCCGATCGTCGGAAGCAGCACATGCTGACGCCATAATATCCGCTAGCTGTCTTTCCGGAGCTTGGGGGTGCGACTTCAAAAGAGTCGATAATTGATAAAAGATAAGAGCATAACATGTTTCGATCGCATCTCTCGACGTGACTGAGGTGCCATACGTGACAATGTGCGAAGGTGACGACGGCGAAGAAGCCGTTGCGGTCGGGGTCGATGGTGAAGTGGACGTGGGGTCTCTGCGACTGTGGTATAGATTCCGCTCCCAAGGCAAGCCGCGAGCAGGGGCCAAAGCTGCAAAGCGGTCGTCAGATCTGCGGTTCTCTTTGAAATTCAGAGCCGTCCGAAGGCAAACTTCAACAACGTTCACAACATCACCAAGTTCCATTAGAGCGGCAACAGATTTGGCCAGCGGGCTTCCGTATTGTATCGCGCGCAGAGCGATTTGGTCAAAAGTCTCCTGGCCCTTCTTGTGGAGAATGCGCCCGGTAATGAGGGGAGCACTATACCATAGGCGAGCAGCATTTAATATGTGGTTGGCAGCACTCTTCGAGAGACCCTCGCGTTCGAAGGACCCAACGGGACATGCGAGAGCTTCGCGAGCTTGTCGAAGCCCCAGAAATGCGTTCCTCGAACCAGGAGAAAAGTATAGATAGCACTCATCTCCAAAACTGATCGCGAGCCGGTTTGTCATCTCAGTGGACACAAGCGGGTTTCGGGTTGCCGCGGACGACAAGAGAAGGGAGTTTAGCAGACTCTCTACTCTTTCCTGTCCCTCTGGAGTTTGTACCAACTGAGAAAAGGTCAGTCCATGTAAAAGCCCCCAATCAACCATGCTGTCACGATGTCGCGACTCTGCCATGGATTGGGCCTTGAGCAAAAGAGACATCACAGCAAGCCCTTGTTCGGCACGAGCAACAAGCCGGAAGATGGCATGAATATTTTTTTCCTCCAGTAAGTGCGCAATATTCTCGGCTTCTGCGGTTGAGAGCTGGTGACTGGACCCATTCATGCCCGCTCGCAAATGCCCTTGGTACTGAAGCGATCGCATGAAGGTGTTCTCTTGGGCGTCATCGTCGATATCCATTGTGCCGCCGTCCTGGTGCTGGGGTGCACCGGGAACCACCTTGACGGCGCGAGAGAAACCGCCCCAGGTCTGCATCAGCGCACGAATACTTCTAATCGGAGCCCGGATTTCGTCTAGGCCCTCTTGATTCACGAGAACTTCGACCTTTGCCGGTGTTGTCTGAGTGGCTGTAGACCATTTCCGCTTGATCACGCGACCCTCAGTCACAACGACCATCGGTTTATTCCACACAGGACGGAGAAGACGGGAAACCAAGAGTAGTAGGGCGTCACTTAAGTCAGAAGACCGAAACTCGTAGCCCGGGGGAACAAGCGGGTCAATAACACCGGATAGTGGACCCACAGCGCCGTCCTGGCGTTGGCTCTGGTCTGCTATGGGCACAAGCCGGGGATTGGCAACACGCGTAAGGATAGCCCTCCTCGCGCGTGCACGAACGTCGTCACCAAAGGCAGCGGCCTGACCACAACCGATTGATAGCATGAGACACATCACAGAAGCCTCTTTAGCAGTGTAGCTCTTGAAGAAGTTAGTAACTGTACGGTCTGTTTCCAGATTCTCCCCAGCAGATACTAGTGCGTTTGCTAAATTGGTAAGGATAGTGCCGACTTCAAAACAATGAATACCACCCGGATTTAGAGCGAAGAATTTTGCCGGCTGGATCAGGTGCTGCGTGGCCAATTGGTTTAGAGGCACGGCGGGAGGACAGAGAAGCCCAGGGCGAAGCCGCGCTGACCTCGAAAATCGAGAACTTTTTGTAGAAGATGATCTTGATTGGCTAGAAGAGTATGACACCGTTTCAGAGGCCGTGACACTGAATCCATTGGACCCATCTCGTGCCGACATTCTGTAGTCCAACGAGATTCCTCCGCCATCGTGTTGGTGGGGGTGTTGCGATAGAAACCCATTCACTCCATAATGAGATGCAAACGAGTTCAAGTAGAGATTTCGAAGGACAGTCCGAGCAGCAGACAGGAATGGGATCTCACGGTTGGCAAGAGTTGCCGAAGGAGTCCTCGTATCCCTGGTAGACGATGAACTTCCAATGTCCCGGGCGCGGACTTTCGATGGTGGGTAGTAAGGGGGCGGGCTTCCGACGCTGAGCTCAGAGTCGGTGGGCGTTAACGAATGAACGGTGAGGGTCTTTACAGTCGAATATTCTGTCGCACCGCAAACAATACTGTAGACAGCACCTCCCGGCAGTACTTTATCGCCGCTTTCTCCGGCCACGCCATAAGCAGAGACCATCGGCATGGACGTCGTCTCCGAGACACCACCCGGCAAGGCGACATAATCCTTGTTCTTGCCAGAATCCTCCCCGACGTCCATCTTTCTCTGTACAGAATCGGGACAGGCTGCGACTATCACATCTCCGATCATCTTTCCATCACCTGTGACCACGGCAGTTTGCCTTGTTCCATTCTCGACCGCAGCGACAAAGACACCGTCCCTGTAGAAACAGGCGTCTACATTGTTTGCCTTATCGACAGTCCCCGAGAAACGCGGAATGATTCCACCCGTCACTTTGGCGTCCATCGTTAAATCTTGGAGCTGACTTGCGTCCGTCGGAGGCGGAGACCGAATGTGGCATAGCGTGAGCCTAGATGACGGAGCAAGAGGTCTTGACAACCGCGACATGCTGGGGCCACTGCTAATAACACTGGGGTCCAAAGATGATATTGCGTAGCGTAGACCGATTCCTGTCACAGCCATGAGGGTCACACGTTGACTCTCAGCCGGAGTAACGACGGAAATCGATATGGGCTTGAGGATCGAATCGTTCGACCCACCGGTTGATCTTCCGTTCGATTGCGACCTATTCCCAAGATCAGCAGCTTTGAGTATCGCGCGTGCTCCGTCCATGCCCCCAACACCAGCTTGTGCGGATGTACCACCTCCAGGAAAGCTAATCGCTCCAGCAGAGGTGGAGGGAGGAAACATTTGTCCACGAGAGACCCCTTCTAAGTACTTTCTTGCTGCTCTCACGGTCGACATTCGCCCAGCAAAGCGTACCAAAGTCTCATCCTGCGATGACGGCTTTAGGTCAAAGGAGCAAATCCAACCTTCAGAACCCGAGCTGAGAGTATACAAACATTGCCGGTCCTCGTCGACCACCATTTGAACAATCTTTCCGCCGGTGGGAGCGCCTCCACCAAACAAGTATGAAAAAGGTCTAACGGCAAGGTCCGGTAGAAACGCGCTGAACCAAGAAGTAGCAGGGGACGTTCGGTTGACCTTGCGACATTTTCGGGGACGAGTCCCATCCAGAGCACCCTGAACGGAGGAACTGCCCTGTACAAGCGAGTTCCACGCCCGCTTGCCTAATGTCTTGACGAAATCTTGTGCAATGTTGGAATTGCGATCGACCGTTAACACCTGGGGAATCTGCTTCCCTTCGTCGTAAAACCGGTCTAGACATTCTTCATCCGACACGGAAATACGTTGATAGTCTTCTGCGTGACTTTGATATGTAAATTCATAGAGGCAACCGTCATCTCCTCCCAGAAAAATGCGACCCGATTTGGTACCACAGATACTGAGAATTCGGACATTGTCAGTTGGAATAGTAAAACTCGTCGGCACTAGCTGAAGACCCGTGTCCAGTGGATTCACAAGAGTAGTTATATTGGCTGCTGGTTTGTTGTTACTAACTCCGTGGTTTCGGGCTAATGCACACAAAAGGACTTCGTCGACCGTACTAATAATCAAACACCATTCCACTGTTGACTTGAACACGCCTAAGGTAGAAAGAAGGTACGAAGAATAAAAAAATACCACGGTCAATACGATAGTCATCAAGGAAACGACGGAAAACGAGTACAAATGTTCGACCCTACCTTTCTTCGGCCTAGCCAAACCAACTGTAATGACACTCTGTCCACTTGGCACTCGAAAGGAACAAAGAGACCCAGGTTGACCCTGAAACGGCCACAAGAAGAGTTCGTCATCGACACTGACCCAAGCCAACGATGCTTCAGGTAAGAGGCCCATAAAAGTGTGTTTCCTCGTCAATTCGATTTTGCGTGTAACAAGAGGCGGCAGGGGCTCCGACTTTACGTGACGGACCGTGGGAGTAACAGTGATACCTTCTCTCCCGGAAGCATTGTTGGTACCATCGTCAACAGAGGACGAAGAACTGTAGTACATGTGAGAACCAACACCCGAAGCACTAATTCTTCTATACAGATCGGCATCGGGTGCAGCTTCGTCGTCTCTCATGCATCGCAGCATTGCTGTACCAGCTGCTTGGAGAGGAGCAAAGTCGTCCTTCCAATCGATCATCGCAGACGCCGTGTGGCGTCCTGGAGTAGACTCCATCGGCAAGCTCTATTACTTCTTCAATTAATTGCAGATCAAACACGGTTGATATCCTTCCCTTTCGCAGCGACGTTCACTGCCACGATTGGCTGTCTCTTGTGTCAATGCTGAGATTGGAAGATGACAGTGTCGATTCCGTCTCCTCACCATGGTGCAGCCAGGCGTGCCGAACCCCTACGACGCCGTCCAAAGATCGTAAACTAAAAGCGAGCGGGTTATGGATCCAATACGAAGAAAATGGCGCGAATTTTCTGTCCATCGTCCGTTACTGTCAGTCTGTCATCTTCCGTCCTTACAAGCCAGGCAAGATCGCGAGAATGACCACCTCTCGGGTCATTCGACTTTTTTGAACCAATCTTGGACGATGACTCTTTTCCGACGACGTGAAGATGCGGATTTGCCGACACGGAGCATTCCCGCAGCAGTGTTGTGGTTACTTGCTTCGATTATCTTCTTCAGTAACAACATAGTTGCTCATCGGCAGAGTGACACACTATTACAAAAGTCATTAACGACAAGAAGACAGAGCCATGTTTAAAATCCGCACATCCAAATATCGTCACGTTTTCTGTGACCAGCCCAAGCCGGAGGTGAGTATTTAGCAGAAGCCACGGCAGCTTGTCCCTGTCGCAGGTCGTCGTTGTCGTGTCGTAGACCGTCACGAAATAGACCCCTTTGAGATAGCGATACCGAGAGTTTGATACACTCTTTCTTCCACTTGTATCTCCCCTGTCGTAGTAAAGATTTAGATTCTCATGCATATTGTTCCCTCATTGCACACAGGAATGTTTCCAAGACTTTCGTATTTCCACCGTCACAGGAGACCAGCAGTACATTAAAGCATCTGCAAAGTATTTTGCCGTTGGTATGGCTGGAGGTGGTGGTCCAGTCGTTGTCAATCGCCACGATCGACCCGGTCGTTATGAAGATGCCACCAGTCCATATGTTCACGGCCATTCTGGAGCGGTGCTTGATATTGAATGGAATCCGTTTGATGACAGTATGATGGCCACGGCGAGTGAAGATACCAACATCAAGCTTTGGCAAATCCCTGACGACTGGGAACCAATTGATGAGAACGGTGTCGCTAAGGCCGGAAAGAACATTAATGAGTCGCTCATTGATCTGGATGGTCACACCAAGAAGGTGACACTCCTGCGTTTCCACCCTACCGCTGCTAACACTTTGCTCAGTACGGCAGCAGACTATACCGTTAAGGTCTGGGACTGTGAAAGTGCCCAGGACGTTACGACTTTTGGAGATTTCGAGAACTTGGTGCACGATATAGTCTGGGATGCCAAGGGTGATATGTATGCGTTTAGCTGCAAGGACAAGCATATCCGTATCGTGGACCCGAGAACCGGGAAAGAAGCATCCAAGTTCAAGGGTCACGACGGCGCCAAAAGTGTGAAGATGTTTTACGCGAACGAATCGGGCAAGCTCTGCTCCTTTGGTGCTTCTAAGCAATCATCGAGAGAAATCAAAATTTGGGATTTGGCTGATCTCTCGAAGCCGCTTCACACTGAGACCGTCGATACAGCTGCGGGCGCGATGATCCCTCTGTGGGATGCGGATACTAGTGTTCTCTACCTTTGTGGAAAAGGAGATGGTATTGTTCGGTTGTATGAGTTCGAAGATAAGGCACCATACTTGTTCAAATTAAATGATGGTTTCCGTTCGAATATTCCGGGAAAAGGATACTGCATGGTACCGAAACGTGGTTTGGACGTGATGAAACACGAAACGGTTCGGATTCTAAAGGTAACGAACGGGCAAGGTGTGCATCCTCTTTGTTTCCACGTTCCACGAAAATCTGATGCATTCCAAGATGACATCTTCCCGCCGGCGGCTGCCCCCACTCCGGCGCATACTTTTCAAGAGTGGAAAGACGGATCGTCCAAGGCTCATGTCACCATGTCGCTCAACCCTAAGGATGGTGGCGTACCTGCTGCCGCGACAAACGGTGGCGCGCCCAAGCGTACCTTCAAGTCTGCTTCGCAACTATCGAAGGACTTGGAAGAAGCTCGAAAGCGAATTGAATTCCTTGAGGGCAAACTCAAGGAGAACAACATTGCTTTCTAGACTACAAATCTTGATAATGTTTTCTCGCTTCTTCATAACCCATGCCTTTTATGTTTCACGATATTAATATTAGCCCTAGGGTATTCTATATCTAGACTGCGGGTCGATGATATGTCCGAGGTTACGATACTTGGGTCCTTCTTTTGTGCAGACATTTACCGGACAAAGTATTGTAGGAGCCATTGTTAATGTCGAGGGAAATGATCATCCGATGACAGACTTACTATTTAAACAAAACTGTTCCTCTCTATCAGAAAGAGGGAAGCAGCTTTTATCGGATGTATGGTGCCCATTGGCACAAAACCCCTTCTGAAACGTACGATACGTAGTCTTCGGGCAAGTTGATGGATGGCGCATATCCGTCCCACAGATTCCAGGGCGTTGGCAAAACATGCGAATGTCTTACAGGGGCATTTGATACGGAGCACCTGTCTACGATAACTCTTCTCGAGGGCTCTCCCATGAATGCGAGATCCAACGGCACAATCCCATCTCCCTTCACGTCTTCACCAACTCGTCCCAACAACGGCAAATAAGAGCTCGCCGCCACAACTTCTTCGATGTCCAAAGTAGTGAACTTTCCACTGAGACTTTGACTGCAAACACAGGTAATATCAATTCCTCGATCGGCCAGAGCCTCAGGCTGACATGTATCTGTTTCTTCGATTTCGCGAAGCAACCCTCTCGTTTGGTCGACCAAGGCGTCTTCGGGTGATACATGAGGGGTTCCCAATGTGATGAGAGACGAGCATTGTGCCATGATGCGCCTATGAACCGCCGTAGATGACCGACTGAGGCCGCCCAGGTAGGCCCTGGCAACCCATCCTCCAATGCTGTGTCCGACAATGCATAAGCTCACGTCGGGTCCTTCTTGAGCAAAAATGTCGGATGCCGCCTTTTCAATAGCATCAAAGTACCACTTCAAAGTCTTATATACAGGTAGCTCCGCATTGAAAAACTCTTGGGTTGGAAGTTGTCGAGCTACTTTAATCCACTCATTCCGTGGGAGCGGTGCCACCTTACATGTTCCAATGACTGAGACATCTACCTGCTCCTTGACCTTGGACAGATTTTCAAACAGGACTTGATAATCGTCTGGCACGCAGAACTGAGCCGGACAAACCAAAATAGCTACTTTTCCAGTCGACCGTCGCTGGGGCTCG
>Ga0222719_10005247_pt1 | contig 11201 bp, 5 predicted proteins | sample C33_34DmetaG_FD_165039 | JGI IMG/M metagenome (GOLD analysis project Ga0222719, IMG submission 165039) | Estuarine water microbial communities from San Francisco Bay, California, United States - C33_34D | ecosystem: Environmental > Aquatic > Marine > Unclassified | place: USA: California...
GTTCTTTGTGTGTTTGTCGTGGCTTTGTGGAGACGGCTTCTCGTAGGATGTACTTTCCAGACGATAGTATACAAGGGGGCACGCGCCTCTCTTCTCAAATCGTGTGGTGTTATTAGAGATAAGGGTATGGTCCTGCCGCGTCGAATCAGCAACACAACAAAGAAGACGAATGACGATGGTTGGTGTTTGTTGGTTGTTACTGCTACTCTAGAGTCAACTTCTCTCGATCCTTTATTCTTCCCGACCATCATCACTGCAAGAGAGTATACAAGATATTACTGCTTGACAAACGATACGAATAGCAACGAGCGCTACAGATACGCAAATGTCCTCGTTATCAAAATTGCCTCCTCACGTCGCTCGAGAACTGCGCCGCCATGTGAGTCCCAAACCACTCCCCAAAACGGCACAGGCCACTCCAGATCCTACCATGACTGCGACGCCTCGTTCTTGGATATTGGGTGGTTGTATTGGTCTGGTAGCAGTAGCTGGAACCTTCCCACTCTTGGTGAAATGGTGGATTACACCACTGACCGATAAGGAAGAAGCCCTTACGGCCAGTCAGATTCGACGAGGAGCCTTTAACAATTCCGGATCGAAAGATGTTGGACGTGACCCCAATTATTGGCAGGTCAAGAATGGTACATTGGAGGGTAATCAATACTTGAAGCAATCCGGCTACGCCGCCATGGTCGAAAATGAAGCGCCCGGGGAGAAGAAAGAGCCTTTGCCTGGCGAATACTTGGCCATGCCAGCTGAAACCATGAAAAAACACCAAGCCCAAATGGAGGCCTTTGCCAAAGGTGCGAATAAAAAGGATTTGCGAAAGATTAAAGAGTGAGGAAATAGGGTAGGCGATGACTGTATGGTATATCTGGTTCCTAAATCGTGACTAGGTCTCGGATTCGTACCGATCACCAGCTCCACGACCAAGGTAGTGGTGTACACTCGGCTAGCGATCGACCACAATGAGCACACAATCAGATCAAACAAACAAGAGGCCTAGTGTAGTCTTGGACTCGAGAGGACCGAATAAGGAAGAGGAGGCCATCTAGTGCCCATGCCCCTTTTTGTTGCTATACCCCACGAGCGACAGCCCGCATACCGAAAGATCCCTTCCTGCCATTCAAATTGTAAGCGTTTACTCTAAAGTACAAAATGTCTACCCTATGTGAGCACCAGGGCATTTGACACACGATCCAGTCCATTCGTCTCTTTACTTTATCAGAGTATCCTATTTCGTATCACTCGAGATTGACAGTGCCTTCCTCGCTAGGGCTGCATAGTTATTCTCTTCCTATTCGTTTCAAGAAGCCATTATCAATACAAGAGCAAGTTGTGTTCGTGCTTTTAGGCGGTGGCTTGCGACCACAGCCATTCGGGTGTCACCGACTTGGGGCGTTCGAGTGGGAATCCCAAGGCACGATCCCAGTACAACTGAGACAAACCACCGACCGCACGGGACACTCCAAAGAGCACGGTGTAGTATTGATATTGAGTCAATCCATAATGCCACAAGAGGACACCCGAGTGCGAATCAACGTTGGGGTATGGGTTGGCGACCTTTCCGTGTTCCTTCAAAATGTCAGGCATGACCTGATAGATAGTGTCCACTACCTGGAAGAGAGGATCGTCCGGCATGTGCTTCAAGGCAAACTCACGTTGGCAGGTATACCGAGGATCGGTCTTACGCAAGACGGCGTGTCCATAACCGGGGATAACCTTCTTCGCGTTGAGAGTATCCCAGGCGAATTCCGTAATGGTGTCCTTGTTGACTTCCTTGCCTTCGCTTTCGAATTTGGCTTTCAAGTCTTGGATCCATTTCAAGACTTCCTGGTTGGCCAATCCGTGCAAGGGTCCAGCCAAGGCGTTCAAACCAGCCGAATAGGACAAGTAAGGATCCGAGAGTGTCGATCCGACCAAGTGGGTGGTGTGTGCACTGGCATTTCCACCTTCGTGATCGGTATGGATGCACAAATACAAACGCATCAATTCATCCAAACCGGGATCATTGAATCCCAACATGCGGCAAAAGTTTCCCGAATAATCCAAAGACTTGTCCATTTCAATTTTTCCGTCAAAGTACACGTTACGGTAAATACGAGCCGCGATCTCGGGGAGGACAGCCACAACAGTCAAGATATCTTCCAAGGCATACAAATGGTAATCCGTCTTGGGGGCTCCGTCAGCATAGGCGGCGGCAAATTTGGATTCGGTTTGACAGGCTGCCAATCCAATGGTAAACTGAGTCATGGGGTGCATCGTTTTGGGCAGACTGTTGAGAATGGAAACCACGTGATCGGGAAGCTTCGATCGGGAATGTAATTCGGCCGTCAAGGTATCAACTTGTTCCTTGCTGGGGACTTCACCCGTCAGGAGCAACCACAACAAACTTTCCAACAAGGGTTCTCCATCACCGGCCTTTCCACTAAAGGTAGGAAGGACGGCCTGACATTCCGGAATGGTCAAACCACGGAAACGAATTCCCTCTTCAGGATCCAAGTTGGATGTTTCCCAAACCATACACTTGACGCCACGAGCACCGCCAACACACTTGTTGATGGTCACAGTATCAATGCTACGTAAAGAAAGGAAGATAGAAAGATTTCGATGAAAGAGAGGCAAAGGACTCGGTCAGAATCGCAAGTCGAAAGACACAAACATTGATTGCAGCGCAATAGATCATCATCACCCCACGCTTTGCGGGAAACAGTCGATACTCGTACGTACACTTTTTCACCATGTTCGTCCTTGAGTTGTTTCATTTTCTTTTGCTTTTCCGGAACTTGAGCCGCCAAGGTTTCTTGCAAGGTGGTGACAGATCGGGAAGCACTGGCAGTTGGAAAGAGACGGGCCTGGGGGGGATTATTATTAGAATGGAGAGAACGTTAAAAATCAATGAGAAAGGAGTGAGTGACTTGAATCAAACAGTGACTGCATTGTCGGTCAGACAACGACGACGGCGCCAAACAAAAAAATCTCTCCAGTTGTTGCATAGGCAGGGGGTTCGACAATGTAACGCCTAGAGACACACACGGGGTGGACCGACGTCGCAGCCTTTCAACCCCATTGTCTGCCGCGTCCTTCATTCTGACATTCAGCTCCGGTAATGCTAACGGCACGTACCGACGGCGAACGACGAAGAGCCGTTTGAGCGGCACGAGACAAAAACATGGTAAGTCTTGTAAGATTTATCGACAAGGGGGTCAAGAATCAATAGGTAGGTAGGCACTATGGTAGAGTAAGCGTGTGAGGAGGGTACGTCTCTATTCACACGGTGGTACTGTAATCAAAGACGGCACGAAATCTCTGAGACAATGAGAATACAACGCCTCCGTCAGGCTGCTCCGACGGAGCCAACAAGGATCCATTGGCCGGCAACAACGACGATGACGAAGATACGGTGGCAGAGCTTCCGGAGAGAAGGGAAGAAGTTTGAGAGAAAAACTATTCCATGCTTCGAAATGACTCTGAGTATCACTTCCACACAAAGACACAGTGTTCCCATGTCCCTGGCAAGTCGTAGAATGACTCACATGGTCTGTCCTGCTCCCGTATATCCTCCAAGCCATCGCATGACCTATTGCGTAGTAAACGCGACCGACTGATATCCAAGACTTACTAACAGCGGAGCAACACCGGATCTTTGTGTTTTTAACATGGCGGACAACCAAACAACAATCAACAGCAGCCTCTCTTACATCATAAGAACCGCCTCGCATCACTAATAAGAGGACGACGATAGTCGACTGGAGAAACCATGAGCAGTGGTAATGATGGCAGTGGCGGCGGAAAGTCTCGGTTTCCGACACCGCCGCAAATGACACCCGTTGCCGCTTCGTCGACTTCGACGAATGCTTCTGCTTCTAGATCGTCTTCTTCGGCCGTTCCTAGTTCATCTGGGCGCATGAAATTACCTCTTCCACCTCCACCACCGCCTCCTCGTTCAACCGGAGTTCCAACACATACATCGAATGCTCCTATTCCCGACCTGAGCAGCGCACCGCCGTCAGGAAATTTTAACAGTGACGAATTGGCAATCGCAATGCAGAACAGTCAAGAACAAGTACAATCGCAAATGTCATCTCTATCTACGTCAAACTTGGCCTTACCACCACCTCCTAAAGTGACGACTGCGTCTACACGAACGCCACTCGCCGCCCCGCCTCCAAGTGTACAGCAACAATCGTCATCTTCCGCTACAATGGCACCCTTGCCACCGCCTCCAACCGTCACGGCATTGCCGACCACCAAGACTTCCGCAACTCCAGCAGCATCCACTTCTTCATCAGGTTGGACGGCGGGAACTCCATCACCGACTGTTTCCCGTCAACCACCGACACCCGGAGCGGCACCCGTCAGTCCAACTCCTTCAACTTCTACTGAAGCCAAACCTCCGCGTCCATTGCCTCCGATAACCTTTGCCAGCCCAAATATGCAACTCTTGGCCAAACGACAGACACACTTGTCTATACTAGTTATTGGGACGGAAAAAGCGCACAAGTTGGCTTGGAAAAATGGTCTACAATTGTGTGATTTGCTCGAAGGACTCATGGTACGACCACCGTCCTCAAATCAAAGTGTCCCTTTTCGATCCATCAATAACAAATCACTTCAGGTATCGCTGGATCAAGTACAAGTCACCTTTTTAAGTACAGTGGATGCCGACAATGCTGATACCGACGATGACACGACTACCGCCACCTCGGCTACCGATGCCAGTACAGGTTCTTCGTCGCAAAAGAATTCTCCCTTGTACAGTCCTGGGTCGGTTTTACAGCCCATTCAGGATGACAAGGCACAGATTATGTTGCAACAATATGCCAATGTCATGGAACAAGATGGTAATTTGGCTCAAGAACTGGAATTGCTCGAAGATCAGGTTGACAATCTATTGACGCAAGCAACCAACAGTGATGATGATTCCAATGAAAACCAAAGTCTGGTCGATCGACAAGTGCAATTGGAACAAGTGACCAAAGATGCCTATGCCTTGACATCGCCATTGTCCATTCCGTGGTTGTGGCGGTATCGCCATGCCTTGGATGTTTCTACCAATGCCAATGGATACGATTTGTTTGCTTGTCCCGCCATTTGTTTGTTAATTTGTACGACGCAAGAAGACTACCCACTCTTGGATACCTTGCAAAATTTGGCCTCTCCACATTACTTACCACGTCCCTTTCACAATGGCTTGTTGGATCCGAATGTCATTCGGCACGAAGCCTTGATTTTGCACGATACCATTGATGGACCGCGGGATTGGGACGAAGGAACGTTACGACAGTCTCTCCAACGGGTCTTTGGCCCCAACGCCAATGTCGTCCGAATCAATAGTATCAATGTCGAAGCAGCTGCCATGTTGGCAGAAGAAGAACACAGTGATTTGTGGGGTGGAGGAGGAAAGTTGGGAACGTGTCTGTCCGTATCGGATCGCGTCGTCTTGCGCAAGTTCTTGACCAATCTTATAACCGCGTCCGTCTTGCCGGCCCTGGAACGACGAGTATCAGACTTGAATGTCATTGTCAGCGATCGGAAAAAGGGAATGAAGAACGTTTTTAAAAACTTGTGGGGTGGTGGACGTGTGGCGACAGGGAGTGGGTCTGGAGCGACCGGATCGGGTGTATCGCAATCCTCTGCAATGGCCGGTACGGGCAGTAAGGGATCTTCTCTTGACGAGGACGATTCGACCATGGCGCGGTACCGCTACGATAGTATTGAAAGTCAGACGCGGCTCTTGGCGGATACATTGTTCTTGCTGAAAGACTACGAATCGGCCCTGAGTATGTATCGATTGATCAAGGACGACTTTAAACAGGACAAGGCGAACGGACATTACGGCAGTGTTCAAGAAATGATTGCCTTGTGTATGTACCTAACAGACTCGTATGGGAGAGCCAGAGACATCTTTTCCTACTTTGAGAACGCGCTTTTGAGCTACAGCCGGGCAGCCGAGGAAGAACGACCCTCGTCCTGGGGCGAAAAGCCTGGAAGACCTTCAACCGCAACAATGGCCACGAGATTGGCTACGCGATTGTGTCTGGTTATGATCTCGACGCAGAACGTATGCAATGACCGACATTTGGAAGTTGCCGACTTGCTGGCGTCAGCATCGTCCCACGAAACCTCTCTTGGTGCCGCTGTATTGTTGGAACAAAGTTCGTCACACTACTTTCATGCCGGGATGTACCGAAAGTATGCATTTCATATGCTTATGAGTGGCCACATGTTTCGGAGTGCTGAGCAGGAGCACCACGCCTTCCGATGTTTTACTTCAGCTCTATACATCTATCGCGACAGCAAATGGGAAGAGCTACACAATCACCTGAAATCCGCACTGGCTGCGCAGCTTTACTCAATGGGTCGCATGGCGGTCTCCCTTCAACTGTACGCCAAGTTGGTAGGATCAACGGAAGGTGGCCGCGTTTCGTCCAAGTCACAGCAAAAGTTTATCAATCACTTGCTGGAAATCTGTAACGAACACCCCAAGAAGGCTCTTGTTGGAGCTGACCGTATGGCTGCCCCATCAAAACTTCCTTATGAGAAGCGCGATGCTGTTCGAAAGGAACGCTTAGATCGAATCGTTCAGGTAGTTCGCTACACTCGAAGCGCCTCGAGAGTACTTGAATTACCCAACATTGAATTGCCCGGCGTGGACGATAACTCGGTTGTTGTTATTACCGACAGCTCTGCTCACAACGAGTGGATTCCATCCTTCGGAGCTTCCCACCGAGGTTCTTCCGAAGTCTGGGATGATTTGATGCTGATGACGACAGCGGAACTCAAGGCTAACGACAAAAGTGTCTCATCATCCATAGATGATCAGGCCGTTTCATCCGCTCTCTCGAAGATTAGTGACCCGGTGGTTAGAAGAGTCCTCGCGGCAATGGACAAGGAAAAGATGAGCCGCAGTCTTTCCGAGAGGGCGAAAAAGTCAGCCAACTACAAGGCTAGCCCGCCCGTTCGAGCTCAAATGGAGCCATTGGAAGTCGAATTTGCGATTAGCAACCCGCTTGCCATCCCAATTGACCTTTCCGATCTACAAATTGTGGCTAAGATGACAGATGAGAACGGTGTCAAAGTATGCACCAACGAAGACGCGATCAAGATAACGCCTCTGGTGTCTTACGACGCCGGTAAACAGTGGACCTTCCACGGATCCAACGTTAAGTTTGTGATTCCAGACTTCTGCCGCGTGTCGTCTGGATCTGCTGACGATGGAAAGCAATCTTGGAAAGCCGGTGAAGAGACGGATCCGTTCTTCGTCGTCACGAAAGCAAATCTGACTCTGGAGGCCGAGTGTCGGAGAACTATTTCGGCCAGTATCTGCCCATTGGTACGAGGAAATCTCGAGATCATCGGAGTCCGATGTCGTCTTTTGGACGACGTTTGGGTGTTTCACCCGTTCGATCTCAAAGGACCACTCCTTCAGAACACTAGAGAAAACCGAGCCAACCGAGTTCGAGCGGAATCAACAGTTCTAAAGGCCAAAGTAGAGCGGGGAATGCCATGCCTTACGTCAGAACTCTTTCGCGACACGAGTGTTGAGAGTGATGATCCAGGACCTACATTACAGGGCCAGGTTGGATCGTGGATTCTACGTCTTTCAAACGTCGGAACCGCTCCAGCTTGTCGGCCCTACTTGAAGACGAATGTTCCATGGGTATGTATTGTAGACACAGAACCAAAAGCTAACAAATCTGATGATCAGATGGAGAAGGAAGGCGTCCCTTTCTGCGTTGGTCCAACAGGAACACTCATGGAACTGCCAATTCGGGGCAGACGAATCAAACGACAAGGCGAACTCCAACCAGGCGAAGTGGTTGACATCCAAATCAAGATGCGCCCTTCGGGTGTTGGACGCCAGGATTTTTACATGCTATTTCGATACCAGTTGTTGGAAGAGGAGCCTACCGCGACTCCGCGGTACCGATGGCTGCGGAAAATGTTTGAAGTACCTGTTTACCCGTCACTCTCTCTATCTGCGACGGTCATTCCCTCGTTTTCGGACCATTCGGAGCACATACTATCCTTTGAGCTTACCAACAACCGCACAGAGAGGCCCGACAAGCTTGGTCTCATCCTGAACAAACTTCGTATGGCAAGTCGAAGATATCAACTCATTCCACTTGCTGGGCAATTCGGTGAAGGCGACTCAGGTAGCAGCTCCGCCAGGCTGGGCTGGCAAGAACGAGTCTCGGTCCACTACAAGGTCGTCCCGGTCGATGAGTCGGAGAGCGCTTGCATACTAAGTGAATGCTCATTTACAAGCAAGGCATCTAGCTTGACCAAGAAGGCATCCTCTTCGCATCTTTTGCACTTCCTTTGTCTGGAACGAACATATCAATCATTTGACAAGACACTCAAGTCTCATCAAATGGCATTGGTCCGTGCCGCTGCTGCCCAAGGTGATGAAGGGCAGCAACCTCGTTCGATTGCCCAAATCCGTCGGGCCAATACAAGCAGTGCCATGAGTGACATAGGTGACGATGTATCCACAAACTCAGACGATTGCCACCCTGCGTCGGTACTTCGTCTGTGTCCTCTGGAAGACCCCTCAGTGGCTCTGGTCTGCTCATGGAGAGATGAGGAAGGCAAAATTGTTGGGGAGCACTATTTGCGAGATTTGTCAATCCGGCCTCCTGTCCGTTCTCGTGGATGCCCTATCACCGTGACGGCCCGTCATGCCGCATCTGTAACGTCTAACTTGTCAGAAGGACCCGCTGAAGTTCCCATGGAAGTGGTACTACGCAATCGGCTGGTCCACCAAGAAGTATCGTTCCGCTTTGTTTTGGACAAGCCAGAGACCTTTGACTTTGTTGGCCCGGAGTGCTTCCATTCCGCTCTGAGTGCAGGCGAGGAACTTTCCGTACCCGTACGAGCTCGTATCCCATCAACTGGTGTCTTCAATCTTCAAAAGATTCGACTGACAATTGAAGAGGAAGACAGTACCAGTATTTCCTATGTCTTTCCGATGCAGTGGATGGTCACAGTGAGTAGCGCTTAGTTTATGTTGATACGATCCAATTCCTTCTCCTCTCGACTTGAATTGGCTTGTTGTTGCTCATCAAGTGATGGATATCTTTGCAAGGCCTACGACATTGTACTCTCGACGAAGCTTACACGCCTCGAGCTCATAAGAAATATTAAGTCAAAGTCCAAAGAGATTGACAGGCTACGAATAGACCATAGAAAGTACACGGAAAATAGGAATCGTTATCGGTTTCTTGTATAGTGTGATAGTTGATTTTGCCTCTAGTTCGGCGCACTGAATAGGACTATACCAGCTGCACTCGTGAAACGTACTATTGCATGCTATCGACCAGAGACTGCTATTCCCTTTGCGCTAGATACTTGTTCTTCACGACTAACTAAATCTGCACAAAAACCATACCGTGGCATTCGATCGACCATCAACACAATTTTTAAAAAGAAAAACGACAAGACACACAACTTCACGCACCACAAATATATTCTTACAAGGTCCGTTTCAACTGTCGATTGGCTTTCTCAATGCGATGCTGGACTGCAGTGATGTCCTCTTCCGAGAGCGTAAAGGCGTTGAAGACTTGATGAAAGGACATTGCCGTATCGTCAAAGACACCAACCACTTCGTCGCGAACCCGCTGAACAAATCCTTTCTTTTGCGTCATCATGGTGGATTCGGTAAAGACGGTCGATGTTTCACTGGCATACGTACCAAGGTCGTCCATGTCTTGTGTCCCGGCGGTTCCATCTGGAGAGACATTCATGCGGGTCTCCCGTGTGTTGGACTGATCGTCATCATCCATCTCATGTCGGGCATCCGTCATGGCGGGAGGCGTGGAGGGAGCAAACTTGGTTTTGGTTTTCAAGATTCCCTCCTTGCGGGTAGCGGTACTGCGAGAGTGACGTTGATGTCCTTTTCGACTCTCGTGTCGCGACGATCGAGAGTGACGCGCCGAAGTTCCTCGTTTCTCGGTGGGAGGATCCAGCTGAATGGGTCGCATTTCACTTCCGGACGATTCCGACGCGGTCGAAGGACTATTTCCCACATAATGAGGACGGTTCTCTTGATTCATGTTGTTTCGAATCTGTGGTCCTTTGTGCGACAAAGAGATATCAGCTTCGTCCATCGAGGTGACTCTCGTTGGAGACATGCGTCCCTGGACTCGTTCGTGTCGCAAATCGTCGTATTGCAAGCGTAGTTCTGGATCTCCCAGAATTCGCATCGCCATGACAACCGCGTCCATCTTTCGCTCCGCGTGGAATCGATGAGACGCCAAGACCGAATCGTCTTCTTCCAGTTCCAAGTCACTTAGTAATTGAAAGAGTTCGTTGCGGCGATCCAAGTACGCACGTTGAATCTGTTCACTGGTTGCATTGGGTTTCACTCCCAAGACTTCCAAGTACAAATCGGCTGTTGGACCGAAGGCCTTATCAATGGCCATCAGTGTTACGCCTGTGGATGCTTCTTCGAAATTCATGTGTCTCGCCTTTCAAGTAAGGGACAACGAAGATAGCTAGGACGATCTAAAATGACTAAGAGAGGGTTCGGCTCTTGTTCAAACTGCAAGAGAGATTCTCCTTTCGAACACGCCAGGGTATACTCCAAGAGACGTTCGTTGCGCCTCTGTTTGCGTTTGAAAGGTGTGAATGTATGTGCGTGACAAGAGAGACTGTTCCGGTGGTCCACGTTGCCGCCGCAGGGGTGTTCTGAGAAGTCTCTTGAGACGTTGGTCCTCTCTTGGAGAAAGCAAGTCCTCTTCTTCTCTCTTCCATACACAATCTTGGCGCTCGTTTAGGTGGACTTTCGATTCGGCATAGGTCGTTCGCATGGCCCCGTCATTATTTTTCGTCCAAGCAGAGCCGGCGGGTTCAATTTTTGCTCAACGGACGGGCTTCGGTTGAAGCCCGTAATTTGGAAGTCTCAAATGACCGCGTGACAGATTGTAGATATTCAAGATCCAATATTAATAATAACCTATATAAGAGATGAATCTCTATGTATTTAAATTATCTCTGATAGTATCGAATGGGCATGCGACAGTCCGAATGCCAATCCTTTGTTATGTCTTAGGTCGAAGTTTTACTCTGCTAAGGCTAAGGCTACTCACCAAATCGACCGCGCGGACTTGAACATATGCAGGCTTGCCCATCAACCGCAAGACGATGGCCAAAGATGTGTTTAACAAAGGCCATCGTTTTTCGTCCAAGCACCT
>Ga0222719_10005248_pt1 | contig 11200 bp, 11 predicted proteins | sample C33_34DmetaG_FD_165039 | JGI IMG/M metagenome (GOLD analysis project Ga0222719, IMG submission 165039) | Estuarine water microbial communities from San Francisco Bay, California, United States - C33_34D | ecosystem: Environmental > Aquatic > Marine > Unclassified | place: USA: California...
CACCACTTTTTGGTTCATTTGTTTCAAAATCATTATATGCTTCCTTGAAATCATCAAGTGTACCCATTTCTTTAATTATATTGTTAACATCATCAATATTTAGCGATTGTCTTTTAGCTATAGTCGATGTAAATTTTTCTGATATACGATTTTCAATATCTTCAAAAATGTCTTCATCTATTTTTATTTTTTTAAAATACTTTTTGATAGATTCTAAATACTTAGATAGTAAATCATAAGCATCTTCATCGATGTTAAAAACCCTACTTCCAATATTTATACTCAGCGTTTTTTTCATTTTACTTTAATTAATAATATTCCCTCGGTAATAGTTCCTGTTAAATTATAGGGTACTAATTTGTCAGCATCAAAAATCCAATAGGCAGTATCGCCTAACTGAATTTCTGTTTGATCATCTATATCATCTAATATTAGATATTCATTTTCATCTATTTCCCAATTAAAAACTACTTTACTTTCTGTCTTTTCATTTCTAGTTACTATTACTGCAGCAGTATTATTTTTTTTAAAATCAATTAATATTGGCGTATTATCTAGGGCTTTCTGAATAACTCCAGAAAAAGTTCTTGCAGCTAATTTTTCAAATCCGCTTAATTCATCGGAATTTTTTATCACATCTTTTACGTCTACTATAAACTCCCATTGCCCTATAAGATAATTTCTATAAGTCTCTTGTGATTGAATAGTTGAAATGAACAGAAAAGACAAAATCAAAAATATGTTCTTCATTATTTTTTTGTATTTATTATTTTTTTTACCGCTTTATCAACATCAACCCATGATAGATGTAGATCTTTTAGATGCTCTTCGCCTTCTTTTGTTAAAACATAATACTTTCTTGGAGGTCCTTGTTTTGACTCTTTCCATGAGTAATCAACATAGTTAGATCCTTTTAATCTATTAACCAGGGGATAAAGTGTGCCTTCTACAACTATCATTTTTGATTTTTGAAGTTCTAAAATAATATCAGTTGTGTATACTTCACCTCTTGAGATAATTTGAAGAACACAAAATTCAATTAAACCTTTCCTTATTTGTGTATTAAAGTTATTTGTACTCATATATTACCAAGTACTATGTAATGCAAAGTACTGAAAAATTATTTAATTTCAACAAAGTTTAAGATGATTTTAATTAATCATCATTGAGATTCATTTTTTTGTTTAGAGAGAATACTTCATCAGCATTGTAGTTATCGCCGTGAAGTAGTTGTAATTGTTTATTAAGTAAATCTTTTTTCTTGTTAATGCTGTCTAAATATGAAGATTTATTAAGATGTTTAGTTACTGTTGGAATTAACTCTATAACATCTGACATATAATTAAGAACTGCTGTAATTTGATTTGGAATCCAAGAAATAATAGGAGTTCCACCTGTTGCTTTTGCGTATTTAGTATTAGCCATTATATATTTTTGGACAAACTGCCAGTGACCATTTCTAAAGTAATATATCTCATCAAGTATTTGAAGTAATAAGCAGAAACCTTTCTCATTTTTTGACTCTTTCAAATTATTAAACAATCTGTTATCACCCATTTCACTTTTAATATCAGATAAGAAATTTTGAATACATTTTGGTCTGTAAGACCTTAAATCAAGAAGATATTTTGTAAGATCATTAGTTGGATAGTATCCAATAACTCCAGTGAAAATATCAGCAGTTGGAATTATATTATCCTGAGCACCGGTTTGACCTCTATATTGAACAGGTTTATCAGATACACCTTCATAAATCACTCCATCACCAAAAATTTCATCATTTCCTTTAATACCCATTATAAAAACCCTGAAATCATTATAATGTTTCCATCTTGATGCCTGCCACATGATTTGTCTTCTCTCATTTATTTTCTTCATCGAAGAAAGACATTTTGAAAGAGATAGATTTACACTTTTGTCTTCATCTGATTTTAGATAATCTAATATACTTCCAACTAATTCTGGAGAATGTTGATTTATATCGACATGAAGCATTATAAATCCTCTTTCGTCATCCATTCCAGAAAACTTTGCAGCCATAGCAAGATTTTCCCACTCATAACCCTTTGACTTATCTATTTTAACATAGTTCCCTAGTGAATATGAATAATGGTAATCAATAAATGGGTATACATCTAGCTTCTTACTAACAATAACAAACGGTTCAGCAATTTGAGATGGTAAAACAGTGTGTGCTTTTCCATATTTTTTTGTATCGATATAATTGAAATGAGCAGGAGCTAAAAGATATGCGCTAGTAAGAAAAGAATATGCCCTAAATAGTGCTTGTATTAAAAAAACATCTTCTTCCTCTACTACAAGATGTTTTAAATTCGAAAGATTGCTAACAGCTTTCTCTATATCTCCTCTTCTTGATAGTAAACCTTCTGTTCCATCAGCTTTTTTAATTGGCATTTCATCAATTAAAACTTGAAGTTCATTATATTTTTCTGGAAGAACTGCAAGAGGGCTTTTTTTTGGTAAAAAGCCATTTATATGATTAACTTCAAAGAAGTTATCCGAATAATTTTCTAAGTTCAATTTAATAGGTTTTGATACTAATTTAGATAAAATTAATTATTACAAGCACCTTTACTCCATGAATTTATTCCCTCTGATTCAGCTACACATTTATTAGAATATGTAATACCATCACATCCACAGACTGGCATATACTCTTTTGTACATGCAATAATTTTTTTTTCAGATTTACAATTTTCATTTTCTGACTTAGAACAGCCACTTAACAGTATGAAAATCAAAAGATAAAAACTTATTTCTTTGAACATTTTTATTAAATTGATGTAAAATTAACAATTAAATGGATAAGAGAAATTTTATAAAAACACTTGGTGCACTTTCTGTTTCACCATTAGTTTCTGCAAATGAGTTGAGTAAAATCAAGCAGATATCTGATAAACTTCCAATTATTGATGATGACAAAGAGTTATGGAAGACTATAAGGTCACACTATACTCTAAAAGATGAATATATAAATCTTGAAAGTGGTTATTACAATATTATTCCTAATCCTATTTTGGAGCATTTTATTAATCATGTTAAATATGTTAATATAGAGGGGTCACACTATATGAGATATGATCTTAAAAAAAATAAAAATAGAGTTATAAGTGAGCTAGCAGATTTAGTAGGTTCTACCCCTGATCAGCTAGGAATTACAAGAAATGCGACTGAATCTCTGGATCTTATAATTTCTGGTTTTCCATGGAAAAAAGGTGATGAGGCAATTTATGCTAAACAAGACTATGGGACAATGAAAGAGATGTTTGAACAGGTTTCAGATAGATATGGTACTATAAATAAAATTGTTTCTGTTCCCAATCATCCTAAAAATGATCAAGAGATTGTCTCATTATATGAGAGTCAAATAACGAATAATACAAAGCTTATTATGATTTGTCATATGATAAATATTACTGGACAGATTCTCCCTGTTAAGAAAATATGTGAAATGGCTCATAGCTATGGAGTTGAAGTTATGGTTGATGGAGCTCACTGTGTTGGACATTTTGATTTTTCAATTGATGAATTTAATTGTGATTATTATGGATCTAGTCTTCATAAGTGGCTTGCAACTCCACTAGGAGCAGGCCTTCTCTACATAAATAAAAACAACACTCATAAAATATGGCCTTTATTAGCAAATGGAAACACAAACAAAAATGATATAAAAAGATTAAATCATATTGGAACTCATCCAGTTCATACAGATTTAGCAATATCAAACTCCATTGATTACATAAAATGGATTGGTGTAAGGAAGAAAGAAGAAAGAATGAGGTTTCTACAAAGATATTGGTCTGACAAGCTTAGAGGTTTTAAGAATGTGATTGTTAACACTCCAGAAGATAATCATCGAAGTTGTGGAATTGGAAATGTTGGCCTTACAAATATGTCACCGTCCGATATGGCTAAAACACTATTTAAAAATTATAAAATATTTACTGTTGCAATAGATTATGCAAATGTTAAAGGGTGTAGAATTAGTCCAAATATTTTTACAACAACAAGTGAGCTTGATACTTTTGTTAATGCTATAAAAGAAATGGCAAACACCTAGTAGAAAACCTAATAATCATTAACCGCTTAATACCATATTAAACTAATTTGATTAGGTTAAAGATTACACTATATTTAATTAATTTTTAGCCCCTTAAACTGATAACATCATGAGCTCTATATTACTTATTGAGTTTGATTGGAATTCGGCAATAATTCGATTCTCTATTAATACAATTTTTATTGCCTCTATGATTTTGATAATCACAAAACACATGGTTTTAAGACGATTCTCTTTTACATTTTTGATGATTAGTTTAATAGTATTTTTTCTTTGTTTTACTCTAAAGAATTTTGATCTTAATCTTGGCATGGCGTTAGGTTTATTTGCAATTTTTGGTATTATTCGATATAGAACACAACCTCTTCAAACAGAAGAAATGACTTATTTGTTTATTACTATCGGAATGGCAGTAATTAATGCCTTATCAGAAGACTTTTTATCAGTTTCTGAATTGATGGTAATAAATCTAATAGTGTTATTATTTATAGTTTTTGGGGAGTTTATTTTAATGAGATTTTCATATAATAATAAAGTTCATCCACTTGCAGAGGATTTAAATCGAAGAATAGTTTTGCAACTTGAATATTCTGACACTGATATCAATAAGATAATTGTTGAAGAAATTAACAAACAAGAAAATAACCTTAATATTAAAGTCAAAACATTTAAAGTTTTTAAAATTGATAAAAATTTAAATATTATAACGGTGCATGTATACTACTAGAAAATCTATTCATTTTTTCGGTTTTCTATTTATTCTTATGCTAAGCAATATCTGTTTAGCTCAAAGCAATGAATTAAAGGGATGGTCTTCTGTTGAATATGGAGTCGAACTTAGTGATCGTTTTAAAATTGATTTAAGTCAACACTTTAGACTAAAAGAAGATCTTAATGTGGTTGATACATATATTACCGAATCAGAAATATCATATAAACCAATAAAAAAACTAATACTATTAGGTCAACTAAGATATTACAGTCGAAATGATAATAATGGAGGAATACAAGGTTATGAAAATATGATGCGTTATAGATTAGGAGTTGAAAAAAAGTTTACGTCAAATAAATTTAATTTTGAGTTGCGGCTCGCATATCAAAATCGTTTTTCATTGGATAGAGATAATAGATTTAAGAAAAGAATTCGTTTAAGACCTTTAATTGAATGGAAAATTAAGGATTGGGCAAATAATCCTAAAATTTACTTTGAATATTTTAATGAAATAGATGGAAATGAGCAAGAGGCTTATAGATATGGTTTAAGTAATAAAATAAATATCCCTAATTCAAAAAGTATCACATTACGTTATTTTTATCAGAAGTATAAAGAGAAACTTAGCTCAAATTCTTCTGCACATATTGTTTCCATTAAGTACAGTTTTGATAAAAAATCTAAATGAAAAAACTCAGTTACAGCAAATTAAAGGATAAAGTCAAAAATGCTAATAAAAAGGAGTTCTATGCTCTTGTTATTGCTCTTTGGTGGATACCTTTAGGTTCTCTTTGGAGTATGGCTGCGATTTGGATAAGATATTCAAATAATATCAAGAAATTTTTTGGATATAAATAATTAAACTATTTATAATTTGTGAGTTCTAAATAACATGAAACCTAAAAACTATTTTTTTTTATTAGCTATTCTTTTTTTTGCTGAAGCAAAATCTCAAGAAAAAATTCTAAGCCTTAACAAAATAGAAGTTGAGAGATTTCTTTTAGATGGAACTATTTCCAATGAAGAAATAGAAGGTGCGAAAATTTTGGAAGTAAAGTATGAGGAACAGCCAGGATATAATATAGAGCCTTCACAAAGAACAACAGGTTTTTTAACTTACTCAAATAAGCATTTATATGTAGGAATAAAAGCATATAGAGATAAAGTTGTAGCTCCTGTCACAACAAGAGATAATAGAGCGATTTGGAGAGGTGATTTCACTGGTCTTGCAATTGATACATATGGTGATGCCAGAAACAATATTATAATTAACTCAAATCCTTCTGGTAGTCAAAGTGATGCCATCAGAATGCCTGGAACCGGCAGAGGGGGTGGGCCAAGTGTAAATTCAAATGTAAACTATGATTTTAAATCTATGGGGAGAATTACTGAAGATGGATATGAGTTAGAATTTATCATACCATTCTCTGAGCTCCCTTTTCCAAATGGAAAAACACAGACTTGGAAAATTAAAATATTTACAGGATATCTTGATGATAAAAATGAAGGAGCAGAAGTTAGAGTTGCATCAAGTATGTCAAATAGAGATGCAAGTTGTCAACTTTGTCTTTTAGATCATACAATTGTTTTAAATGATATTGATATTGATAAAAAACTGAATTTTCTTCCATATGTAAGTTCGAATTTAAGTGGACTAAGAGAAAAATATTATGATAGAATTAATTATGAAACTCCTGAGTTAAATTATGGAATAGGCTTTGATATAGAATTAAATAAAAACCTTTCCATTGAAGGGACAATAAATCCTGATTTTTCTCAGGTTGAATCTGATGCAACAAAAATTGATATTAACTCACCAACTGCATTAAATTATACTGAAAAACGTCCTTTTTTTAATAGAGGAATTGATGCAATGGATTATTCTCTTAATGTTTTTTATTCAAGATCAATTAATAAACCTTCTTTTGCATCAAAGATTATTAATCAAGGGAAAAAGTCCAGGCTATATATGCTAAGTGCCTTTGATGAAGAAACACCTTATTTAGTTCCTACTCAGTATGAATCTTTTTCTGGTGTTGGAGGTAAGAGTTTTAGTAATGTATTACGATATCAAAACTTTATAAATTCTAATTCTCAAGTTGGACTATTAGCATCTAACAGGTTCTACGAGGGTGATGCATATGGAAATTTATTTGGAGTTGATGCTCTCTTTAATTTTTCAAACGTATGGAAGTTTGAATTAGAATTATTCTTTAATAACAATAAAGAGCCTGAATCAAATATGTTTGAAACTAAAAAGAAGCTAAGAAACTATACAGTTGATTTAGATGGAGAAAAAATAAACGGAAGTGCAGTATTTGCATCAATCAGAAGAGATACAGAAAACTGGAGAACAAGAATTGAGTATAGTTCTCTTTCAGATGGATTTAGATCAGACTTAGGATTTATAACCACTAATGATTTAAAGAAATATTCACTTAGACATGGGTACTATAATTTCCCAAATAAAGATTTGCTTAAAAATTATAGAATGGTAGTGTCTCAAGATTTTAGTTATAATCAATTAAATGAAATATCAAGATCCAGTTTCCAAACATATCTATCAATTTTAACAATATTAAATACTTCAATTACTCATAACTATGAGTATAATTTTTATAAGACTCACCTAGAGTTTCAATTTAAAGACTTTATTAACCATTGGCTCAGAATAGAATCTCAGCCATTTGATTTTTTGAATTTAGAAGTCTTTTATAAGTTCGGAAATGATATTGCTTACAGAGAAGAAGTTCCTCAGCTTGGATATACAAATGATATAAGATTTACTGCGCAATTATCATTAACAGACAATTTTAGAATTACACCTTCAGTAAACTATTCATCGATTAAAAAAAATGATGGTCAAGGATATTTTTTTAAAGGTTACATAGGAAGACTTGATGTTAGATATCAGTTTACTAATGAATTAGACTTAAGGGTAATTTCCGAGTATAATGACTTCTCTAAACAATTCTTTTTTCAGCCTTTAATTTCTTGGAGACCAAATCCAGATACAATCTTTTATCTTGGAGGAAATCAAAACTATGTTGATCAATTTACAGATTATAACTCACCACATTATATGGTAAATCGAACACAATTATTTCTTAAGTTCCAATATCTCATTAAATAAGAATTATTTAACTACGTTTTAACTAACTAGTAAATTGTCATTTTAAAACTTTTTAATTTCTTTGAGGTCTAAATCTAATGATGAATAAAACCATTCTCCTAATCATACTTATGTCGAGTATGCTTTGCTTCTCTCAAAATGAAGTATTAAACCTTATAAAGACTGATGAATCTGTATTTATTATGGATGGAACCTTGTCTGAGGAAGAATTAAATAATGCTTTTCCTATTGAGATTATATATGAGCACAATCCTGGATATAATACAGAACCATCCTACAGAACTACAGGATATGTAAATTATTCTGAAGAATTTGTCTACATAGCTTTCAAGGCATACAGAGATGAAGTTATTGCCTCAATTCTCTCCAGAGATAACATGTCTTTATTTAATGAGGATTATGTTAATATTCACATTGACACATATGGAGATGCAAGAAATAATCTTGGATTCAGTGCAAACATTTACGGAAGTCAAAATGATGGAGTAAGGGTAGAGTCTTCTGGTTTTGGTAGACAAGATAGCGGCTGGAGTCTTGATCCAAATTTTGAATGGAAATCACTCGGAAGATTAACAGAATTTGGATATGAAGTTGAAGTTATGATCCCTTTTTCTGCAATACCGTTTCCAAACGGTAAAAATCAAACGTGGAAATTAAAAGTAAGCACTGGTTACAGGGATCAAAAAAAACAAGGAACAACTGCAAGAGCATACAGCAGCAAGCTTGATAATGATAGTTCTTGTAAGTTGTGCCAAATAGATCATACAATTGTAATGAATGAGATAAGCTACAAGAAAAACCTAGACTTTCTTCCTTATGTAAGCTCAAATCTCTCTGGTGAAAAAGAGAAATATTATGATAGAATTAATTATTCATCTCCTAAGGTCAATTACGGTATAGGTGTAAATCTTGAAATTAACAAAAATCTTTCTCTTGAAGCTACTCTAAATCCCGACTTTTCTCAGGTAGAGGCAGATGTTACCAAAATAGATATTAATTCTCCTACAGCAATTAATTACCCTGAAAGACGACCTTTTTTCAATCGTGGAATAGATGTTTTAGATTACACTATGGACGTGTTTTATTCCAGATCAATTAATAATCCATCATTTGCATCAAAAGTTATAAATCAAGGAAGTAAATCTAGAATATATATGCTAACTGCAATTGATCAAGATTCTCCTTACTTAGTTCCAACACAGTTTGAGTCATATTCAGGAGTTGGCGGAAAAAGCTTCAACAATGTGTTAAGATATCAAAATATAATAAGTCCAAGTATTCAATTTGGAGCTCTTGCTACAAATAGGCTTTATGAAGGAGATGCATATGGAAATTTAATAGGTCTAGATGGACTTTTCAAGTTTTCTGGAGGATGGAAATTTGAACTTGAATATTTTAACAGCTCAAACAAAGAGCCAATTTCTGATTGGATTGACTCTGATTCAAAATTTGGTGATTATACAGTTGCTCTTGACGGCGAAAGCTTTAATGGAAATGCGTTTTATAGTGAGCTAAGAAGAGAGACTAATACATGGAGATCGTTTATTAGGTATACAGGTGTCTCTCCAACTTTTAGAGCTGACAATGGTTTTATTGTTCAGAATGACTTAAAAAAAATTGAATTATGGCACGGCTATTACAAGTATCCTGATAATAAATTTTTAAGAAATTACAGAATAAGTGCGAGATATGATAGAGAATATAGTTATTCAAATAATTTAAAGAGATCAGCCTTTGAGGCATATATTTCTTTTCTTACAATACTTAACACTGATATTTTTTACAATTACGAATTTGCTTTTTATGATTCTCATTTAGTTTCAGAATTTGAAAACTTTAAAAGTCACTATTTAATGATATCATCTAAACCTTTTGACTTTATGAGTATTAGGGGGGGACTTGGAACTGGTAATGAAATAGCCTATCGTGAAGATACTCCAGAGCTAGGCGAAAGGTTGACTTTTAACACTTCAATTGAAGTCACTCTTAATGATAATTTACGAATTAATCCTTCAATTAATTTCTCTAGATTAAAAAAATTAGATTCCGATGAATACTTTTTTGATGGATACATTGCAAGATTTGATGTTAGATATCAGTTTACTAATTCATTAAATTTTAGGATTATATCTGAATACAACGAATTTTCAGATCAATTTTTTGTACAACCATTATTATCCTGGAGGCCTAATCCTGATACCATTTTCTATTTTGGGGGGAATCAAAACCTTGTTGATGAATTTGTTGACTATAACTCTCCAAACTACAGAGTTAACAAATCACAATTATTTATGAAGTTTCAATATCTAATAAAATCTTAATTTACTTTAATTCATGTAGTTACGATTTTCAGATAATTTTTTGGTATTGTTTAACTCAATAAACTCCTATTCTTACCTATATAAATTAATTCTAAAAAGACTTGATAATTAAGTTTTTTTCTTAAATTTAAGTAACTATAAACAATGCAGATTAATTCAAAAAGTATTTTCCTAAGAAGAGTTAACGAGGCTTTTCTTCTTAAAAAAATCTCAAGGAGAACTGCAAATCATTTCATGTCAGTCTACAATAAATTTGATTCTAAGAAAAGATCAGAAGCAGATGACAAGGCAGATGAGTTGCTTTCAGAATTAATATCGGAATCTTCAATTAAACAAAAGCGATAATATTATTTAATTGCCCAGCATTCTATTTCTACTTTAGCACCCAACGCTAAGCCTGTTCCAGCAAAAGCACTTCGAGAAGGTCTTTTATTATCCTTAAAAAACTTTATATATTCTTCACTCATTTGACCCCATTCAGATATATCTGATAACATACATGTGCATTTGAAAACTTTATCCATAGAACTTCCAAGTGCAAGCAATACACTCTCAATGTTTTTCATTGTTTGTTTTGTTTCCTCTTTAATCCCCCCTAACACAATTTCGTTTGTGCCCGGAATGTTTCCTACTTGTCCGGCTACATAAATTATATTGTTTACGATTGTCGCGTCCGAAAAAGGAAAATCTAATTTTTTAGTATTTTCTGAATTATAGTAATCTATTTGAGTTCTTGCGTCATTATTGTAAATACATGAGGTGGTAATAATAAAAAGAAGTAAGATTATTTTTTTCATTATAATTTTTTTATTGAGTAAAGGTTGTGTTTTTTTTTAGTTTATACTAATTATCAGATATTTTATATAAATATTTTGTATTAATGAATGTATTATTATTACATTAAAGTTATAATTTAAAATTTAAAAAATAATTTAAAATATTTTATTTAAATA
>Ga0222719_10005249_pt1 | contig 11200 bp, 13 predicted proteins | sample C33_34DmetaG_FD_165039 | JGI IMG/M metagenome (GOLD analysis project Ga0222719, IMG submission 165039) | Estuarine water microbial communities from San Francisco Bay, California, United States - C33_34D | ecosystem: Environmental > Aquatic > Marine > Unclassified | place: USA: California...
TAGTATTGCAACAGATGAAGCTACTAACCTAGCTAGCATTAATACATTAAACGGTAAAACATTAGTATCAGGATCAGCTTTATCATCAGGTACTCAAGGTACAGTAACATTAACTACAAATGGTGTTGCTGCTAACGTTGATACAGGATTACAAACTGGTGACTCACCAACATTTGCTGGATTAACAGTAGCAGGAGATCTAAATGTAACAGGTGATACACTACAAGCACAAGTAACTAACCTTAACGTAGAAGATAGATTTATACTTCTTAACTCAGGTAGTAATACAGGTGATGCAGGTATTATCTTTGGAGGTTCAGATGGAACAGCAGATGAAGGATCAGGTATATTCTGGGACAGTCCTGCTAATGTATTTGGATACTCAGCAGGAATAGGAGCAACAGATACTACAGCTACTCATACTTCTAAGTTAGGAAATATTCAAGTAGCATCTTCTAACCCATCAACAGCACCAACATTCCAAGGAGTTGGAACGGTAGCGATTAATGATAGTGACGAAGGTATTTGGATCTATAGTTAATAGACTTAAACAATCTTAATGAAATGGTTACAAAAAATTATGGGATTAAAGGATAAAGTGGCTGCACAAGAAGCTAAAAATAAAGCTTCTGCTAAAAAAGCCGTTAAAAAACAACCTAAAGTAGAAGAGGTTGTAAATGTAGAAGTACCTAAAGTTAGAAATACTATATCAGGTAACACTAATTTATCAAAAGAAGAAGCTGCTTTTATAATAGCTAAGCTAAGACAGGCAGAATATAAAGGGTCTGAATTTGAACAATTCTACACCATAATGACAAAACTACAAAAATTATTATAAAAGTTGGCCTTCGGGCCTTTTTTTATTATATTATATAGACTATTTATATTAAACATTTATTGGCCTCCAGGGCAACCTTTGGAGGAAGTGGGCCGAAAGGTGACCAACCGTAAACTGTAGATTATGCCAAACTGGAAAAAAATAGCTCTCTCGGGTTCCAATCCTGAGTTCTCTTCACTTAATGTTGATAATGCTGTAACTGCATCAGCATTTACTGGATCCTTTACAGGAGATGGATCTGGATTAACAAATGTATCCTCAACAGTTACCGAACAGGTTACAGTTACAGAAACATTTACCTCAGTAACCTCTTCAACAGTAACTCATACATTTGATACTAAAAATATAATAGTACAGGTTTACGATGATAGTGACAACCTTATTATTCCACAATCTATTACTACAACAGATACAAGCACAGTAGATATAGTATTTGATAGTGTAACTTCTGGTAGAGTTATTGTAGCAAAAGGGGGTCACATAGTTTCCGGTTCAATAACAACAACAATTGTATCTTCTTCTACAGTATCAGACACATTTACAGCACAGACATCTTATACAGCTTCTCATACATTTGGAACATCAGATGTTTTTGTTCAGGTATATGATAATACGGACAGTTTAATTATACCACAAAAAATAAAAATTTTAACTACCGGTTCAGTCGGTTTAGATTTCGATACTGCAACAACCGGTAAAGTAATTATAGGTAAATCAGGACATATAGTATCTGGTTCTGCTGATTACACCGTAGTAGGATCAGATATAACAGATTTAGGTAACCTTACTGTTAGCGGTAGTATATTACCTCATACAACTGAAGTATTTGATTTAGGTTCATCATCCAAAAGATGGAAAGATTTATATCTTAGTGGATCAACAATTGACTTAGGTGGTACTAAGATTACAAGAGATGCTACAACCGGTGATATTGAATTTAAAGATTCAGAGGACAATAGAAAATCTATTAAAGTAGACGAACTTCAAATCGGTACAGGCGCATTAGCAAGAAAAATTAAAGTAAGTAACGGAAAAGTAAGATTTACCGACACTTCCGATACAGAAGACGATACAGAAACAGCTCACGTTCTACCTTCTTCTAACAACACATATGATTTAGGTTCACCAACAAAACAGTTTAGACATCTTTACCTATCTTCTGCATCACTATATGTAGATGGACAAAAAGTTCTCTCTTCTAATGCAGATACTTTAACGTTTACTACTGATACTGGACAGAGTATTAAACTGTTAGAGACCGGTGCAGATGATATTATTCTACAAACTGATACTGGTAATATAGAATTAAAAGGAACAGTAGAGGTACTATCTGGAAAAAAGATTACTGATAGTGCAGGTACTAAAGTTCTATTTGGTGACAGTTTAGGTATTACAGGTTCAATTGACTTAACTGGAACAGTAGACGGAATAGATTTACAAGCATTCTCTTCTTCTGTAGCAACAGGATTAGCAAGCTCTACAGCTGATTATACTCAACTCAGTAATGTTCCTTCCGGTATTGTTTCAAGCTCAGCTCAAGTAGATTATAACTCTATCCTGAACCAACCTACTATTCCCACTAGTAACAATGAGTTAACAAACGGTGCAGGATATACTACATTTACAGCTAATCAATCATTAGATACCACAAGTACAGTTACTTTTAGTACTGTTACTGCTACATCTTTAACAGAAACATCTGCATTAAGATTTAAAGAAAATATACAAGAAGATTTAGATACTTCTATTATCGATAACCTAAGACCAGTATCTTACGATTGGAAAGAAAATGGTAACAAAGATTATGGATTTATTGCCGAGGAGGTAAACGAGTTAGATAACATCTTAACTACAAAAGATGAAAATGACGAACTGTTGGGTATTAAATATACCAAATTAATTCCATTCTTGGTAAAGAAAATACAAGAACAAGAAGAAAGGATTAAACAGTTAGAAAATGGCAACTCTTAAAAACACATCAATAAACGATACAGGGTATCTTAGACCTGCTGCAGGAACTACTGCACAAAGACCGGGTACACCATCAACTGGTATGTTAAGGTGGAATACTACTGATACCAAGTTAGAAGTATATGACGGTACAGAATGGAAAGCTCTTAGTACAAATTAGAATATGGCAACACTAAAAAATACACTCATAGATGATACAGGATACTTACAGTTACCATCAGGTACAACTGCACAAAGACCCGGTACTCCATCCGCTGGATATACTCGTTGGAATACAACAGAAGAGTATATGGAAGTATATGATGGTACTGATTGGAAAGAAGTATCTACCGCAGCAGGGCCTTATGATGTAGATTATTTGGTAGTTGCTGGAGGAGGTTCAGGAGGATACAGACACGGAGCCGGAGGAGGAGCCGGCGGGATGTTAACAGATACTGAAACTTTCACACCTACTACTGTATATACAGTTACCGTAGGAGCAGGAGCATCTAAAACAAATGGAGATGGAGGAACGGGTGGAAACTCTACTCTATCAGGTGCCGATATTACAACAGTTACTTGTTATGGTGGAGGTGGTGGTGGTGGTTACGATGGTTCATCCGCTAGTTCAGGAGGTTCTGGTGGTGGTAGAGCAACCGGTAAAGGAGGTCCAGGAAGCGGAACATCAGGCCAAGGAAATAACGGAGGAGACGCAACTCCTTCTACAGGTTACTACAACCATGGAGGCGGTGGTGGAGCTGGTGAAGCTGGGGAATCTGGAAATACTACCCGTAGGGGAGATGGTGGAGATGGATTGCAATCTTCCATAACAGGAACAGCAACATACTACGCTGGTGGCGGTGGTGGTGGTACTCATAATCCCGCTCCTCCATCTGGAGGTGGGGGAGGTGGTCTTGGCGGTGGCGGTGCTGCTGGAACAGCTGGTGTGAATAATGGAGGAACTTCGGGTACTGTTAATACAGGAGGTGGTGGAGGTGGTGCTTCTACTGATAGCGGAGGGAATAGTCAAGGAGGAGCAGGAGGTTCTGGAGTAGTAATACTTAGAATGCTTACATCTAACTATACCGGTACCACAACAGGTTCACCAACAGTAACTACAAACGGGTCAGATACAATATTAAAATTTACATCATCAGGAACCTATACAGCATAAAATAATACTTATAACTATGGGACATTACGCTAAAGTAGTAAACGGAAAAGTAACAAAGGTAATACGAGCGACACAGGATTTTATTGAAACGTATATCGATACTGATCCTGAATTAAATTTATATCCATCTGAATGGATTAAAACTTCTTATAATACAAGAGGCGGAGTGCATTATCAAGCAGATTCTGATACTCCATCTGAAGATCAATCTAAAGCATTAAGAGGTAATTATGCAGGAATAGGGTATAGTTATGATAATACTTTAGATGTATTTTATGCACCTCAACCTTATAACTCATGGACACTAGATACAGGTTCGTTTTTATGGGAATCCCCAGTAGCTTATCCTACAGGAGACACTACAGGATCTTACACAGGATCCTATAGTTGGAACGAAGATCAACAAAACTGGGTTACAGGCAGTATTTAAGTCAAAACATAGATATTTATATTAGAATAACCGACACAACCTAAAGTTAAAAAATTATGAGAATAGATAGCGCTACCGGTATAAACTCGGCCTTAACAGGGTCATTTTCCGGATCTTTTAAAGGGACTGGGGACTTTACTGGTCTTACAGCCGATTCAGTAGCATACGCTAATGTAACAGATAAACCAACATTAGTATCAGGATCAGCACAAATTGATGCACAATCAGCAACCAATCCATCAGCAGTATTTGATAGCAGTGGAACACCAACTTTAAGAAGTGGTATTACAGCTGCAGAAGTAAGAACAGCAATTGGAGTAGATGCATCAGGAACAGATAACTCAACCGATGTAACAATTGCAGCAGGTAGAGACTACGTAACAATATCAGGTCAAGAACTTACACTTGGTGAAGTAGACATATCAGATGATACTAACCTAGCTGTAGCTTCAGCAGGATCTACACAAGGTGATGTTAACTTGACTTTAACAGGGGATCAATTATCAGCAGCATCTGTCGGTTTAGGAACTGGTAATAGTCCAACATTTGTAGGTTTAACACTTACAGGTGATTTAGAAGTACAGGGTACTACTACAACTGTTGATTCAACAACAGTAGAATTTGCAGACAATATAATAGCTCTTAACGGTACAGGCGCAGCTAACGGAGGTATTGAAGTAAATGATGGACCAGCATCTGGTTCTTTACTATGGGACGGTACTAACAACTATTGGATTGCAGGAGCAAAAGGTTCAGAAAATGAAGTACTAACTACAGGTAATGTAGATTCAGACATTAAGAGTTTATCTCTACCAGCTTCAACTACTATTTCAGCATTTGGTGCAACATTAGTAGATGATGCAGATGCAGCAACAGCTAGAACAACATTAGGTGTTGATGCAGCAGGAACAGATAACTCCACAGATGTAACTTTAACTGGTACTCCAGATTATATAACTATAAGTGGTCAAGAAATTACTGTAGGTACAGTAGATATTTCTGACGATACTAACTTAGCAGTTTCAGATACTTCTGGACAGACTGGTATTAACCTAACATTAACGGACGATACTATTTCCGGTGTTGTTGTTGGATTAGATACTGATAACGATGTACAGTTTGATAGCTTTGGAGTAGGTACAGCAGCATCTGGTACAACAGGAGAGATTAGAGCAACTGGAGATATTACAGCATATTATTCTTCAGATGAGAGATTAAAGGAAAACTTTGAACCACTTACAGGTGCTTTAGATAAAGTAAAAGCAATGGGTGGATATGAATTTGATTGGAAAGATGGTATAGGAGAGATTGTTAGTAAGACAGGTCATGATGTTGGAGTTAAAGCACAAGAGGTGAAAGCTCAATATCCTGAATTAGTACATGAAAGAGATAATGGATATCTAGCAGTTGATTATATCAAATTAAATGCAGTACTTATCGAGGCAGTAAAAGAATTAGCTGCTAAGGTAGACGAGTTAAGTAAGTAAAAAAAATAATGGGAATTAGGTTACAGGTAGATTTGGAAACAAATCGTGGTCCGACTAATGAATTATACATTAGGATTGACTTTTTCAAAATTAACCGTACGGTAGGTACAATTACATTTACTACTACTTTATGGTTAAATAAAGAACTAGCAGATAACTCTTTAAAAAAGTTAGCTAGTGATGAAATAAGACCTTCAGTAGGTCTAATCAATCCAAAAGTAATTTACTATGAGGATATAGACTCAGATGGAGTAAATGCAACCTTTGAGGAACTTTATACGGTTCCTATGGTTAATGAAAAAGAGATAGAAGAGGACATTTACGAAATTAAAAAAGTCACAAAAGAAGTTCCCTATACCAGTTTTGACGAAGAAGGAGAAGAGATAACACTCTATAAGACAGTAGAAGCAGAAGAAAAAATTAAAACAGGTACAAAAATTAACAAAGTTGAAATTGTAGATTATTCAATTTTAAATAATTTAGAAGAATTTTGTTACAATCACGTAGTAAAAACACTAAGTGAAGTTTTACCAGAAGATAAAATAGAAAAACTATACTAACATGGCAGTATATACTTACGGAGCAACAAACATAGCATTTAGCACATTTGATACTTGGGCAAATAACGTATCATCAGATTCAAACGTTACTATGAATAATGCATTAGCAGATGCGGTACCATCAAACAGTAACCCAACATCAGCAAGTGAAATTAGAAACAATAACTGGTTTTACGGTCAGTTACAAGTTTCCGCTAATGGATTTGTAGATATAAGTGCAACTGGATACTCTGTTGCAGATGCAACTGGAACTACAACCTTGAAGAATGTTAATCTAGATGAAAGTAACTTAACATTAACTGCCGACGAAACAGCTTCTTATCCTGATACTTTTGTGAGATGGAGACAAGATAATTCTAGTGGTACAGAGATACAAACAGCTAACGCTCTAACATTGACATCTGCTAATCATACTTCAACTACTGTATTTTACGCACAATTTACCTAATAGTTAACTAAAAGGTTTTGAATACATACTGGGTATACGAAAATATAAAAGAAGACCGTTCTTTTTATAATAAACTAGACATCTTATTATTACTATGTTCTGGTTTTTTATGGAAAAAACACCATCCTAATTTTACCACTCATTTAACGGCGGATAAATTAACATTAGACTATCTTGATAGTTTTAATGGTTTATCTATATTTGATAAAATAGATCAAATACCAAAAAACAGTTTTGTTGATAAATCAGTATTCTGGGCTTCTTCAAAGGTAGAAAAACTTAGATATGCAGAAGGTCCATCTATAGTAATGGATCATGATTTTTTAGTATTTCAAAATTTTGAAAAATACTTAAAAGATAAACCTTTCTTCTGTCATGAGGAAAATGGTACCGGTTATTATGATACGGCTTGGAATCCATTTGTACAGAGTATCAATGACTTAGTATCTAGACCTAAACCACATGCAATAAATTGCTGCTTTTTATACTTACCAGATCATAAATTTGCAAATGCTTATTCTAAAACAAGTATAGAATTAATGGAAAGATTCACAAAGTTGAATGCACCTAATTCTAGATTTCTTGTATTTGCTGAACAATTACTTCTAAAACATTTATTAGATTTTCATAACATAGATTACGATACACTTTTAAATGAGAAATGGAATGCTAAAGGTAAGTTTTATGAACCAAGTGATAGAGGTCATATTACATTTGATAATAGTCAAACTACATATAGACATTACTGGATGGATAAACCATCAATAAGAGAATCAAAAGAAGGGTTTGATTTCATACAAGAAACTACTATATTATCTAATATACTTAAAAAATCAAAAGTAGATCTAAAAAAACTAGACGATGTTAGTAAATAGAGAATACATAAGAAAGTTTTTAACTAATAATGATACAGAACCTGTACCGTACAAATGGACACATGGTGCTACCGACGAGCATTTAGGTGATGGTTTACTTATATACTCTATTATACAGTTTATGAGAGCTAAAGTATGTGTGTGTCTAGGTTCAGGCGGTGGTTTTATACCACGTATTATGACCCAGGCAAGAGTAGACCTATACGATACAGGTATATTTGAAGGCAATAGAGACTACAATTGGGGCGATATAGGAGTAACATATGTGGTGGATGCAGCTAATGAAATAGGAGGAAATGTAGACTGGTTGGAGGAAGATAGTTTTTTTAGGAAAACTTTCCACCCTAGAATTATAAACGAAACAACAGAAAAAGCATATAAAAATTTTTTTGTAAAAGAAGATATAAAAATAGATTATTTACATATAGATGCTGGGCATACATATAAAGATGTAAAAAGAGATTTTAATCAATACTCTAAATTACTATCTAAAAATGGAATTATATCAATACACGATACAGATAAGAATTATGAAGATAATTATATAGTATCTAAAGACTTAAAAGACTATCACAAATTCACAGAAGGACCTTCTAAATTTATAGAAGAAATATCAGATGAATGGCAAAGATTTGACTTTTTTAATGAAGGCATTTTAAATACAAAACCAAGTTCAACAGGATTAACAATTTTAAGACATGGCTAATTTAGTTACAGTAGTAGGAGAGAACACACACATTCTACCTCATATGTTAAAACACTACCAGGATAAGGTAGATAAAATACACGTTGCAGTTTACCGACAAGGTAAAGACGATGGTATATTAGAAGAAATAGAAGAACTCGGTATTGAACCCTTTATGGTATTTACAGAAGATAAATACAACTGGAACAAGGTCACTGAAATATATAACATAGTTAAAAACACCAAACCAAACGATTGGTGGATAGTAGCAGACGATGACGAACTACAAGTATACCCAGACGACATCGACTATATTATCAAACAATGTGAGAGATATGGATATGACTTTGTTACCGGTGGGTTTATAGACCGTATAGGTAAAGATGGTACTTTTCCAAAAGTTGAGAGAGACACGGATATTCACAAAGAATTTCCTTTAGCTGGTTTTTTTAGGTATCCAATGTCTGGTGCATGTCCTAATAAAGTAACCCTAATGAAAGGACACCAATGGGTTACTCCTGGACAGCATTATGCTGATTTCCAAGACGGTACCAATAGCTGGGGTAAAGAACATCTTAAAAGAATGCCGGTAGATGATTGCTTTGTACAAGTTCACCATTTTAAATGGGATGAAACCTGTATAGAAAGAATAAAAAAAGTAGCAGAGAATAAACAAGACTATTCATATTCCGATGAATATAAGGTTATGTACAATGCTATAAAGGATTCTAATTGGAAAATAGATATAAACAATCCTAAGTATTTAGTTGAAAAACTAAAAGAATTTTCGTATATTAATTATGAGGACTATACCAATTGGTCATCACTAACAAATAAAATAGTTTTAATATGAGTAAAAATATAAATTTAGATGAAAGACAAGTTAAAGCACTAGAATCTATAGCTAATTCTTTAGATGCATTAAGTTTATGGTTTGAAGAAATAGACAAAGACGAATGGGGCGATAGAGTACAATTCTATTTATCCGAATACATGAAAGTTGCAAAAGGTGAAGATACTGAGTAATGCACAAACTTGGTGTTATTGTACCTTATAGAAATAGAGAAAAACAGCTTAAACTTTTTTTAAAAGAAATAAAAGATTATCTTGATAAAAGTTTAGAGTATGAATACTGTATTATTGTAGTAGATCAAATAGATAAGAAAAAATTTAATAGAGGTAAATTATTAAATATAGGGTTTTTAGAAGCTATAAAAAGAGGTTGTGATTATGTAGTTTTTCATGATGTAGATATGCTACCTGTAGAATGCGATTACACATATAGCGGTAAACCTTTACAACTTGCTAACCATTTTATAAGCGATGGAGATTTCAACAGATCTATACAACGTAATTATTTTGGAGGAGTAACATTATTTTCTGTAAAAGATTTTCAATTGATAAATGGATATTCTAATAGGTATAAAGGATGGGGATTTGAAGATGACGATCTTCTATTAAGATGTAGAGAATTAAATCTAAACCTAGAAAACGAAAGCTATAGAACAGTTAACATAGATAAAAGAGCAATGTACTTTTCTGGTAAAAAATCTTTTATAAAGATAGAGAACAAGTATAGAACTGTTAGACCGTATTCCTACTTAGTAACATTTTTCCCAGATGTTATAGATTGTGACCCTAGTGAAATAACAGATGAATTTGCTATATTTGGAATACCAGGACATGATCTTAACCTCTCGTTTAACTCTTTCAGTAGGTACAAATTTGAACTTTTTTTAAAAGATAATACCCCAGTTTCTATTACATCAGATTTTATACCTAATCTACCGTTACAGGTTTTTATTAACATTAACCCTAAGTTGAATAGAGCGCAGTACTTTATAAACGGAAAAGAAGTAGGAACAAAATACTGGGGTAATAGAGCATTAAGGTTATATGAAGAAGAACCATACTTATATCTTGGAGTTGCAGATCCTACTAGAAATAAAAAACAAAAATACTTTAAAGGATACATAAGTAATTTTGGTATTATAAACGGTGAACTTTCCTTAGAGGAAATCAGAAAGTTATTTATGAGTGATCCAAATAAACCAATAAACGAAACAAATGATTTTATCAAAGACAGATGGTATGCATATTTTGATAGTATCAATTTTTCTAAATTAAAAAATAAATTAATAGATACTTCCGGTGGATGTAATGATGGCGAAATACATAATGTTAGCACTAAATATTTAACAACATCAAAGGTATCTAGATTAAAATTTCCTTATCGTAGGAAGGGAGTATACAAACTATTAAGACATAGTGAAGGCGGTTATGTAGACGGTTACTGGAAAGATTGGAATAGTAGAGAGAACCAATTAAGATACTATAGACTTACAAACTCAGGGTCTAGTAATTACAGTAAAGATGGTCTTTCTACATGTAAGTATAGGAGTAATATAAAGATACAAGAAGATAATTATATAAAAATAGATGCTTTAACATAATGAAACATAAATTAGGAGTTTGCGTTCCATACAGAAATAGAGAAATGCATATGCATGAGTTTATACCAAAGGTTGGTAAATATCTTAAGAACCAAGGTATAGATTTTCAAATTTACATAGTTCATCAAGTAGATGATAAATTATTCAATAGAGGAGCTACAAAAAATATAGGAGCTAAACATGCTTTTGAGGATGGTTGTGATTACATAGTCTGGCATGACATAGATATGATACCAGAAGAAGGTGGAGGTTGTGATTATTCATACCCTGCTGAAGCACCTAGACACATAGCTACTAAGA